>PVMK01126922.1_pt1 | contig 27789 bp, 33 predicted proteins | sample 1853481 | NCBI WGS metagenome assembly PVMK01 (sample SAMN08533507, study PRJNA380276) | Marine sediment metagenome, whole genome shotgun sequencing project. | reverse complement strand
GACGACCTTCGTCGCCGGCAAGGAGACCGACGATCCGACGGGGGCGGCCCTGATCGCCATCGACGGCGTCACCAGCGTGTTCATGACGAACGACTTCGTGACGCTGTCCAAGGTGCCCGATGCCTCGTGGGAGGCAATAGCGCCGCTGGCCGCACAGATCCTCGAGGAGCGGTTCGGCGGCTGAGTTCTGCGCTCCAGAGGTTCACGCGGCGAGCGTACTGCGAGCCGCTCCATCGCGCGAACGTACTGCGAGCCGGTGCAGACTGATCAGAAAGCTATGTCGAGCGCATGCCGAATCGCATCACATATGGTCAAGTGGCACGGCAGGCGCCCGGGCCACCGCTCCGGGTCGACGTCAGAGCGCATCACCATCGGGAGCAATGCCCCCGATGGGTCTTCCACGGTGAACACGACACGCCATTCGAACCCGGCGGCCCCCGATTCCAGCAGCGCAGGATCGGTGGTGAATCGACCGGCGTATTCGAGTGAGCCTGCAAGGTCGGCGTCGGCCACCTCACCCGTCCGGTGCATCCACCCGCTGATGGCCTGCCCGGCCGGCGGCTCGACCGGGATCGGCAGGTCGCCGATGGCGGTGAGTTGGTCGTCGACCAAGACGATGACATCGACGGCCCGCACCGGGCTTCGCTCATAGAGCTGCTCTTCGTTCTCGTACAGCGTCCTGAAGACCACCGTCACCACATAGCCGTCCTCATGCGATCGAGCCGCATAGGCACGGGCCCATTCGACATAGGACACGGCCGAGGTTCCGGCCAGCTGTGGCAACTCGGGGAGTGTGGCGTCGTTTGGGAAGGCGCCGATGAGCTCGGGTGCCGGCGAGCCGTCCATGGTGAAGTAATCGGTGACAAACCACTCCGCCCGGACAACGGCGGCTCGCCTGCCGGCAGGGTCGTCGCGCCCGACAAGATCAGCCTCGGAGAGCAGAGCGGTAGTCGACACCGGGGGAAGGGTCGTGGGAGCAACGATTTCGACGGCTGTCGCAGGCAGTTCACCATGACGGCGGCTGCCGACCCAGCGCACCGTGGCAACGACTACGACGACGATCAGAATGGCCGCGGCAACCAGATACAGCATCCGTGACCGGGAGCGATGCTCCTGGTCGACCAACATGGCCCACGGGATCTCTTCGTGCTCTTCGACGCTCATGATGCGGGGATTGTGAACTGTTGTCCGGGCAGGATCAGATTCGGGTCGTCCCCGATGACGGCTCGGTTGGCCTCATAGATGTGGGGCCAGAACCGGGCAATGTCTCCACTGATGGGCTCCCGGCCGGTGCGCTCCAGAAGTGTCGCCCGTGCAATGCGCCACAGCGATTCACCTCGGACGACGACGTGGGGGGATGGCGCGAGTTGTGCCGACACTGCCGGTTGCGGCTCGGCCAGCGGCTGTGGCGACGGTGATCCATGATCGGCCGACGAGTCGACCCTGCCGTCGGCGAGCCGAACGATCGGAGGGACCGGATCGGCCGAAGCCGGCACCTTCGGAGCGGAAATGAAGCCAACAACGGCCAGCGTGGCGATGGCCACGATCCTGCTGGGTGCTGCAGGAAACAGCCGGTCGGGTAACGACCGGAGCAAGGCGGCGATCCGCGCTGCGGACCAGCCGCCCAAGGCGACGGACGCCACCCCGATGCACGCGGCCGTTGCTGGTTCCATACCACCAACGTATAGATAAACCTAAGTACAGTCAATAGAGCTGAGATGGCGAGGAGAAGGGGTAACGCGTAGGCAGAGCGTGCGCGTGTGGCGCCTTCTTTGCGGACCCTCAGCCGCCGATGTAGGACATCTCGACTTTCGGCAGATCGAGCGGGATGCCGGATCGCTCCTCGCTGTAGCGGTCGGTCCGCTCGCTCCACAGCCGGGTGAGGAGCGCCTCGAGGTCGGCGTCAGAGGCACCGTTTCGGAGGGCCCCGCGAATGTCGGTCCCGCCTGTGGCAAAGAGGCACGTGAACAATCTGCCCTCAGAGGACAAGCGGAGCCGGGTGCAGTCCCCGCAGAACGGCTGGGTCACCGATGCAATGACGCCGATCTCGCCGGAACCGTCGAGATAGCGCCAACGGTTGGCAACCTCACTCGGCTGGGCCCCCGGAACCGGTTCGAGTGGCCAGACCTCATTGATCGTCTCCACGATCTCTCGAGCCGGCACCACATCGTCCATCCGCCAGCCATTGGAGGTGCCGACATCCATGTACTCGATGAAGCGCATGATGTGGCCGGTACCTCTGAAGGCTTCAGCCATGTCGGTGATCTGGTGGTCGTTGACGCCGCGCTGCACGACCGCGTTGACCTTGACCGGGGTGAGCCCTGCGTGGGCGGCCACGTCGATGGCCTCAAGCACTCTGGCTACAGGAAAGTCGACATCGGACATGGCGCGGAACACGGTGTCGTCCACGGAGTCGAGACTCACCGTCACCCGGCTGAGCCCGGCATCGGCGAGGTCAGCGGCCTTCTTCGCCAGCAGTGAGCCATTGGTGGTGAGGGCAAGGTCGTCGATCCCCTCGATGGCGGAGATCGCGGCTACCAGGTCCTCGATGCCGCGCCGCAGCAGCGGCTCCCCACCGGTGAGGCGCACCTTGTGCACTCCAAGGCCGGCGAACACGCGAACCGTCCGCTCAAGCTCTTCGAAGGTCAGCAGGTCGGCTTTGGGTAGGAAAACGTAGTCCTTGCCGAACACCTCACGAGGCATGCAGTAGGTGCACCGGAAATTGCACCGATCGGTAACCGATATCCGCAGGTCGCGCAGCGGTCGGCCCAGTGTGTCACGCAGCATGGCTCCAGCGTACTCACCGGCCGGTCCATCGTGACCGGCCACCGCGGGACGGGTGATTCTTCTGGCGCAACTCGGCCAGATCGGGGACAATCGGTCTGTGATGCCACCAGTACCAGAGCTTCGAGTGGCGCCGCTGGCCCGAATCAGGCCGCACGAGGAGGTTGATCCGCTCCGCGTCGACCGGTTGGCAGGGCGGATAACCGCCGAGGGGGCGCAACTCAATCCGGTCGTCTGTGTCAAAGACCTGTCCGGCGAGCTGGTGCTGCTCGATGGAGCAACCAGAACCGCCGCGCTGCGCCACCTCGGGTATGCCTACGCCGTGGTCCAGATCGTCGAGGAGGACGCTATTTCGTTGGAACGCTGGCACCACGTGATCCGTGAGGCAGATCCGTCGGACATCATTCGCAGGATTGGGGACGACAAGGACCTCCTCCTCTCACCAGAAGACGGCCCGCCCTGTGTTGCTACTGCGGACGGAGACCGTCGCACCGTGCACGGAGATGGGCTGAGTCTCTTCAGTGTCCTCTCAGCGCTCGTACATTCCTATGTCGGCCAATGGACGGTGAATCGGGTGACGGACGGCGAGCTTGGCCTCGTCCCGGAGCGATTCCCCGATTGGGGCGCCGTGGTCGAATTCCCCGTCCTGACGATGGGTGAGGTGATGAAGGCGGCACTCGGCGACGACTTGCTCCCGGCGGGGATCACCAGGTTCAACGTCCCCGGAAGGGCGCTGCGTCTAAATGCCGACCTGGCGATGCTGGAGCCAAGCGGCTCAGTCGCAGAGGCACAGGCGCTGCTCGACCAGCTGATCAGGGCGCGGATGAACTCTGGGCGAGTACGTCACTACCCGAGTTCGGTGATCATCTTTGATGAGTGCCGAGACGACCACGTACCACGTACTGAACTCAGTTCACCAGCTCTAGGAACTCTGCCCTGGTTCTGGGATCGTCCTTGAACGTGCCGCGCATGGCGCTGGTGATCATGGCGCTGTCCTGCTTCTGAACACCGCGCATCATCATGCACAGATGTTGTCCCGACAGGACGACGGCCACTCCATGGGGGTCGAGGACCTGCTCGAGCGCAGCCGCGATCTGGTTGGTCAACCGCTCCTGGACCTGGAGGCGCCTGGAGAAGATGTCGACGATACGGGCGATCTTGGACAGACCGATGATCTTGCCGTCCGGCAGGTAGGAGACGGTCGCGGTGCCGAAGAACGGCAACAGATGGTGCTCGCACATCGAGTAGAACTCGATGTTCTTCACCATCACCATCTCCTCTGCGCCCTCGGCGTCAAAGATGGCATCGTTCACCACATCTTCCACAGACGTCGAATACCCGCTGGTGAGATAGTCGAGCGCCTTTGCCACCCGTAGCGGCGTGCGGTCGAGGCCTTCTCGATCTGGATCCTCGCCGAGCTCGATCAGTTGCTGGCGGACCAGTGCTTCCAGCGCGGGGCGTAGACGTCGGAGACGTCGTCGAAGTCTTCTGGCCGGTGGGTGCTGTACGGTCTGCTCAAGTGAATAGCCATGACAGGTCGAACGTCTCCGTCGTCGATTTGTTCCGCGATCTCACCAGCAGTTCTGCCATCGACGGGATGGACCCATTCGGGAACCGCGTCCGCGATCGGGAGCGCCACGTGGGCGACCGTTAGAACGTCGGGGTCGGGAATCTCCTTGCCGTTGCGCTCCCCAACGAGGTCTCCGTAGTAGACGATGTCGAGGTCTGCGGTCCTCGGAGCGTTGGGATCGTCGCTGCGCGTCCTCCCCAGCTCGTCCTCGACCGCACGGGTGACGGCTTGCAGCTCCTCGTACTCGAGCTCCGAACTCACCAGCACTGCTGCGTTGAAGAAGTCGGGGGCATCGCTGGGGCCACCGACCGACGGGCTCTCGAAGACCTGGCTCACACGCGCCACCGTTATCCCGGGTGCCCTGCGCAGCAGCCGCACTGCCTCCGGGATGTTGCGTTCCTTCTCGAGGTTCGAGCCAATCGCAATGATGGCCTGCTGAGCTTCACTCATCGAGTTCCTCTCTCGAGCGCCGGATGGTTATCCCAACCGAGTCGGCGTGACGCAGTGCCCCCGGTTTCTCAACCGTCACCTCGACCTCCTTGACCCGCTCGTCGCTGCCGAGAGCGATAGCAGCGAGCTCGGAGACCAGCCGCTCGACCAGCATCGGGTCGCCTGCCTCGACGTGGGCGATCATGGCCTTGGTCACCGTGCGATAGTTGACGGCATCGGCGATGTCGTCGCTGGCGGCGGCGGGACGGGTATCCACCCAGAGTGTGGCATTGATGCGCACATCCTGCGGGTTGACTCGCTCGTCCGGCTTGATCCCAACGATGCCGGGTACAACGAGATCCGTGATGTGGATGCGGTCTAGCTCGTGGGTCACTTCAGATGCCCTCCGCCATCAACCCGAACGATCTCACCGGTGATGAAGTCGTTGCGCATCAGAAACAGCACCGTATCGACCACCGGCTCGGTACCGCCAACCCTGGCCAGCGGCAGCCTGGCAGCGAGACCCTCCTCGTAACCGCTGTCCTGGGTCGCCGGCGGCAGAATGAGCCCAAGGGCCACTGCATTCACCCGGATCTGCGGGGCCAGAGACAGTGCCGCGGCCCTGGTGAAGGTGTCGATCCCACCCCTGGCCACGATGTAGCTGAAGTGGTTGCGATACGGCGCCATCGTCTTGACGTCGGTGACGTTGACCACCGCACCGTCGAGGTCTTCCGGGAGCCGATTGGCGAAGGCCTTGGTGACGAACACCGGCGAGGACAGGGTCAGGTCGATGGTGCGCTGCCAGGCGTCGAACTCCACATCCTCCATGGCGTCCACTGGAAAGCCGGAGGCGTTGTTGACGAGCAGAGACACCGGCCCAAGAGCCGATTCGGCAAGCGCGATGACCTCATGAGCATTCTCGGGATCGGACAAGTCGACCGACCCGATGGCGGTGCGGACGCCCAAGGCTTCAGCGGCTGAGGCTGTGTCCTCGGCTGCGTCCTTGGACCGGCCGTAATGGACAAAGAGGTCGGCACCGGCTTGCGCCAGGCCTAGTGCGATCGCCTTCCCGACGCGAACACCGGCACCGGTGACTACAGCAACTCTGCCGCTGATATCCATTCCCGAAAGGCTACAGGAGGGTATTCGGGTGAAGCTCTAAGCTGCGGCCGCGAGCCCAGCAGACATGGACAGACAGTGAGTAAAGAAGACCCCAAACACGGACGTTGGATCCTGCCCCTGGTGATCGCCGGGTTGGTGGGGCTGACCTACTCATTTGTCAACGCGCTGCCACCGGCCGAGGTTCCGTTGGGATCGACGACGATCCCCGTGACGACAACGACGGCGGCACCGGCGACGACAACGACCACCCTGCCACCCGAGATCGCGTCGTTCCTCCTGCTCCTCGATGGATACGAGGCCACCGCAGTCCAGATTCAGACGTCGATCGATGAGACCAACGATGCGTGGGAGACCGACGAGATCTCGTTCTCCGAGACGCTGGATCGATTCACCGCCGCCCAAGTGGAAGCCCAGACCTTGGCCGAGACGGTTGCAGCAACCAACCCGCCGGACGTGTATGCCGAGACTTGGCCGGACGCCATCACCACGGCCGCCGCCCTCCCTCCCGGCGTCGATGACATCATCGCCGGGCTACGCGCCAGCGATGACGGGACCCTGTGCCGCCAGGCGGTGGCCGACTACGCCGTCCTCACCCAGGCGTTCATCGATGCCTTGAACGTGGTCAGGAACGCAACACCGCAGTAGAAGTTGCCAGTTATCAGTGGTCAGCCCGAACTGGGGAACTGGCAACTGGCAACTTGGTTCAGCTCTTTCCGTTCTCTAGGTAGGAGCACACGGTGTCGGTGATCAGGCGGGCCACAACGTAGGGATCGGCGTTGGCGTTTGGGCGGCGATCCTCGATGTATCCCGCCTGGTCCTTGTGCACCTGCCACGGGATCCGCACCGAAGCTCCACGATCGGAGACGCCGTAGTTGTACTCGGTCCACGGAGCGGTCTCATGGAGACCGGTGAGTCGCCGTTCGATCCCGGCTCCATAGTGCTTGATGTGCTCTTCGGAGCGCTTCCCGAGGGCCTCACAGGCCGCGATGACGGCGTCGTAGTTCTCCCGCATCTCTTTGGTTGAGAAGTTGGTGTGCATTCCTGCGCCGTTCCAGTCACCCTCGACCGGCTTTGGATTCAGGTGAGCCGAGATGTCGTAATCCTCTGCGATCCGGTACAGGAGCCAGCGCGCCATCCACAGCTGGTCACCGACGTCGACGGGACTTAGCGGCCCGACCTGGAACTCCCACTGTCCGATCATGACCTCGGCGTTGGTGCCCGAGATGGCGATCCCCGCATCCATACATGCCTTGGTGTGGGCTTCGACGACGTCTCTTCCCCAGATCTCGTCGGCCCCGATGCCGCAGTAGTAGCCACCCTGTGGGGCCGGGAACCCACCGATGGGCCAGCCGTGGGGACGGCCATCCTTGTAGAACGTGTACTCCTGCTCGAGACCGAACCACGGCTCGTGGTCCTCGTACATCTCGGCGACCGCAACCAGCTCGGCGCGAGTGTTGGACTCATGGGGTGTCATGTCCACGTTGAGCACGTCGCACATGACGAGGACGTCGTCACCGCCACGGATCGGATCGGGCTTCACCATCACCGGTCGCAACACGCAGTCGGACTCGGCACCCGGTGCTTGCTCGGTGCTCGACCCGTCGAAACCCCAGATCGGCGGTTCTTCGCCGTCGGGGACGATCTTGGTCTTGGATCGCAGCTTGGCCGTCGGCTCCTGGCCGTCGATCCATATGTACTCGGCCCGATAAGGCATTGGCCCTCCCCACAGGCGGCGCCAGCACGCCGCTCACTCGGTTGAGTCGAGGATAGTTACTGGGAGAAGATCCGTACGGGATCCATGGGGCAAGATTCTCCGATCGCACGTGTGGCAAGTACCCGATTATCGGGTGTCGTAGACACGAACGATGGGTCAGAACGCCGGGTTGACGATGGGACGCACCGCGTCGGACAGCGTGTTCTGCAGATCGTCGAAGAGCCGGGCGGATTCTGCATAGAGCTCGAGGATCGTGGCATCGTCACCGATGGCGTTGGCATCGGTGATCAGGGCGGCAACGGCGTACTGGTCGTCGAAGTACCTCAGCAATGCCTCGTGGTCGGTGGCGAACTCGGTCGGTGGGTCGAGCTCGCCGAGCCGGTCGCCGGTGCCGAGCAACAGTTCTTCGATCTCCGGCTGGACGCTGGCCAGGTATTGGGTTCGCTGGCCCTGGTCGAGGCCGGCGCTGGTCAGGAACAGCGGCCCGATCCTGATCGCATACTCACGCAGCGCCTCGTAGGCGGCGGTGCCGTAGCCGCCTCCTGGAAGCGAGTCGTCCGGTGGGCAGTCCTCCGCCGGATCGACCGCATCGAGGTGGATACAGAATTCACGGCCAATCGAGAGCAGGAATTCGGCCTCCGCCTTGCCAAAGCCCCGCCGCACCGCCAGGACGTTGAGAACGTCTCCGACCGCAGCGGCCTGGGTGAGCTCGGGGGCAAGCTCGGTGGCGGCTCCGCGCAGCGCCAGCCAATGCCCGTGGTCATCGGCAAGCGTGTCCGGCGGCGTCAACTCGGCTGCGGCCTCGAGCGAGTCCCGTGCGCCTTCCTCGAGACCGGCCCCATTGATCGCAACGAAGAAGGCAGTGCGCGTCGAGTAGTTGCCGGAAAGAGTGTTGTCGAAGCGACTCATCGCCGAGAGCCACGGTGCCTCGGCCTGGGCGACGCGGAGCAGGTAGGCCTCTTCCTCTTGCTCGGGACTCAGGCCAACCACCGAGCAGCCGCCGGCGAATCCGAGCGCAAGCAGCGCCGCGGCCGTATGCCTCCAGTTCATGGCTGTGAGCCTATCGGCGGCCGCGGCTACGACCCGTGCGTTGGGCCGCCGCTGATGCGCCTTCCCAGGGTGAGAGGGACGATCTGGAGGGCCGCGAACGCCAGCGACAGGATGATCACCCCAATGACCATCAACCAACGCTGCCAGGCCAGGTTGTCCTGGATATCGGCAACCACCAGAGAGGCATCCGTCGCGGTGGCGGCGTACTCGGTGAGCAGCCGTGACGCCTCGTCGAGCTGGGTCTTCACGGCCGCCAGATCCTGAGCCATCACCGCGCTGGCGGAGCCAAACTCCTCGAAGTCCTTGGCGAGCCTCGCCAGCGGCACGGCCTGCGCCCGTAGCTGGGCCGGCAACGGCTCGATGGCGTCTGCCACCTCGGCGACGGCTTGATCGAACGGAACCTCCGGCTCGTAGTCGGCGCCAAAGAAGGCCAGGGCGCCAAGGGTCGTGTCGATGATCCCGGCGACGTTCTCGATCGCCGGCATGGAGTCGATCACCGAGTCCAACGCCTCGGGCACATCGACCGTGACGACCTTCGAGCTGTCGCCGATGACGCTGGCGGCGTCCTCGAATGACCCGGCGGCCAGCTCCGCAGCCGGGACCAGCGTCTCGAACGAGTCAGAAACGATCGCCACCGTCTCTGCTGCCAACTGCACGGTGTCGTCGGCAGCGGCCACGGCGGTGGCGGTCACGGTGAGCGATCGCTCCATCGAGTTGACTACCGACCACACGACGGCGGTCCCGATCGTGGCGGCCAGCAGGGCAGCGATCAGCCCGAAGACACCGATCCGCTGAAAACCCCTCCCCAGCCTGGCGTCGTCTGCGGCGAGGTCGTCGAGCCAGCTGCGAGGGTTCATCGATCTACTCCTCCCTGACAACGTCGCCGGGTCGATCGACCAACCCTCTTCAACCGAATTCGATGCCCTGGGCCAGAGGCAGGTCTCCCGACCAGTTGATGGTGACGGTCTGGCGGCGCATGTACGCCTTCCATGAATCGGAGCCCGACTCGCGTCCGCCGCCGGTCTCCTTCTCCCCACCAAAGGCCCCGCCGATCTCGGCTCCTGAGGTGCCGATGTTGACGTTGGCGATGCCGCAGTCGGACCCCGCCGGTGACAGGAACGTCTCGGCGGCGCGAACCGAGTCGGTGAAGATGGCAGACGACAGGCCCTGGGTCACGCCGTTGTTGAGCGACACCGCCTCGTCGAGGGTGCCGACCTCGATGAGATACAGGATGGGGGCGAACGTCTCGATCTGGAGGAGCGGGGCGTCGGCCGGCATCTTGATGAGGGTTGGCTCGACGAAGTGGCCCGGTCCGTCGATGACGTTCCCGCCGTAGAGGATCTCGCCACCCTGTTCCTGGGCGATCCCGACGGCGGCGGCGAAGTCGTTGACGGCGCGCTCGTCGACGAGGGGACCCATAAGCACGTCGTCGTCGAGCGGGTCACCGATCTTGATCTGCCCGTAGGCATCGACGAGGCGCTTGGCGATCAGATCCGAGATGCCGCGCTGGACGATCAGGCGGCGCAGCGTCGTGCAGCGCTGACCCGCGGTGCCCACCGCCGCAAACAGGGCGGCTCGGGTTGCCAGGTCGGGATCGGCGTCCTCCATCACGATGACGGCGTTGTTTCCGCCTAGTTCGAGCAGGGAACGGCCGAGCCGCTGCGCCACCGCGGTACCGACCTTCTCGCCCATATTGCACGAGCCTGTTGCCGAGATCAGCGGGACGCGGCGATCGTTGATCAGGGTGTCACCGATCTCTGCCCCCGAGCCGATGATCAGGTTGAACACCCCCTCAAAGCCGGATCCCTCCATGATTTGTGCGGCCAGCCGGGTGGTGGCGACAGCTGCCAGCGGAACCTTCGACGACGGCTTCCAGATCACCGAGTCGCCACAGACCGCGGCCAGCGTCGAGTTCCACGACCACACCGCAACCGGGAAGTTGAACGCAGAGATCACGCCGACGGGGCCGAGCGGATGCCATTGTTCGTACATCCGGTGCCGAGGCCGCTCCGAGGCGATGGTGAGGCCGTACAGCTGACGGGACAGGCCGACGGCAAAGTCGCAGATGTCGATCATCTCCTGGACCTCGCCCTCGCCCTCCGCCTTGATCTTGCCCATCTCGAGGGAGAGGAGGGCGCCGAGCGGTTCCTTGTACTCGCGGAGCAGGTTGCCGAACTCCCTGACGTACTGGCCGCGCTCGGGAGCGGGGAGCATCCGCCACTCCTCGAAGGTGCCGACCGACGATTCGATGACTCGCTCGTAGTCGTCGCTGTTAGCCCTGACCACTGCGCCGATGTGCTCGCCGGTCGTCGGGTTCTCAACGGCTAGTTCCGTGCCGCCGGTGTCGAGCCACCGTCCGGCGAAGGCGCCGGAGTTGCTGTCCTCGAGGCCGAGAGCGGAGAAGATTGCATCACGGTTCATTGGTTGACCTCCTGAGCTATGAGCTATGAGCAAGCCGGGCTCAAGGCTCGGTTCAAGACTCGAGGTTCACAGCTTATCGGGCGGCGATGATCTCGATCTCGACCTTGAACCCGCCGGGTAGTGCTGCGGCCTCCACCGTGGATCGTGCCGGGCGCGACTCGTTGAGGTACTCGTCGTAGACGCCGTTCACGAGCGGGAAATCCGCCATATCGTCGAGGAAGATCGTCGTCTTGACGATGTCGTCGTAGCCGAGGCCAAGGTCGGTGAGGGCGAGCCCGATGTTCTTCATCGTGCGATGGGTCTGCTCCTCGACATCCCCGTGCAAGGGCTGGTTGCTCTCGGGGTCGATGGAGACCTGACCTGAGAGATACACGAAACCATTGGCCTCGGCGGCCACGCTGTAGGGACCGATCGGGCGCGGGGCGCTTGGGACCTCGTGGATCTTCTTCGGCACGGTTCCTAGCGTTTACCGCAGGTGCAGGAGTGGCCGGTCTCGTTTGGGTTCTCGATAGCGAACCCCGAGCCCTGGAGGCCATCTTCGCGGTAGTCGACAGTTGCCCCGATGAGCCTTGGCACGCTCTCTTCGTCGATGACGAGCTTCACGCCGCCCACCTCGGCAACCGTATCGGAGGCATCGATGCGGGTATCGAAGCGCATGTCGTAGCGGAATCCTGCGCAGCCGCCGGGAATTGCCATGAGGCGAAGAAAGAGGTCGTGGTCGTCCTCCTGCTTGATCAGCTCTCCCACCTTGGCGGCGGCATCGTCGGTCAGCAGGACCGGTGTCTCGGTTCGCTCGTCGATTGTCATCTGGCCTCCTTGGCAATACTGACCGCAGTATATCCACTATCGGCGTGCTGGGAATACAAGTTCACCCTCGATAAAATCGGGCCCGCGATGGCATAGGCGAAAAAGCAATGCTCCGCCCTACCCAGGCGCCACTTATACAGTTCATACCATGGTGACCAAGACCGACATCGAGGCCACACTCCGGGGTGTTATCGACCCCGAGCTCCACGCCGACATCGTCGAACTCGGCATGGTCCGCGACATCGTCATCGACGACGGCAGCGTTGTCATCGAGATCGCACTCACCATTGCCGCCTGCCCGATGCGAGACCAAATCGAAAGCGACGTGGTGAGAAAGGTCGGCGCCATCCCCGGTGTGGATTCAGTAACGACCCGGGTGGTCGCCATGACCCAGGAGCAGCGCTCGGCGCTGATGGATCGGGCCAGGCTCTGGGCGCGAGAGAATGCACAGCCCACCATGGTGAGCCCCACCACCAGGGTCCTCGCCGTGTCCAGCGGCAAGGGCGGAGTCGGCAAGTCGTCGGTGAGCGTCAACCTGGCCCTCGCCGTAACCGAGCTCGGCTATCCGACCGGTCTGCTCGATGCCGATATCTGGGGCTTCTCCATTCCCCGGATGCTCGGCGTCACCACGGAGCGCTTGATGGCCGGCGATGACCTGAAGATCGAGCCTCTCCGAGCGATGGGCCTCGACGTGGTGAGCACCGGATTGCTCCTCGACGATGAGGACACCGCATTGATGTGGCGAGGCCTGATGCTGTCAAAGGCGCTCGAGCAATTCCTCACCGACGTCGCCTGGAGTGACGAGCTGCAGTACTTGATCATCGACATGCCTCCCGGCACCGGAGACGTGCAGATGGCGCTGTCCCGGCTGCTGCCCCAGGCCGAGATGGTGGTGGTCACCACGCCACAGCGTGCCGCACAGAAGGTTGCGGCGCGAGTGGCCGACATGGCGCGCCGCAGCCACATGCCGATCGTCGGCGTCGTCGAGAACATGTCGGGTTTCACCACTGAGGAAGGGCGTCACTATGAGCTGTTCGGAAGCGGTGGTGGCGAGGAGCTTGCTGCCGACCTTGCCGTTCCGCTCCTCGGTGAGGTACCGCTCGATCCCAATGTCGTCACCGGCGGCGATGAGGGCCTCCCGGTGGTGGCCCAGCCCGACAGCGGTCCCGCCGCCGATGCGTTCCGCGACATCGCCAAACGGGTTGTCGAGCTGGTCCCACCCGCCGACCAGGACACGTGCTCGGCTCGGATCGCCGTCCTCGCCGAACAGCTAGAGGCTCGGCTCGCCGAATAGGAGCGTCCGTCAACGGCGCGACTCTTTGCGACTCCTCGGGGGGAGCAAAGAGCGGAGCATGACCTCAGACCCCTTTTCCCCCAAGGGGGAAGGAAACAGAACCCTCTTCGCTCACTACCACGAGCCCGTCACCGACGAGCTTCTCCACCTGAACGTTGAGCTGGTGGACTGCGGCCGGACGCAGCGCTTCTGGGACCTCGGCGTAGACCACGTCGATGATGTCGTCGATGGTCGATGCGCCCGACCTCACCGCCTCCACGATCTGGCTCTCGCGGGCCAGCCGGTGCTCGATGTACTCGTCGATGACCCGCCCGGCATCATTCATCGCGGCGCCGTGGCCCGGTTCGATGTGCTCGACTCCGAGGTCGCGCACCCGGTACAGCGAGTCCAGATAGGCGGCGGCATCCTCCATCACCACCGTCGAGCCCTCCATGATGTGATCCCCCGTGAATAGGACGGTGTCCATCTGAAAACACAGGTGGTCGGGTGTGTGACCGGGGGTGTGGACCGCAACCAGCTCGGTCATGCCGACCGGGATGGGCTCCCCGTCACTGACGCGGATGTCCGGGATGAAGTCGAAGCCGCGCTCGTACCCGTAGACCGGAACGTCTAACTCTCTGGCCAGGGGATTGGCGAGCGGAGCGTGGTCGGGGTGGGTGTGAGTGGCGACCACGCCAACCGGGGTGAGATCGGCAACGGCGAGCAGGATCGCGTCGAGATGGGACTCGATCACGGGACCGGGGTCGAGGATGAGCGCCTCATCCACGCTCTCGATGAGGTACGTGTTCGTGCCGGGACCGGTGTAGATGCTCGGATTCGGAGCCAGGATCCGCTCGACTCTCATGCCCGGTGCAGCTCCGCGGGAATCTCACCACCGGCATCGGCTACGGCCATCGCCCTGGCCAGCAGCTCCGGGTCTTCCTCGTCGGCGCCCGCCTCGTCGAAGCCGGGGTCGGTCGGGAGCAGGATCGCCACGGCGTCCTTGCCAACGACAAGACGGGGCTGGACCGGCTTGACCTCGGATGAGCCGGTTACCGCTTCGATGAGCGAGGCGACCGAGTCGTGCCCGCTCATGTCCTGAAGCGTGTTCCGGGTGGGAAATGCGACCAGCCAATCGCCGGCGGCTGCCCGGTCCAGAGCGTCGACGGGATCGATCCAGGTGGTGTCGACCAACTCCTTGCCGTCGACCAGGGCTTCGATTCGTCGCGGTACCTCCGCCACGAAGAACCTGGTGTCGAAGCGGATGGGGAGCGGGGCCGGTGTGATCCAATTGGCAAAGTAGTGAAGGGCGTCGCCGTCGAGCGTCGCCGGGGCGGCGTCGAAGACCCTTACCCCATTCGGGCGCTTGTCGGTGACCTGTGCGCCATCGACGGTGAGCCAGATGCCCGTCTCCTCGACCAGCTCCCGAAGGCCGGCGGCGCGCCAAGCAGCGAACTCTTCGTCGTTGGTCTGGACGGCCGCTTGGGCTTCGGGACCGGTATCGAATTCGTCAACCGCTCCACCGGGAAACACCCAGGCGCTCCCCATGAACTTGGCGGTATCGGGACGCCGCACCATCAGCACCTCGGGTCCGTGGTGCGCCGCCCTGACCAGGCAGATCGTGGCGGCGTCCCGCAATGTCATGGAACGTCGATGATATCCGCGGGATCGACCAGCCGCCACCGATCGGAGTAACGGCTCACCACCGATTTGCGGATCATCTCGCGCACAGCAGGGATCAGCAACAGGAATCCAACGGTATCGGTCATCAGCCCGGGGGTGAGCAGAAAGGCTCCTGCGACCAGGATCATGGCACCGTGGGCCATGGCGCTGGCCGGGATCTGACCGCTGTTGAGCTGGGTCCGCACCTGGTCATAGGTGGCACGGCCCTGCAGGCTGACCAGCCAGGAACCGAGAAATGCCGTGGCTACAACCAGCCCAAAAACGGGCCAAAAGCCGAAGGCGTCGCCGAGAGATATGAGCAGGGCGATCTCAACGATCGGGACGACGACAAAGGCGAGAAAGAGAAAGAGGCGTGTTCGCATATCTGGGAAGGATACCCCTGCCGGTAATCTGATTCGATGGACGTTTCCGACCTGCCGGCGGTCGATTCACTGGCGTACGAGCTCTCCACATCGTATGACCTCGAGCAGCCGGTTGCCGTTGCGCTCGCTCGTGACGTGCTGGCAGACGCACGCACCAGGATCGAGTCGGGCGCGGAGGCAGATCCCGTAGCCGAGGCGCGGCTCCGCGCAGAAGCGTTGGCCGCCTCGCGCCTGCGGCGGGTGATCAACGCCACCGGCGTCCTCCTCCACACCAATCTGGGACGCGCACCGTACGGGGCCGAGCCCATGCCCGCCGGCTACAGCAACCTCGAATTCGATCTCGACGGCGGCACCCGCGGGAAACGCGGCCAATATCTGCATCACCTCATCGCGGCAACCACCGGTGGAGAGGCCGCACTGGCGGTGAACAACAATGCCGGAGCACTGCTGCTGGCGCTCGCCGCCCTCGGCGGCAAGTCCGGCAGAGTCGCGGTGTCCCGCGGCGAGCTCATCGAGATCGGAGGCTCGTTCCGCCTCCCCGACCTGATGGCGGCCTCTGGAGCCGAGCTGGTCGAGGTGGGAACCACCAACCGCACCCGAGCCTCGGATGTGGCCAATGTCGCGGATAACGTCGATGCACTGTTGAAGGTGCACCCATCCAACTACCGGGTGGAAGGTTTCACCGAGGAAGTTGGCTTCTCGGCGATGGCAGAGATCGCATCCGCCGCCGGCAAACCGTTCATCGCCGATCTGGGCAGCGGGCTGCTCGACACCCGGACCCCGTGGTTGGAAGGAGGGCCGCCCCGCTGGCTGGAGGGCGAGCCCGGCGCTCGCCAGACCCTGGCAGAGGGAGCCGACGTGGTGCTGTTCTCTGGGGACAAGCTGCTCGGCGGGCCCCAGGCAGGCATCGCCGTCGGCACCGACGCCGCCATCGACGCCATGGCCCGCCATCCGATCGCCAGGGCGGTGCGCATCGATGACCGGACCATCGCCACCCTCACCACACTGTTCGAGACCTATGCCGCAGGCCGCGGTGCCGACATCCCGTTCTGGTCGATGGCAACGACTCCAAGCGACACCATCGAGGCCAGGGCAAAGACGATCCTCGACGCAGCGGCAATCGATGCCGCCATCATCGATGGCGAGGCACTCCCCGGGGCCGGCTCGGTCCCCGGCCAAACCATCCCGACACCGGTCATCCGCCTCACCGGCAAGCCGGAGACCGTGTGGCGCACTCTCGCCGATCACGAGCCTCCGGTCATCGCCTCTCGCCGGGAGGGGGCGGTCCAGGTCAATCTGCGCAGTGTCGTCCCATCGGAGGATCGGGTCGTGACCGCAGCCCTTGCCACTCTCTGATGCCGATCGTTGGCACCGCCGGCCACGTCGATCACGGCAAGTCGACCCTGGTCGAGGCACTCACCGGCCGCGACCCCGACCGATGGGCTGAGGAGAAGGAGCGCGGCCTCACCATCGACCTGGGCTTCGCCTGGGCCGATTTGGGCAGCGGGCACAGCGTCGGATTCGTCGACGTGCCGGGGCACGAGCGCTTCGTCAAGAACATGCTCGCCGGCGTGGGTGGCTTCGACATCGCACTGTTCGCGGTTGCGGCCGACGAGGGCTGGATGCCCCAATCGGAGGAGCATCTCGCCGTCCTGGATCTCCTCGACGTTGGTCACGGCGTGATCGCTCTCACCCGATCCGATTTGGCGGATGCAGAGCTCAGAGAGCTCGCCGCCTCCGATGTGGAGAGCCACGTCGCCGGCACCGTGGCCGAGCACTGGCCGGTCGTCGAGGTGTCTGCGATCGCAGGCACCGGTCTCGACGAGCTGCGCGCCGCCCTCATCGGGGCGCTGGAAGCTTCCGGCCCCTCCCCGGACCTGGGACGGCCCAAACTGTGGATCGATCGGAGCTTCGTGGTCGCCGGGTCGGGTGTGGTCGTGACCGGGACCCTGGTGGGCGGCACCATTGCTACAGAGGAGCGGCTGGCGGCCTTTCCCGGCGGTGCGGTCAGGGTTCGCAGCCTCCAGTCCCACGAGGAATCGCGCACTGAGGTCGGGCCGGGCACACGCGTCGCTGCCAACGTCACCGGGGTCGATCGCGATGAGCTGGGGCGGGGCACGCTGCTGGCCAGGCCGGACACTGCGGTGGTCAGCGATCGCGTCCTGATCAAGGTGGTCACCGCCCCCAATCCGACCGAGGAGTTGTCGGATCGCAGCGCCTTCCATGTTCACCTCGGGACGGCGACGGTTCCTGCAAGGCTCCGGTTTGTCGGGGACGGCGAGTTTGCCGTCATTGCCCTGGACAGACCACTGCCGATGGTCATCGGCGACCGCTTCATCCTGCGCGACACGGGTCGGCGCAGCGTCGCCGGCGGTGGCATCGTTCTCGATCCGTCGCCAACCAGGCGCCCGACGCCGGCGGACGCCGAGCGGCTGGACAAAGCTCTGGCGGAGGGACCCGACGCCCGGGCGACCGCCCTGCTGGCAGTCCACGGGTCGATAGACGGAGCCTCGCTGCGCGCCGCAACCGGAGACGGAACCCCCGCCGATGCGGTTGCAGCAGGGGACCGATTCATCTCCACCGCAGCCGCGGCGCAGCAATTTGGGAATGCTGTCGACCTGGTCACGGATTTTCACCGCGATCATCCGCTCCGGCCCGGCATGCCCGCGTCATCGCTGGCGTCACAGCTCGGCATCGATCAGGCCCAGCTCAGTGCACTGCTGGCAGAGGGAGAAGGCGCCCTGGTTGATGAGGGTGCCACCGTCCGCTCCGCCGACTTCGAGCAACGCCTCACCGAAGACGACGACAAGGCATGGTCGGCGGCGCGTGCGGTGCTCGCAGAATCGGTGGCGGTGCCGCGTGCCAGTCAGCTCGAACTGACCGACGAGCTGCTCCACGCACTGGTCCGTCGGGGAGATCTCGTCATGGTCGAATCCGACCTCGTGTATCTCCCCGAGCAGATCGACGTGATCGTCGCCGCCCTCGGCGACCTCGAGGAACCCTTTACGGTTGGCGCGTTCCGCGACGCCCTCGGCCTGTCACGACGTCAGGCGGTGCCGTTGCTGGAATGGCTGGATCGAACCAACCGCACGATTCGGGATGGCGATCTGCGGACGGTCAGGCCCTAGTCAGCGTGTGCATGCTGCGACGTTCGGTCTCGGTCAGGCCGCCCCAGATTCCATAGGGCTCGCGGATCTCGAGGGCGTACTCCAAACACTCCATGTTGACCGGACAGACCTTGCAAATCGATTTCGCTCGCATCTCACGTCGCTCGCGCTCGTCCTTGCGTTCTGAACTGTTCGGGGGGAAGAAGAGGTGGGAGTGGCTTCCCCGGCACAAAGCGACAGGCTGCCACGATCGATCTATGTCCAACACAACGAGATGCCTCCCGGACTCGATCCACTCAGCACAGGAACCTAGCCCGGCAGTCGCGGGGTGGCCAGGGAAATCGTGGCAGATGAGGAGGTTTTGTCGCGGTCTCAGTCCGGGTCGGAATCCGGGCCCTCATCGACCGGAGACTCATCCCGGTCTACGAGCAGCACCACGCCATCGATTCCCTGTACTTCGATGCCGTCTCCGCTGCCGATACCGGCCTCGCGGTGCGAGCGTGCCCGCCACCGCGCCCCGTCGACAAGCACGACGCCATCTGGTGACAGCGCTTCGTCGGCGACACCGGTGCGCCCGATCAGGTGGTCGCGCCCGATGGTTGGCGTGGAGAAACGGGACTTCACGATGGTGGTGAGCCCGACCGCATAGAACAGAGCCGTACCGACGACCACCATCAGCACGATCCACCAGCTCGGCGCAAACTGGGGCCGAGCATTGGTGAAGGCAAGCCCACCACCGATGAGGAGCGCGGTGCCTGCGGCGCTGCGCCACCCGACCCGGTTTCGCTGGAAATCCCAGGTGTAGAAGAGAAGACCGGCAATCGCCGCAGCGACACCCGGCCAGAAGGTCGGCAGCGTGGCCAGCCCGTATCCGGCGAGGACGAACGCCATCACCGCGACGGCTGCGGTGATTCCTGGGCCGGCTGCATAGAACTCGAAGGTGGCGGCGGCGATGGCGGCCACGAGGAAGAAGAATGCAACTTCGGGTCGGGAGGCGAGGCGAAGGAACCGATCCCACAGGGGTGGCTTGACGAACTGGACCAGGCGGTTCGGCGTCATCACCTCGATCCCGTCTGGTGTGGTCACCAGACTGGCGGTCGAGATCTCGAAGGTGGTTGCCGACTCTCCCTCGCCCCGCACCACCGTGGTGCCGTCGAGCCCAACGATGAGCTGGCCGATGGTGGGGACGACGATGTCGACGTAGCCAGGTATCGGGTCTGTCACGACCACGGTGGTGTCACGCATCGCTTCGGTGGACTCCTCGCCGCCGGCATCGTGCGACGGTCGATACGGCACGGTGACGTCCCGGTTGGTGACGACCGTTGGTTCGAGGTACCCGATCTCGGTGCCCGGTGCGGCGGCGCCGATGTCGGAAACATTGAGCAGACTGGCCGCACCGCCGAAGGCGGCGGCGGGGCGGTCCCCCACCCACACGGCTACCGGGGCAGATGCGGTGGCTATCGCCGGATACGTCTCGCCGGGGCCCCCCGAAGAGATGCCGGGAGGTCCAGCTGGTCACAAAGAGATGGGCGTCGGTGCCGCCAACGGTGTCGGCGACGAAGTCCATCAACCGTTGATCCATCGGCTTCTTCACCTCGATGACCACGACGGGAAGATCGTCTGTTTGGGCGGCCGAGACCGCGGCTCCGGTGAGTACGGCGGCTAGCCCGGCTGCGAGAAGAAGGATGCGTCGGATCACGTACCAAAGGTAGCCCGTAGCCCGTAGTGCGCAGTCCGTAGCTGCTCGGAGTTCGTGATACGTGATACGGAATACGGAATACGTCGCATTGCTGGTCCCGACCACTCGGCTACTGTTCTTCTATGTCCCGGGTCCTCATCGTCACCGATGACCCACATAACCGCGATCGCGTCCACTCCGCGCTGAGCATCGCCGGAAACGAGTTGATCGACCACGACGACCCCCGCTCCGCCGCCGATCGGGCGACCGAGGAGGCGGTCGATGTCGCCGTGGTCAGCCTCCAGATCGGTTCCATGGGAGGCATGGCCATAACTCGCGACTTCCGGGCACGCCCCGAGCGTGTGCCCGTAGTCCTGCTGCTGGATCGCCAGGCCGACACCTTCCTGGCCGGCCGATCCGGTGCCGACGCCTGGGTCACCAAGCCCTTTACTGCCAGCGCCCTCCGGGCAGCGATCAAGACAGCCGTGGGCGCTGAAGTCGCGTGAGCACGACTGCGGAACCTCCGAGTACGGGCCCTGCTGAGGGTGGTTGGCAATCCGCTTCAGCGAGGCGCACAGGGTGAACATGCCCCTCTCCGTAACAAGGCTGCTGAGCCTCGTTGCACTCGTCACTGGTAGCCACCCTCACCGGCGGGAACAATGAGCGCGGTCCAGATCCTCTATCTCGTGATCTTCGCCTTTTGCATCATGGCATCGGGTTTTGTCTCAGGATCCGAGACGGCACTCATCGGAATCGGCAAGGAGCGGGTGCACCAGCTCAATGGGCGGCGGGGCTCGCACGTCCAGCAACTGGTTGCCGATCCGGAGCGGACCCTGGCCACCCTGCTCGTCGCCAACAACCTGGTCAACGTGCTGGCCGCTGCGGTGGCAACCGCGCTCTTCATCACCCTCGTCGGCGCCCAATGGGGCCCGTGGCTCGCCACCGCAGTGGTCACCGCGATCCTCCTCATCTTCGGGGAGATCACCCCGAAGACCCTGGCCAGCCGGTACCCCGAGCGGTTCGCCCTCACCGTCTCGCCGGTGATCTGGCATCTGTCGAGGTTCCTGGCTCCCGTCGCCGGGTTCTTCGGGGGAATCACCGGGGGACTGCTCCGGCTGATGCGGATCCCGGTGGACCGGGGATCGGTTTCGGTGACCGATGAAGATATCAGGGCGCTCACCGAGCTTGGCGTCCTCGAGGGCGAGATCGAAGGCGTGGAGCACGAAATCATCGATGCCCTGCTCGACCTGGCGGATCGTCCCGTCCGCGAGGCAATGACGCCTCGCCTTGACCTGATCACACTGCAGGAGCCGGTCACGATGGACGACGTGCGCAAGGCGGTCGCCGCCACCGGGCACTCCAGGTACCCGGTCACCAACGGCGACGTTGATGATCTCCTCGGCCTGCTCTATGTCAAGGACCTACTGCCGCGACAGACCGAGCCGGACTCCACCGAGATCCACCAGCTGCTCCGCCGTCCCCACTTCATTCCGGAGACCACCTCGATCCTGGCGACCCTCACCGACATGCGGCAGCGCCGCTACACCGTGGCGTGCGTGGTCGACGAGCACGGGGGTGTCGAAGGCCTGGTGACGGCAAAGGACCTGCTGGCCGAGCTGGTCGGGGAGCTTCAGGACGAGTACGACCCTGGAGTGCCTTCGGTGGTGCGAATTGGCGAGCGGAATTGGATCGCAGACGGCAGGGTGGCGGTGGAGGACCTTGCCGAGGAGATCGAACGTGCCATACCCGAGGGCCCGTACACCACCGTTGCCGGCCTGTTCATGGCGGTGGCAGGACAGGTCCCCGATGAAGGGGATTCCGTCGACATCGACGGCGTGGAAATCACCGTTCTTCAGATGGACCGCAACCGCGTCGACCGCGTGGACGTCTCGGTACCCTGAGCAGCACTTCGTGCTGCATACAACGTATTACGTACAACGTACAGCGACCCCGAACTCCGGACCGTCTTTCTCCGTGATACGTAATACGGGGTACGGAGTACGGAGTACGGAAAGGGCACCAAGCAGCCAGCGCGGGAACCGCTGTACAATGCCCGTTCTCGGGACGTGGCGCAGCTTGGTAGCGCGCATCGTTCGGGACGATGAGGTCGCCGGTTCAAATCCGGCCGTCCCGACTGGAGCCCCGCCTTCGCCGGCGGGGCTTCGTCGCGCCTACCGTTCTTGCACAGCAACAGAGGAGGACGCCATGGCTGGAGCCCAAGGGATAGCCGGAGTGTTCATCGATAGCGAAGATCCGGCAGGGCTCGCCGCCTGGTACGACGAGCACCTCGATGTCGGCTTCACGGGGGCCGAGGGTCTCGGTCTCGATGCGCCGGAGGAGGAGTCGTTCTTCCGGGTGTTCCACACCCGCGACGTTGAGAGCGGCGAGGTGCGGGAGAACCCCGTTTTCGCCATAAACAAGGCGACCGGTCCCCTGGCACCCGGGAACCAGCGGGGCCACGTCATTGGGCTGCGTGTCGATGATGTCGATGCGCTTCTCCAGTACCTCGCCACGGCCGGTGTGGAGCAGGAGGGCAAGATGCTGGTGTGGGAGGGCGGCAAGCACGCCCGCATCCGGGATCCCGACGGCAACCTGGTGGAGCTGTACGAGGAGCTGCCGCTTGCCCCCGACTCGCCGTACCGGTCATGAGGGTCAGGTAGTAGGTATCAAGTATCAGGTATTAGGTATCAGGCAGGTATCAGGTATCAGGCAGGTATCAGGTATTAGGTATTAGGTATCAGGTGCTGCGCTAGGTCTGAGCGTCTATGAGCTTCCACAACATCATCCGAACAGCCTGAACCTTCTCAACGGCGTTGCCGACAGTGTCTGGTTCCGCAAATCCAAGATCGATGGCCAGTTCGAGCTGGGTCTGGAGCTCTGCAGCACTGCCGGCTGCGTAGTGAAGGAACTGCCTGAAGCTCCTGCCGCTGCGGCCGGAGCCCTCAGCGATGTTCGATGGAACGGAGATCGCCGATCTCCTTATTTGTGCAGTCAGACCGAACCGCTCATCGTCAGGAAACGCTCGGCTCAGTGTGTAGACATCAACCACTAACCGACGCGAGGCCTGCCATACCCGTAGCTGTTCATAGTCATGCATCGCCACACAACTACCACTAGTCGAGATCCGCAGAAACCCCTACGTAACGGCTGCTACCGAATACTTGGTACCTAATACTTAATACCTAATACTTGCCCTACTCGGTCACCAGCTCCGCGATCTGCACGGCATTGAGCGCGGCGCCCTTGCGCAGGTTGTCGCCGACCACCCACAGGTTGATCCCGCCCGGCTTGCCGATGGTGTGCCGGACCCTTCCGATCAACACATCGTCTATGCCCGCCGAGTCGAGGGGCGTCGGCACCTTGTCGTCGGCCCACAACTGGGCCCCCGGCGCGGTCGATAGCAGCGAGGTCGCCTCGTCGAGGTCCATCGTTCGCTCGAAATACATCGTTGCGGATATGCCGTGCCCCACCATCGTCGGCACCCGCACACAGGTGGGCTCGATCGAGAGTTCTGGGGAGTCGAGGATCTTGCGGGTCTCGTTGACCAGCTTCCACTCCTCGTCGGTGTATCCCTCGTCGGTGATCGAACCAGCCAGTGGCAGCACGTTGAATCCAATGGGCCTGGCGTACAGGTCGTTGCCGGGGTCGTCCCAGCCCCCGCCGACCAGCGAGTCGACATCGGATCCAAGTGCCGCGACCTCATCGGCGAGGACCTCGATCCCCTGCCGACCGGAGCCGCCGGTCGCCTGATATGAAGAGGCGACCATGCGCACGAGCCCGGCCGCCTTGTGCAGCGGTCCCGCCGCCATCATCAGCGTCATCGTGGTGCAGTTGGGGTTGGCGATGATGCCCTGATGACCCACGATGGCCTCGTCGTTGACCTGGGCCACAACCAGGGGTACCGCAGGGTCCATGCGGAATGCCGACGAGTTGTCGATGACGGTGGCGCCGGCTTCGGCAAAGCGCGGGGCGTGCTCCTTCGACCGGCGGCCTCCCGCGGAGAAGAGGGCAATGTCGATGCCATGTGGGTCGGCATCGGCCAGATCTTCGACCGTCACCTCGCCCCACGGCGTCTCGAGCAACGACCCTGCGGAGCGTTCAGAGGCAAGAAGCCGAAGATCCGACACCGGGAAGTCACGTTCGGCAAGGATCGACCGCATCGTCCTCCCCACCGCACCCGTTGCACCGACGACGGCGACATTCATGATGACCCCTCGATCAGCCCATGGTGGAGGGCGTTGACCGCCTTGACGGCGTCGGCGTCTTGTATTGCCCAGGAAAGGCGAAGATCGGAGCCAGCCACGCTCTCACCGACGACTCCGGCATCGGACAAGATCTCCTTCATTTGGACGGAGATCTCCGGCTCGGATTGGACTGCGGAGCCGACCACCGACACGGTGCTGTCGAGGTGCGCCACCCCGAGGACGGTTGATTGATCGGCGATCGCCTCCCTCACCCAGGTGCCATGGCCGTCGTGCAGGGAAGAACGGACGTGGATCGGGATGAGATAGCGGCGGCCGAAGTCAACGCTGGTGGGCATCAAAACCCCGGCGCCCGCGGCCGCGTACTCGTACATCTCGTCGAAGCTGATTTCGTCGAGCCTTCGTGCCTCCGCCACCAGCCTCGGGTCGGCGGTGAAGATCCCGTCGACGTCGGTGTAGATCTCACACACATCCGCGTCGAGGACCGCAGCAAGCGCTATCGCGGTCGTGTCCGAGCCGCCTCGTCCCAGCGTTGTCACATCCTTGGAGTCCGGGCTCACCCCCTGGAAGCCGGCCACGATCACTACCTGGCCCTCGTCGATGGCCTCCCGCACCCGGAAGGGTGTGATGTCGACGATCTCGGCCTCGCCGTGTGCTGCGGTGGTGAGGATGCCGGCCTGTGAGCCGGTGAAGCTGACCGCAGGCACGCCACAGTCTTCGATCGCCATCGCCACCAGGGCCATCGAGATCCGCTCGCCGGAGGTGAGCAGCATGTCCATCTCCCTGGGGTGGGTGCCGTCGGACACTGCGGCAGCCAGATCGATGAGATCGTCGGTGGTGTTGCCCATCGCTGAAACGACGACAACAACCTGGTTTCCTGCTTCGCGGCTCTCCGAGACGCGCTCGGCGACATGCCTGATGCGGTCGGCATCCGCAAGAGAGGTGCCGCCGAACTTCTGGACGACGAGGGTCATATCTCCCCGAATTGTAGAGGGGGGCGGCAACTGGGCCTGGGTTACTCGGGGAGCGCCCCGGTGGCCTGCCCGACCTCGATGAGATGACCGTCGGGGTCGCGCATGTAGCAGCGGATCTCGCGCCCGCGGTCGATCGGCGGTGTGAGGAACTCGGCACCCTTCGCCGACCAGGCGGCGTAGGCCGCAGCGATGTCGGCCACCCGGATGTTCAAGAAGGCGCTGACCAGATTTGGATCGGAAGGGACATCGAGGACGACCTCCGGCTTGTCATCCGTCGGTCCGCCACCGACGTTGATGATGATCCAGCTATTGGACAGTTTCACGATGGTGGGCTCACCGTCCATCACTACCTGTCCGCCGAGGATGTCGACATAGAAGTCCCTGGATTTGGGCACATCGGCCGAGACGATGAACTGGGTCAACACGATGCCCTCGGTTGGGGCGGGGAACTCCATTTCGGCCACTATCGGCTCCTTCTCTTGGCGAGATGGCACCGTACTCCATTGCGCGGGCTGGGCCGACCACGGCCCGATGTGACCCTGTAGCCTCGGGGTCATGGCAACCGATAAACGAGACCGGCAGCGGGCAAACCGCGAGGAGAAGAAGGCCGCCGAAGCCAAGGTGCAGCGACGCAAGGACGCCTTCGCCCTGATCAAAAAATGGACGATCTACGGCGTCGTCCTTGTCGGGTCCCTGCTCATCGTCACCTTCCTGCTCCGCTGAGTGGCCGTCGACCTTCATACCCACTCAAGCGCCTCCGACGGCACCGACAGCCCTGCGCAGCTGGTGAGGCGAGCCGCAGCAGCCGGGCTGGTAGCCATCGCTCTGACCGACCACGACACCCTCTCCGGGATCGGCGAGGCGAGATCCACGGCCGCAGAAGCGGAGCTGAGGCTGATCTCCGGCACCGAGTTGTCCGTGGACCACGACACGCTGAAGATCCACCTGCTGGTGTACTTCCTCGAACCAGGAGAAGGCCCCCTGCAAGATCGCCTGTCCGAGCTACGCGAGGGGCGGAACCTGCGAAACGTCGAGATTCTGGCCAGGCTGCGTGCCCTCGGGTACGAGATCGACGACGCCGACATGGCCGCCGAGGCAGGTGGAGAGTCGGTTGGTAGGCCCCATATCGCCGATGCCCTTGTGGCAAAGGGGGTCGTTTCGTCCCGGGCGGAGGCGTTCGATCGTTTGCTCGGAGATGGCGGGGCCGCCTATGTGGAGCGGCCCCGGCTCGGCGCGGCCGAGGCCATCCGACTCGCCACCGAGTCCGGGGCAGTGACCTCGGTGGCGCACCCGTACACCATCGACCGGAACGCCGAAACCTATCCCCCCCTCTTCAGGGAGTTGAAGGCTCTCGGTCTCACCGGGCTCGAGGCCTATCACCCGGAGCATCCCCCGGATCTCCGGGTGCATCTCGCCGAGCTCGCAGCCGACCTCGGGCTCGTCCCAACCGGAGGATCCGACTACCACGGGACGGGGAAGCCCGGGGTCGATCTCGGGATCGGCTTCGGAGATCTCGATATCCCCGATACCGTGGTGACCGATCTCGAGGACAGAAGGCAATAACGATGCTCCCCTACAACATCGATCATGTGGCGATCGCGGTGAACGACCTCGACGCCGCGCTCGCCGATCTCCATGACCAGTACCACGCCGAGCCCATCAGCAGGGAGATCGTCGAGGACCAGGGCGTCGAGGAGGCGATGGTCGCCATCGGCGGATCAAACATCCAGCTGATCCAGCCGCTGACCGCCGATTCTCCCGTCGGGAAGTTCCTGGCCAGCCGTGGCGAGGGCCTGCATCATGTGGCATTCGCCGTGCCCGACATCGAAGCCGCCATCACCTATCTGCAAGGCACCGGTGCCCGGCTGGTCGACCAGGAACCCAGGGTCGGCGGCGGCGGCAACCGCATCGCATTCGTGCACCCGGAGTCCTTCGCCGGTACGCTCATCGAGCTCGTGGAAGTGAAAGTATGACCAGGATCATCGAAATAAAGGGTGGTGCGGGGCCGGCTCACGCCGCCGCCATCGCCGCCGCTATCGCTCACGCCGAGGCCGCCGACGCAGAGACCCGGGGAACGGTTCCGCCCGTGCCCCGCCCCAGCTCATGGGTGCAGTCGACCCGGCCCCGCACCACGGCACCACCGATGCGATCGAGCGTCTATGACGCCACGGCTCAGCTTCCGCCCGATGACACCGCGACCGCGCCCGAAGCGGGCTGAAAGCCGCCATCCCCAGGTAGCATTTGGGTGAACGGCAACCCAAGGATCTCGCATGACCACCGTCATCTCGTCGATCGCCAGAACCCCGATCGGAAAGTTTCGCGGCGTGTTTTCTCCTCTGTCGGCCATGGATCTGGGAGGGGTCGCCATCGCCGGTGCGCTGGACCGTGCCGGGATCACCGGCGATGCCATCGATGAGGTCCTGTTCGGGCACGTGATCCAGGCCGGACAAGGCCAGCTCACCTCGCGCCAGGCCGCCGTTGCCGGGGGAATCCCTCTCACCGTCCCTTCGACCACGATCAACAAGGTTTGCCTATCCGGCATGGAAACCATCGCCGACGCCGCCTTTCGTATCGCGGCCGGCGAATCACAGATCGTGATGACCGGCGGCATGG
>PVMK01125071.1_pt1 | contig 27791 bp, 30 predicted proteins | sample 1853481 | NCBI WGS metagenome assembly PVMK01 (sample SAMN08533507, study PRJNA380276) | Marine sediment metagenome, whole genome shotgun sequencing project. | reverse complement strand
TTTTTTGGAATCTGGTTATTGGAGTTTCTTCTACAATGAACCTTTTGTAGATGGAACACCTCTTCCCTTTGGATGCAGCTCTGATGCCATCCTGAGTGCCCGTCCAAAACCTTTGAAAATCGCCTCAAGGATATGGTGTGCATCGCGTCCGTATTGAAGATTGATATGAAGATTCATACCAGCTCCGTTTGAGAGTGCCCTGAAAAAATCATCAAATATGGATACAGGGATGTTCTGTATCTGTGACCCCCCTTTGGGGAATTTTACATTATACACAAGATAGGGCCTGCCGCTCAGATCAATAATAACCTGCGCCAGGGTTTCGTCCATAGGTGTCATAGCCTCGCCGTAGCGCCTTATCCTGAGCTTTTCTCCCAGGGCCTTTTTTATAGCCTCACCGAGAACAATACCAAGGTCTTCTATCAAGTGGTGATAATCAACCTCTATATCGCCCTTTGCCTGAACATTCAGATCAATATGACCATGCTTGGACATAAGGCTAAGCATATGGTCAACAAAAGGAACTGTTGTTTTGACTTTATAGTCACCTTTGCCATCAAGGTTTAAAGTAAGTTTTATATTTGTCTCTTTTGTCTTTCTTGAGACCGTGGCTTTTCTAGGCATTTAATCCTCCGGGATTTTTGTCAATTATAACAGTTGTTTCAGATTTTTTATAAAAGTATTATTCTCAGCCGGCGTACCCACAGTTACTCTTAAACATCCACCGGCAATGCCTTTCATATTTCTGATAAGCACACCCTTCTTAAGAATGTCTTTGTGTATTTTATCTGCATTATTAACCTGAAACAATATAAAGTTGGCATCTGACGGAAAAGGCCTGATATCATTCATTTTTAACATCTCTTTAAAAAGTCTTTTTCTCTCTGAAACAATTTTGCTTATTCGTGATTTTAATTCCCTGGTTTTTTTCAATGCATCAACAGCAACCTTTTGGGAAAGAGAGTTTAAATTAAATGGCAGCCTGACCTTATTTACCTCATTGATAATGTCCTTGTGGGCAATCATAAAGCCTGTTCTAAGTCCTGCCAGCCCGACTTTACTTAATGTCCTTAGAATGACAAGGTTTTTGTATTTCTTTAATAAAGGAATAAAAGATTTCCTGCTGGAAAACTGCTGGTAGGCCTCATCAACAACAACAATGCTTTTTGACTTCTTAATTATCTGCAAAATACGTTCAGAAGAAAAACTGTTGCCCGTTGGATTATTGGGAGAACTTAAGAAAATCAGTTTCGGTTTTAATTTGATTATGTGCTTATTCATCCCATCCATATCAAGATCAAATTTCTCATCAAGAGAAAGACCTTTAAATTTCTCTCCCAATGCCTGGGCGATTATCCCATACATAGAGAAAGTGGGAGTTGGATACAATACAGGCCCGCCAAAAGTCACAATAAGATTAGAAATAAGTTCATCCGAACCATTGCCGTGCAAGACATTTTCAGCCCTGACTTTCAATCCTCTTGCAAAAATCTTCCTGAGTTCCTTTGCTTCGGGATCGGGATATTTGTTTGTTTGAACGTTATTTAATACCCTGAAACCATAGGGGCTTTCATTGGCATCAAGCTTGACTTTGCAGGGAATATCCTCTGCCTGGTAGGCCTTAAGTTTGAGAACATTCGGCTTAACTAATTTTTTAATATCCATTTCGGGGAATTATAACACAAGTATTAATACACAGTTTCATAATATAAGGCAGGCAAGATATCAAAGGCAAGACGTAGAGATGCTATTATGGATAATATCAGTTTGATTTGCTAATTAACTATTGTTTGTCTTTAACTAACAGTTGCAGACCGGCCATCGGAGCTGAAACTAGCCGCAGCGATTTTACTGTCGCTCGTGACTTCGGACATCAGCGTAAATTCGCTCACCAGGTTATTAAGCTGCTGGACCTGGGCGCTCATATCATTTATCGTATCTGACGACTGCTGGGCACTATCTGCCGTATATTGTGTCAGGGTGGATACAGACTCAACATTTGAACTTATATCCATACCTGTACTGGACTGCTCCTCAGCTGCAGTTGCTATCTGCTGGACCATATCTGTAACATTTTGTGCTGTCTCCATTATCTGTTGCAGGGATTCACCTGCATTTTTTGATAATTCTACCCCGGCTTCCACTTCCGATGTCCCTGACTTCATCGAGTCAACAGCATTGGTTATTTCATGCTGAAAACCACTTATCATTTCTCCTATTTCATTCGTTGCAGTTGTTGTTCTCTCTGCCAGCTTCCTGACTTCATCAGCAACTACCGCAAAACCTCTCCCCTGCTCCCCTGCCCTTGCTGCCTCAATTGCAGCATTTAAAGCAAGCAGGTTGGTCTGGCTGGCTATATCATTAATCACCTTTATAATCTCTCCAATCTGTTCAGAACTTTCACCTAATGCCTCAATCGATTTAGCAGTTTCCTGTACAGAGTTTGCAATATTATCCATGCCGCTTACTGACTTGGACACAACATCTCCCCCAGACAGGGCAAGCTCTGATGCAGCCTTGGAAGAATCAGCAGCCATAGCAGTATTCCGGGCAACATCTTCAAAAGATGTGTTCAATTCCTCCATTGATGTTGCTACATTCGAAGTCTGGGCTGACTGCTCTTTTGCATTATCAGCTATCTGTGAAGCAGAAGTGGATACCTTCTCTGAATTAGCGCTAAGACTCCCTGTTATACCTTTAATATTGGACAGGATATCATTCAGTTTTTCAATGGCCATATTAAAATGCGAAGCCACAATCCCGAACTCATCTTTTCGTTTATCATTCATAAGTTCAGTAAAATTGCCTTGTCCAAATCCTGTTGCTATATTTATCAGTTCTTTTATCGGGGTTGTGATAGAGCGATATATGCTCAGAAGCAATGCTACTATCATGGCCAATATTATTGTTTGAGCAATATTGTCAGTCCGTTCGGTTCGCTTTGAAATGGTCGCTGCTGCTGCCTGTGTACTTTTGGACAGGGCCTCTGCATCTTCAAGCAGTTTTCTTCCCTCTGCGATTAGACCTCCATACTCCATCATTGCCTGATCATCCTCAACACTAATGTAAGGATTGTTTTTTAGAAATGACTTTGAACCTTCTCTAATTATATTCCATTGAGGTTCAACTTTCTCTATCAGCAGGGCATGAAGTTCCTTGTCTTTTAACTCTTCTTTCAGTTTAGTAACAATACCGTCAAAACCATCAAGGTGGTAGTTTGTCAGCTCTATCGAAAGGGGTTCCCCTTCATCGATTATAAATTCATTAATTCCCCTGAATATCCCCTGAAGATGCATTGATCCCTTTTCCATAAGATAGGCATTGCTGGTTGTGCTTTTCACAGCATTACTTCCATACCAGCCCACTGCTCCCATTATGCCAAACAGTGTTAAAAGAATTGCAGATGAAATAATAATTCTCTTTTTGATGGTCATGTTATTCCCTCTCTTTAATTAGTCTCTATTTCCAAAATATTGACAGAAGACAGGAACACTTCATATCAGTGCCTCCTGTGATCATTTTTTATAATCATTCTTACATAGCTTAATATTCGGAATTTATTGGATACTTCTTTAGGTTACATATATATATTTATTTATAAGATAATCTGATGTGGTATGTGATAGATATTACATTAATACGCGGTTATCTAAGCAAGTCAGGTACTAAATATTATAAATGCTACTTATTGCTCTTCAAGTCCCTGTAAATATTGATAAATACATTCAGGCAGGTCTTTGCTGTAACCACCTTCCAGAACGGAAAATGTAGGTTTATTCATTGCGGCCAGCATACGGCCTACTTCCCTGTATGTCTCAAGCTCCAGGGTCAGATTGGTTATGGGATCAAGGCGGTATGAATCAAACCCGGCCGAGACAGCAAGCAGATCAGGACCGAATTGCTCGACTTTTTTCAGTCCATCCTGCAAAACAGATAAAAATTCATCCGGCATTGTACTGGCAGATAAAGGATAGTTAAGGCAGTTGTCCTTACTATTCAGACCAGTTCCGGGAAAAAGGGGACTCTGGTGAAGGGAAAGGTATAAAAAGTCTTTTCTGCCTAACATGATATCTTCAGTCCCGTTACCGTGATGACAGTCAAAATCCACTATCGCCACTTTGCGAACTTTTTCACGTGCCTTTAATGATGCAATTGCAATACTGTTAAAATAACAGAACCCTCCAAGGTTATCTTTTGTAGCATGGTGTCCTGGAGGACGCATAAGTGAGAATGCTTTTTCTTCGTTATCAAGACAGTGCATGGCAGCATCAATGGCACTGCCAACAGATAATCTCGCAATATCATATATGCCTTTAAACACCGGTGTATCAAAATCAAAGAAACTCTCACTCTTCACACTTTCAAAAAGACCGGATGAGTGGGCCAGTAAAATATCATCTTCAGAACAAAGCCCAGGCTCATCAAAAGAGTATCCCTTTGCTTCAAGAAACTCATATGTTGAACTGACTCTTGACGGTGCTTCAGGATGTCCGGGCTGAGAATATTGCAAGCATTTTGGCGAGTAATAGATTTTCATAATAAATTGTCAGCTAAACTAAATTGCGATCTCCATCAAATCTTCAGCAAGTATAACATCTCCCTTAAAATGTCCTTTTGCCTCAGTTACTCTATCCTCATCAGGAGTATCTGCCGGATAGATATGAGAAAGAACCAGTTTTTTCACCTCTGCTTTTTGTGCCAGAAGACCGCACTCTTTTGCGCTCAAATGACCTTTGACCTTCATCGCATCAGGAAAAGAGCAATCTGCAATTAAGAGGTCTGTCTTTTCTGACAAACCAATAATCCCCTGGTCATAATCTGCATCCCCAGAGAATACAACTGATCTGCCTCCATATTCAAATCGGTAAGCAATGCTGTCAGCAGAATGAATTGTACTGGCAGTAATAATACTCCATGGGTCAAACTCCATTTTAGCAGCTACATCCATAAACACAATTTGAAAATCCTTTGATTCACCAAGCATTGAACCAATGGCTTTATCATAATATTTCCTGAACCCCTGAGGTGCAAAGATGATGAGGTCTGTCTCCCTCGTGAAATTCGGGGTATAAAAAAGGGCATGAATCAAAGGCATGAGGTCAGAAATATGATCAGGATGTCCGTGGGTAATAAAAAGAGCATCAATATTTTTATAACTTTTGCCGGCCCTTTCAAGTTGCAGCAGTATGCCACTGCCGCAGTCAATAAGAATTTCCTTGCCTTCCGCTTCCAACAGATAACCCGAAGCATTTCTTTTTAATGAGGGCACACATGTACCGCTTCCAAGAATCGTCAACTTCATATTGAAATATTGTAAGGCAGATTCATGAAAAAAGAAATATATAAACAGGTTTTATGGCCTTTTTTTTCAGGTATAATACGATTAACCCCAAAAAATAACTAGGAAAAGACTGTTATGGAGGTCACAATGATTCTTGAAAACATAACCATGTCAGACTTTAAAAAGCATCTAAAAAAAACAAAAACAATTATCTTTCCATTTGGAACTGTTGAAGAGCATGGCAGTCACCTGCCATTGAATACAGACACACTTATAATTTATGAAATATTAAAAAGGGTTGTTAAGCAAAGAAAGGTCTTTCTTGCACCTCCACTTTATTATGGAGTATGTACTTCAACAAGCCAGCATCCCGGGACGATCAGTATTTCACCAGCGACACTCCGCCGCATTACTTATGATATGGCGAAAGATGTTTATGAAAAGGGACTGCGCAATATATTCCTTATCACCGGCCATGGAGGGGGACTTCATTCCTCTGCAATGAAAGAGGCAGCAGAAAAACTGGTCAATGAGCTAAAAGGAATCAAAATCGCAGTATTATGTCCTTATGACATTCTATATAAGGAATTGTCAGAGCTGGCAGATACTCCTAATGACTCACATGCAGGTGAAATCGAGACCTCTCTCATTCTGTATCTTGCCCCTGAACTGGTAAAAGGCAGGGCAAAAGAGGAATATCCAAAGCTGCCCAAACCATTTACTGTTAAAGACAAGGTCAAGTACTGGCCAGGAGGGGTATGGGGAAACCCAGCTAAAGCCAGCAAGGAAAAAGGCGATAAGGCTGTGAAATTAATTGTCAATAAGATTGTAGAGATACTTGATTTGGTTTAGTAGACAAGATAAGCTGCACACAAAATACTTAGCGATCTGATATAAGAAAATCGTAATAGATATTCAATCCCGCTTGATAGTCAACCTGTTGAACAGTTATACTATTTAATCCTCACATAACTTCATGAATAAAAAACATCTCATTATAGGAATCCTGATTGTCGCATTCTCTTCGTATTATGCGTTTAAAAACGTCTCCCTCAGCGAACTCGGCAATGCACTCAAATCTGTTCAATACATATATTTAATCCCGGCGGTTCTATTAATTGCGCTCACATTTTTATTCAGGGCGATCAGGTGGAGATATCTCGTTGGTTCTGTGAAAGATGTAAAGACAACAGACCTTTTTTTCTCCTTTGATGATCGGTTTTATGGGGAACATATTGCCTGCAAGGGCCGGTGAGTTTATCAGGGCATATCTACTCGGGAAAAAAGAAAATATCAGCTTCAGCGCCTCCTTTGCCACAATTTTTGTTGAGAGATTAATGGATATGATGATATTCCTTATTCTTCTACTGGGAGTTATTTTTTTCGGTTCCAGTATCTTTCCGCAGGCTGCTGACGGCTCCACTCATCCCTTAATGGGGTATATGGTCAAGTTCGGATGGATAAGTTTTATTGGATCTGTAGGAATTTTCTCCTTTTCCGTCCTTCTTCAGTATAAGAATGATCTGGCGATGAAGATAGTAGCATTTTTCACAAAACCTCTTCCTGACAAGTGGAAAGAAAAGATTAACGGGATGGTCCTTTCATTTACCGATGGCCTTAAGATCCTTAAAGATGCCCGGGGATTGATGGCCTCTCTTTTCTGGTCATGCCTGGTGTGGACTGCAATGATTATGACATATTACCCTATACATATGGCCTTTGGATTAGGCAATGAAATACCGATGTTTACGTCAGTTCTTGTAGTGAGCTTGACGATAGGAATATTTATTTCTCTCTTTCCTGCTCCTGCATTTCTCGGCTCATTTCAACTGGCCTGTGTTGTCGCCCTCCATGAAATATTCGGTGTCTCAAAGCCGATTGCAGCAAGTTACGGGATTATTGCCTGGCTTGTGGCCATGGGGTTTATATTCGCAGTTGGTTCAATTTTTATTGTGAAAGACAATATCTCGTTTACCGAGCTTTCTTCAAGTAAAAACAGGGCTGCATAGGATGAAAGTTATTTTGCCGCTTTCATAGTCTCGTTATCTGTTTTATTATTTACTTCCTTTTTTTCAGGTCCATTCTTCACAAGCTTAAGTTCTTTCTGCCCCTTGCTGATCTGCACCTCAATTTTTGCACCTTTTGCAATCGATATATTTTCCATGTATGAAATCTCACCTTTCCCATGGGCCTTTGGGCCAAGCTCCACCTCATTTCCTTCCAGCTTGCCATTAAACTCACCGTTAATATAAACCCTGCCTTTTGCCCGGATCTCTCCACCATCAAATTTCCCTGAAATCGTCACATCCCTTCCAGCTATAATGTTGCCTTCGCTCAACTGCCCATCGATTACTACACTGCCCCCTTTTGTTTCGATATTGCCTTTACATGATCCCTTTATAACTATGCTGGAGTCCTGTTCCGATGTTATATTGCCCTCAACGTCTCCGCTTAGCTCCAGGTCGCATGTTACATTTATATTACCACTTAACTTGCTTCCCCGAAGAATTTGATTGACACTACCGCTCTTCTTACTTTCGACATTACTGGTTACAACAGGCTGCTCTTTGATTTCTGAAACTTTCTGCTCATCATCATTCATGCTTTCCTGGTCTGTTCCCCAATTTTTAAACATTTTCAACCTCCGTTAAATTTATAAGGATTACTTAAATTATTTATATGGTTACATCTCATTGTTCGGCCATACCTTAACAAACCTTTATACTTATTGATTATCTTTACTTTATGTAAAATACTCAGGCATCAGATATTGATATTAATTACTTTCTTTTCCAAATAAAGCAAGTTTCTCCTTAGCTTTTTTTGCAGAATCACTTTTCGGATATTTATTAATTAAATCCTCATATATTTGCCGCGCATGCTCATTATTGTTCTGCAGCTCCTCAAATTGAGCAGTTTCAAATAGTTCAACTGCTTTATCTGCAGAGCAGGATATCAAACCAACAGCAACTACAAGTATCAGCAAAAAAAATATGGATTTCATCATCATTCCCTTTATTTGTGCCTCATCAACAATTGATTGGTCTAATTAAGTTACACTCAAAATAAAGCTCCGGTCAAGGGATTTTTGCCCACAAAATATGTAGAAAATTGATTAATGTGGCCAATTTTTGGATTTTTCTTGCTTTTTAATGAAAAATCATTGAAACTCCCATATTATATATGATAATCTTATTACTGTTCGTAGTTGGAAGATTTTATCTGATAAATCACACGTCCATCTAATCTTCTCTCTATCGGTGTTCCTGTTCGCAGGGATTTAGGGAGAAAGGGCGGAGGAAAAACTGAGGAGGTTTCTATGGTAGTAACAATGAAAGAATTGCTGGAGGCTGGTGTTCATTTCGGACATCAGGTTAAACGCTGGAACCCAAAAATGAAAAAATTTATTTTTGGACAGCGAAATGGTATTTATATTATCGACCTTCAGAAAACAGTCAAGATGTTTGAGGTTGCGTACAATTTTGTAAAGGACCTGTCTGCAAATGGTGAATCAATTTTATTTGTAGGCACAAAAAAACAGGCACAGGATGTAATCATCGAAGAGGCCCAGCGGTCACAGTCATATTTTGTAAACCAGCGCTGGCTTGGAGGCATGCTCACCAATTTCAAGACCATTAAACAGGGTATTGGGAAACTTAAGAAAATAGAGAAGATGAATGAAGATGGTACCTATGGTCTGCTGACCAAAAAAGAAGTGACAAAGTTTGAAACCGAACGACAGCGCCTGGATAAAAATCTGAGCGGTGTCAAAGAGATGAATAAACTGCCGGGCGCTATTTTCATTATTGATCCCAAGAAGGAAGCAATAGCTATTGCCGAGGCAAAGAAATTAGCAATACCAATAGTAGCCCTTGTTGATACTAATTGCGATCCCGATGGGATTGATTACATTATCCCTGGCAATGATGATGCTATCAGATCCATTCGATTACTTTCCTCAAAAATGTCAGATGCCTGTCTAGAGGGAAAGAGCATCTTAAACAAGTCATTGGAAGATGCTGCTGCACAGGAAGCTGCTGAGAAAGAGGCCGCAGCTAAGGCAATTGCTGAGAAAGAGGCCGCTGCACAGGAAGCTGCCGCCGCAAAGGCCCAGGAAGAAGCAGCTGGAAAAGAACCGCCGGAGCAGGCAGACACGGAGAACAAGGAGGAAGTAAGTAAATGAGTATTTCAGCAAGTACAGTAAAAGAACTACGGGACCAGACAGGTGCCGGAATGATGGATTGCAAAAAGGCTCTGACAGAGGCAAATGGAGATGCTGATAAGGCCTTGGACGTATTAAGAAAAAAAGGGCTTGCAAAGGCCCAGAGCAAGGCATCCAGAGACGCATCTGACGGATATATAGGATCATATATCCATATGGGCGGTAAAATAGGCGTTCTTGTAGAAGTCAATTGCGAGACCGATTTTGTAGCAAAGACTGATGATTTCCAGGACCTTGTTAAAGACATCGCCATGCACATCGCTGCAACAAATCCGACCTATGTTTCAAGGGAAGAAATACCTTCTGAGGTCATAGACAAGGAAAAAGAGATATATGCTTCCCAGGTAGAAAACAAACCGCCACAGGTTATTGAAAAAATCGTTACAGGCAAAGTGGAAAAATTCATTTCCGAGATCTGTCTTATAGACCAGGTCTTTGTTAAGGACCCTGACTCAAAAGCAAAGATCAACGACCTGATAGTAGAGAAAATAGCTAAGCTTGGTGAAAATATAGTCATCAAACGTTTTGCAAGGTTCCAGCTTGGAGCATAAACCAGAAGTGACCGGTTAAGATGAAAAGCCAAAAATCTAAATTTAAAAGAGTACTGCTTAAGATAAGCGGCGAAGCCCTTATGGGTGATAAGAATTTTGGCATTGACCAAAAGGTTTTAAAGTTTATTGCTGACGAACTCAAGAAACTTTCCAGGATGCAGGTTGAAATTGCACTTGTAATTGGTGGAGGAAACATATTTCGAGGACTGGAGGCCAGTGCTGAGGGGATGGAAAGAACTTCTGCCGATTATATGGGAATGCTAGCAACAGTAATGAATGCCATTGCTGTACAGAATGCCCTTGAGAAAAATGGAATGCCTACTCGTGTACAGTCAGCTATTGAAATGCAGGAACTGGCAGAACCATACATCAGAAGAAAGGCAGTCCGCCATCTTGAAAAGGGACGGTTTGTAATTTTTGCAGCCGGTACAGGCAACCCCTATTTTACAACGGATACAGCAGCGGCTTTAAGAGCTGTTGAGATAGGGGCAGATATAATATTAAAGGCCACGAAAGTTGATGGAGTTTACAGCAGCGACCCTATGAAAAATCCCAAGGCAAAAAAATACTCTGAAATATCTTACATTGATGTCCTGAAAAAGGGATTGAAAGTTATGGATTCAACAGCTACATCTCTATGTATGGATAACAATCTTCCGATTAGAGTTTTCAGCCTGATGAAAAAAGGCAACATAAAGAAAGTGCTGGAAGGCAAGAAAATCGGAACCTTGGTGAGGGGGTAAAATACTTATGCAAAAAGAAGCGAAAAAGAGAGTCACAGAAAAGATGGACAAGACTATCGAATCTCTTAAAAAAGACCTTGGAAGTATCAGGACTGGTCGGGCTTCACTAGCGATCTTTGACGGAATAATGGTCGATTATTTCGGAGCAGCCACGCCCATAAACCATGTTGCAACACTAAGTGTCCCTGAGAGCAGGCTCATAACCATTCAGCCCTTTGATCCTAAAACTATAGGTGACATAGAGAGAGCCATCCAGAAGTCCGAACTTGGTCTGAACCCGAGCAATGACGGGAAAATCATCAGGGTTGCTATTCCCACCCTCACTGAGGAGCGCAGAAAAGAGATTGTAAAGGTCGTGCATAAACGGGGAGAAGAGGCAAAAATATCCCTGAGAAGCATCAGGCGTGATGGTAATGATGAAATGAAAAAGATCGAGAAGGAAGAGCACATTAGTGAAGATGAGACCAAGCGCGCAGTGGAGGAAATCCAGAAACTCACTGATTCATATATTAAAAAAGTGGATGCAACAATAGCTCACAAAGAAGAAGAAGTCATGGAAGTATAAATCTGCCTCTCACAGTTAAAGGGGCCTGTACTTTTATATTGACTGATCAAGTGAAATCAGTTATATAGTAAAGTATACTGAGATTTTCAATTAACACTTTATCAATATACATACTGCTAATCTTTTAGTAACAAAGGAGGATGTCATGGCCTTACGTGTCGGTATTAATGGATTCGGAAGAATAGGTAGAAATTTTCTAAGGACATGCCAGGGAGAAAGCTCAATAGAGATCGTTGGTATTAACGATCTGACAGATGCTGCAACCCTGGCTCAACTTTTAAAGTATGATTCTGTTCATGGGATTATGGATGCCGATGTAGAGGTTAAGGGCAATAATCTCGTTGTAAACGGAAAAGAGATCCAGGTAACTTCGAATCCTGATCCTGCACAGCTCCCCTGGAAAGATCTGAATGTAGACATAACACTGGAGTCAACAGGTTTTTTTATTGACAAAGAGGGTGCTTCAAAGCATCTGAGCGCCGGGGCCCAGTGGGTTATTATATCTGCTCCTGCAAAAGAACCGGACGCAACTGTTTGTATGGGTGTGAATGAAGAAACACTTGATATCTCAAAACACAAAATTATATCCAATGCATCATGTACAACAAACTGTCTTGCTCCAATCGCAAAGGTCATTGATCAGAAATTTACTATAAAGAGTGGTCTCATGACTACAATTCATTCATATACAAATGATCAGCGTATACTTGATCTTCCCCATAAAGACCTGAGAAGGGCAAGAGCTGCTACCCTTTCCATGATTCCCACAACAACAGGAGCTGCTAAAGCGGTCGGTCTTGTATTGCCCCATTTAAAAGGTAAACTTGACGGGATGTCAATCAGGGTCCCCACTCCTAATGTATCTGTAGTCGATCTGGTAGCAACTCTTGACAAAGAGGCCTCAGCAGAATCAATAAACGCAGCACTTAAGGAAGCCGCTGATGGACCTATGAAAGGAATACTGCAGTATTCCGATGCTCCTCTGGTTTCAATAGATTTTAATGGTAACCCCCACTCTTCAATAGTTGATGCCCCTGTGACAAAAGTACTGGGAGGGAATCTTGTTAAGGTGTTGTCATGGTATGATAATGAATGGGGTTACAGCACGCGCTTGAAAGACCTGATGTTATATATCGACAGCAAAAGGTAATAAACTGCAATGAGCAATGAATTATCAGCCCCGATAAAGGGAGTTTTAAACAAACTCTCCATAAAAGATCTGGATATCAAGGGCAAAAGACTTTTCATTCGTGTGGACTTCAATGTCCCGCTTGATGAAAACCAGAACATCACTGATGATAGAAGGATCCGTTCATCAATGGCAACAATTAATTATGCCATTGATGAAGGTGCCAGGATAATTCTTGCATCCCACCTGGGACGGCCAAAGGGCAAAGCTGACCAGCGTTACAGCCTTTCATCTGTTGCAAGAAGACTGCAGCGTCTCATTAAAAAAGATGTCACCTTTCTCCCTGAGTGTATCGGTGCCAATACTGAAGCAACTGTTAACAGGATGTCAGACGGAGACATAGTGCTGCTCGAAAACCTGAGATTCAATATTGGGGAAGAAAAGAATGATGAGGGCTTCAGCAAGGCACTTGCAGGTCTGGCTGACTACTATATCAATGATGCTTTCGGGGCTGCTCACCGCAGTAATTCATCTGTAGTCGGAATAACAAAGTTTCTGCCCTCTGCTGCGGGCTTTCTACTTCAAAAGGAAATCGAATACCTTCAGGGTGTAATTAATCATCCTGTTAAGCCATTTGTTGCAATACTTGGCGGTGCAAGGGCATCAGGAAAGATCGATGTAATCCGCAATCTTGAAGATAAAGTGGACAAGGTCATTGTTGGCGGCGGCATGGCATATACTTTCTTAAAAGCAATGGGATTTAATGTCGGCGATTCTCTGGTAGAGCCGGACATGCTTGAGCTTGCCAATGACATACGGAAAGGCGTAATAGCAAAGGGCATAAAATTTTATCTTCCTGTTGATTGTGTCATTGCCCAGAGCATAGAGGCAGGTTCTGAAACAAAGCTTGTTACTTCTCAGGAAATACCTAACGGCTGGAAGGCTGTTGATATAGGGCCGGCTTCTGTTAAACTTTTTTCAGAAGCGTTGGAAAGTGCCAAAACTATTTTATGGAACGGCCCTATGGGCGTATTTGAAGTGGACGCCTTTTCACGGGGGACCTTTGCTGTTGCTCATGCAGTTGCTGATGCCTATGCACTTACTGTAGTTGGCGGCGGCGACACAGACCTGGCCGTAAGCAGGGCAGGAGTGTCTGAAAGCATATCATTTATCTCAACCGGGGGGGGAGCTGCACTGGAGCTTCTGGAAGGTAAAGATCTTCCGGGACTGGTTGCGTTGACAGACAAATAACTTGGTAGATAGTAGCTGGTAGTCAGTAGTTAAGGAACTGCCGGCACTAATCCTTACCTTTCTACTAACTACCAGCTACTATCTACCGATTACTTTTCATGTGTCGTTCAATTTCTCGCTTTGCTTCTCTTGCCTTAATGGAGTCTCTTTTTTCATACTGCCTTTTGCCTTTTGCAAGTCCTATCTCAACTTTAGCCTTTCCATTTTTGAAATAAATCTTTAACGGTATAAGCGTAAGACCCTGTTGGCTTGTCTTTGCCCATAGTTTACTAATCTCCTTTTTATGCAGGAGAAGTTTACGAGTTCTCAAAGGATCATGATTTTCAATATTGCCATGACTATAATGACTAATATGACAGTTCAGAAGGAATATCTCCCCATCCTTGATTAAGGCATAACTTTCTTTGAGATTGGCCTTGCCCTCTCTGAGTGATTTAACTTCCGTCCCTACCAGCATGAGCCCTGCTTCATAAGTCTCCTGAATAAAATAGTCATGAAAGGCTTTACGGTTTTTAGTAACTATTTGCTCCATGACAGACAGAATAACTTTACTGTCTCAGGCAAGTCAATCTACTCCATCGGTGGTGGTGTTCCTTCTATTCCAATATCATAAATTGAGTTAACAGGCAATTTTGTTCAATTTGATATGTCGCTATATATATCCGTCATCTCAAAACAAATATCTCAATTATGGACTCAAAAAAATTGTAAGTATGTTCTTTCAGATTCAACTAATTCAATTGAAGTAGTTGACAAAATTGATCAAAAGATTTAGATTATTATCCCAACATGGTAGTAAACTCTTAATTTCCATTTTAAAACTAAATCGAAAATTAATAACAGCACTTTGCTGTTAAACTTTAGGAGGTAAATAGTATCTATGCGTCAGGTGATCTCTGTAGTAAATCTTAAGGGTGGAGTAGGCAAGACAACATCAGCAGTGAACATAGCTGCATGTTGGGGTGAAATAGGAAAGAAAGTTCTTTTAGTTGATCTTGATCCTCAGGGAAGTGCGAGCCTCAGTGTTGGCATATCCAATGAAGGTATTGAATTATTGCAGGCTCTTCAAAACACGACAGCGCTTCCGGTAGTTTCTACAGATGTTCCAGGTGTAGACCTAGTGCCTTCCGGTATTGCCCTTGCAAAGGCCGGACAGTGGCTCTCAGGAGATGATGCTGTTAATATTCTCACTCCCTGCCTTGAACAGACTCACGGGGACTGGGACCATGTAATCATAGATTGTCCTCCAAGCCTTGGAGTTCTTTCTAATAACGCGCTAATGGCCAGTCAACATGTTTTTGTTCCTGTTGAGGCATCGTTTCTCGGACTGAACGGGGTTAAGCAGATGATCACGGCAATAGATTCAGTAAAGATCCATAATCCTTCAATTAAAATAGAAGCTGTGATTCCCTGCCGTGCGCACAGACGCCGCCGTATACACTGGGACATAATGGACAATCTTAAGGAAATGTTTCCCGGTAGAGTATCGCCGATAATTCGTGAAAATGTATCTCTTGCAGAAGCCCCGGGCCACGGCAAACCAGTAATAATGTCATCACGAATCTCTAAAGGAGCTGATGATTATCGGTTGGTCACATTATGGCTTGATGAAAAAATGAACAGGGTCGAAAACGTAATCGAAAACAGTTTCACCGGATTTCAACTCCAGGAAACATATAATTAGAAGCTGTCCATAAACTGATTATGGACAGACACTAATTAGTGATAATTATTTCTTAGATACAATATCAATTACCGTAATTTCCGGAGGTGAAAGAAACCGTATGGGAGGCCCCCATGTTCCTGTGCCCCTGCTGACGTACAGGGATGATCTGTCCTGTATGTTAATAAGACCGGAATCCTGCGGAAAATACATCGCTGTTATCAGGCTAAAGGGAAATATCTGTCCCTTGTGTGTATGACCTGATAACTGCAGATCAAAAAGGCCTATTGAGCTTTCATTAACACGCGGTCTGTGTTTAAGCAATAAAGTAAATAATCCCTGATCAAGACCTGTAAGAAGCGTTGCTTCATCAATATTTAAACGCAGTCCATACCTTTCGGCTGTCCTGTCATCCACTCCTGCAATATTAATTACACCGTCAATATTGACCGCCTTTCCTCTTAACAGAATAAACCCTGCTTTTTCAGTAAAGTCTAATGCCTGGTCAAGTCCAGCATAAAATTCATGGTTACCGGTTATAGCAAATTTGCCGTATCTTGGATTAATTTCATTAAATAGAACTGAAAACCCATCAAACTTGTCAATCTGCCCGTCCACCAGATCACCAGTTGAAACCAGTATATCGGGTTTTGACTCAGCTACCAGGTTAATAATGTTTCTTAGCCTTTTTTCTCTTACTATCAGGCCAAGATGAACGTCCGAAATTTGTACTATTCGTAACCGGTTAATATTATCCGGAAGACTTGATGTTTCAATGATGACTTTTTCGGTCCTGATATTTTTGGCTTCATAATAACCATAACCGCATATGCAAAGAACAATTATAATGGTAAAGAAAAACATACTCCTTGCTGAAGGCATTATTGCAGTCAGATCCTGCTGCAATAATTTACCTGCCAGATAAACTATCCCTCTTAATATATCAATAAAAATGGAGACCGCAATAAAAAGGAAAAGTGCTCCCATCCAGATATATCCAACATATGACATTAGCTGAGCAAGAAGTTCAAAGCCCAGCCTTTCTGAATAGCGAATAATAAAGGGGGCAAAGACCATCAGCAATATCCATGTGATAAAACTGACGAGTTGCGAAGTATTTAAAGAAAGGGCCGCCTTTGCCTTCCGATATACATACAAATGCATGATGCCGTAAAGCAGGAAAAAAGTAATTAAAAAGAGGGTCAATTCAGACTCCTGAAAATAGATTTAACTACGGGAAAAACTTTGATTTCAGTATATCATAGAGGCAGGAGCGATATGTTCCATACAGTGATAATGCATTCCTGTGCTAAATCAGAAATATATAGAATTCATATGCAACAATCAGGATATAAATATTAATTGCTACAGGAAGTCCTATACGTGTAAGCCGCACATTCTTAAACAAACATAAAATACATATCGATGCGATAGTAATAATGAGTTTTGCAGCAGTAAAATGAAATATGCCATAATCCAGAAAATAGGCCATGAATGGGTTGGCTTCATATACACTTCCCTGATCAATTAAAGTAAGCGTCATATAGGCATCAAAACCGCTGAGTAACAAAAGGGTCAGAACAGCTATAAACAGTCTGGTGCTGTATAAATCTACAAAGAAGTGTTTTCCCTTCTCATAATCTCTGCGAATTATTTTTCTCCGCCCACCAGATAAAGTATATCTGCTGATTACGGGCGTTGGAGTCTTCCTCCTGTCTGAATGATTTCTGCTGTCTTTAGTACTAGTTATTGTTTTCATTGTATATTATTATATTATTCAGTAACTTACAAATAATTGCAAGAAAAATTGTAATGGCATAATAGACCCTTTCTACTATATTGTGTTAACTATTTGTTATTAAAGTGTAAATTGTTCTGACATATTATATTTATATCAGTACACAATCCTACATCTGCCACTCAATATGATATACTGAACAGAATATCATTATAATGGAACGACGGCAATTTGAAAGAATAATAATAGGATTTCATGCTGAAATAAGTCATAAAGGGGAGGCTTATTCAGGTGTTGTTGAGAACCTTTCCGAAAGTGGTGTGTGTGTCATATCTTATCCGACCGAATTACACCTTGAAGCTCTTGAGGGAGAAAACCTGGAGTTAAAACTGTCCACTTTCTCAGATGAGATCCTTACCATGAAGTGCAAGGTAAGCTGGACCGCCAAAGTCAGACCTCATAAATTAACCAGCAGGATCGGCCTTGAGATAATCGATCCGCCCTGGGAAAAAAGTAGTTTTATCCTCTAATAATACCAACCCTGATACTCGCTTTACACAAATGCATTTTTTGGGTACGACAATATTATGTCTGACAACATGTCAGACATAATCCTACATAAAAAACAGACGAACACTTCTTCATTTTTATCCGCAATAAATATAAAGTAATACATCATGAATTACTGTTTTAGACATTCAGGACATCTGGGCCTGTTAACTTTTTTAGGTGATTTGACTATAGACAGAATAGAAGAACTGAGTGAAGCCATAATGGTTTCTGCAAATCTTGTGGACCACCTGGTAGTGTCATTTGAAAAACTGGATGAACTCTCGTCTGAATATATTCAGGTCCTCTGTTCATGGCACAGCCGTTGTCAACAACTTAACAAGCGCATGACTCTTATCAGCAGTCTCTCGGAAGATGTAAAGCCAGTGCTGGAAAATAATGACTATGCAAATGCGATCCAGTGTTTAACCGTCTGTAAGCAATCCTGTTTATGGGCAGAATAATTCCAATCAAATAACTCCAAATAATGCACCGATTGACCCTCTATCGCTATATAACTATATACGCAATTCCTGAACAGGATATAGTATAATATTGCTTTCCGATCACGGAGCACCTTCCATGAATGAAATACTTGATATCTTGGCCCAATTCGGCGGAGGAAGAGGCGATCCTGCCAACCTTGCCGTACGTTTTTTACTACCTGCCGTATTCTGGTCAGTACTTGCGTTTATTTCCATCAGGCAGTGGAAAAGGTTAAAAGAAAATAAAGACCTCTATATCGGTATAGCCGCATTGGCAGGCATTAGCCGTGAAATGATAATGTTTCTTGCAGAGTATGGAAGCTGGCGTGGCTTTATATCATATGAGTCCCTCAATCATTTTTTTCCTCCCTTTGAACATGCCGCTACAATGCTTGCAGGAGTGTTGGTCGGTTTTGCCTTTATGCTTTATTTTCTTGACTGGAATAAATTTTCCCGCCTTTTTGTTACTGTCGGTTTGATCACAATTGCCATTCTTTACATGATAACAGCCCCTCTATGGATATCTTATATGCATGCAAATCCTGGCGCACCATTCGGATCATTCTGGGGCGATATGGCATTCAGGGTCTCAGCTTCCATTCTTATGGGAACAGTACTCGTCTTTTTTTATATGGGTAACAGGGCCAGAAAACATATTCCTCTACCCCTGTTTGTAGGATTCTCCTCCCTGTTCCTTGATGAGTTTCTCATGATATTCAATCTATTATCAAATGAAGTCCACGCAGAGATATATGCACCTATAAGGCACAATCTGCATATCTGGGCGATCCCTTTTTTCCCTGCAGTTTACTGGGCGGAGCTTAATGCCCGCTTAAGGAAAAGTGAGGAAAGACTGACAAAAATGAATAAATGCTTTTTGAGTTTCAGCAGTAACTCAGTGGAAAATATAAACCGCCTTACAGCACTATGCGGAGAACTGCTTGATAGTACCTATGCCACTTACAACAGACTTGAGGGGGACTTTATAAGCTCACAGGGGAAATGGAACGTTCCTGCAGATTTTCAAAATGTACACAGGCCTGAGGGCAATATCGCCTATGATGTAATCATGAAGAAGAGTGAAGAGATAGTCGTTATTAACAATTTACATCAATCAAATTATGCTGTATCAGATCCTGCAATAAAAAAATATAATCTTAATACTTTTATGGGGAATGCCATTAAGCGCGGTGAAACTTTTGCAGGTTCACTCTGCACCGTATTCACGAGAAATTTTTCTCCCGGAAATGAAGATAAAAAAATCATGGGTATTATAGCTTCAGCCATAGGTATTGAAGAGGAGCGAAAACTGGCTGAAGCAATGGTCAAGGATTCACAGCAGAGGCTTAGAAACCTGTCTTCCCACCTTCAGTCATCCAGGGAAGAGGAAAGGGCGAATATTGCCAGGGAAATTCATGATGAACTGGGACAGGTCCTTACAGCGCTGAAGATGGACATGTACTGGCTTGAAAAGAAACTGCCTCAGGACCAGGGAATATTAATTGATAAGGTAAGGGCAATGTCAAAACATGCTGAGACCACTATCCATACGGTGCAAAGGATTTCATCTGAGTTGAGACCGGCCCTGCTGGATGACCTTGGCCTTATCGCTGCAATCGAGTGGCAGTTAAAGGATTTTCAGAGCCGGACTGATATTAAGTGCTCTGTGTCTTTTAATAATGGTAATATTAAAGTACCTGAAAATTCTTCGATAGCACTTTTTCGTATTTGTCAGGAATCACTGACAAATGTAGCACGCCATTCAAAGGCAACAAATGTAAAGGTGAGCATGCATAATGAGGACAACAATGTTATTCTCCAGATAAGAGACAATGGCATAGGGATAGAGGAAAGCCAGATATCAAACTCCAGATCATTCGGTCTTATCGGGATACGCGAAAGGGCCCTTGCCCTTGGGGGCGATGTTAAAATCATCGGCAAACAACAAATGGGGACAACTCTGACTGTTAGCATTCCCCTTAACGGTATGGGTATGGAAATATGATAAGAATATTAATAGCAGATGATCACACGATTGTCCGGGAAGGCCTTAAACAGATTATTTCTGACATATCCGGAATGGAAGTAACTGATGAGGCAACAAACGGCAACGAAGCATTAAGCAAAATAAGGGAAGGCGATTTTGATGTAGTTTTGCTGGACATATCAATGCCCGGAAAGAGCGGACTGGAAACATTAAAAGAAATAAGATTGGAAAACCAGACTCTTCCGGTTCTCATATTAACCATGCATCCTGAGGAACAATATGCCATAAGGGTTTTAAAAGCAGGCGCCTCAGGCTACGTTACTAAAGAAAGCGCCCCTGATGAGCTGATAACTGCAATACGTAAAGTCACAAACGGGGGAAAATATATCAGCGCTTCTCTTGCAGAAAAATTGGTCTTTCATCTGGATATTGATACTGAAAAGCCTCTGCATGAAACACTTTCAGACCGAGAGTACCAGGTGCTATGCAAAATATCTTCTGGTAATACTATCTCAGAAATCGCCAAGGAAATGACATTAAGTGTTAAAACAATAAGCACCTATCGTACCCGCATTCTTGAGAAGATGTGCATGAAGAGCAACGCTGAGCTAACTTATTACGCAATAAAAAATGAGCTTGTCTATTAGAACATAGAATAATAAAACATTTAACAACTTAACTACGTCCGACTACATATAAACAGTTAAGTGCTCAGTGTGAACGCTGATGGAATCCAGGACAATAAAAATAACAAAAGGGCTGGACCTTCCAATCTCAGGCGAACCATCACAGGTAATAAGCCAGGTAAAACATCCCGTCAAGGTAGCTGTACTGGGCATTGACTATATAAGCATGAAACCGCAGCTCGAAGTATCGGTCGGTGACTATGTTCAATTGGGACAGGTGCTGTTTACTGACAAGAAAATGCCTGCCGTCAAATACACGTCCCCTGGATCAGGGAAGGTAACAGAGATAAACCGGGGCGACAAGAGAAAACTCCTTTCAGTGGTCATCACACTGGACGACAATGATGAGGTCAGGTTTAACTCATATCCTGAACAGGAACTGCAGTCCCTGCACAGACAGGATGTTTCAGGGCTTCTCCTTACATCAGGACTATGGACAGCAATACGCTCCCGTCCATTCAGCAAAGTAGCAGATCCCAGAACAATACCCCATTCCCTGTTCATCAATGCAATGGACACAAATCCTCTGGCCCCGTCAATGGAAAAAATATTGGAGAGTAAAGAAAGAGATTTTATAAATGGTATAAATGTATTGTCCCGGTTAACTGACGGTAACGTGTACCTCTGTAAAGATCCTGAAGATAATATTCCCCATCCTGAACTGGAACAGCTTTCAGTTGTTGAATTTGCAGGCCCTCACCCTGCAGGCAATTCAGGAACACATATACATTTCCTCGACCCTGTTGGTCACAACAGGCATGTCTGGTATGTAAATGCCCAGGACGTTATTGCCGCAGGCATATTGTTCACAACAGGCAGGCTTAATGTGGAACGTGTTGTATCAATTGCAGGCCCTTCAGTTATGAATCCCAGACTGATAAGAACAAGGATCGGCGCATGTCTTGATGATCTGACTGCAGGCGAGTTAAGGCCGGGAGAGCACCGGACTATCTCAGGGCCGGTATTTTCCGGGCACAGGGCTAATGGACCAACAGATTACCTGGGACGATATCATCAGCAAATATCCATCATTCCGGAAGGCAGAACAAAAGAGTTTCTCGGCTGGCTCAATCCAGGCATGAATCTCTTTTCGATCATGAATATTGTCCTGTCCCGATTTCTCCCAAAAAAGAAATTTGATTTTACAACATCAACCCACGGCGACAAACGTTCCATAGTGCCTGTTGGAGCATATGAAAAAGTCATGCCCCTGGACATCATAGCCACCCATCTACTGAAGGCACTGGCCGTGGATGACATAGAAGAGGCTGAAAAGCTTGGATGTCTTGAACTGGACGAAGAAGACCTCGCCCTGTGCACCTTTGTTTGTCCATCAAAAATAGATCATGGTGCGGAGCTTCACCGGAATCTAATATTAATAGAAAAAGAGATGTGATGAAAGGGCTGAGACAATTACTGGATAAATATGAGGGGCATTTCCTCAAAGACGGCAAACTGGAGAAGTTCTTTCCTCTCTATGAAGCAGCAAACTCCTTTCTATTCACATCAGGCAGGGTAACAGGAAAGGCCTCTCATGTAAGGGATTCTATGGACCTCAAGCGTGTAATGATCATGGTGGTCTATGCACTGGTCCCCTGTGTTTATATGGCTCTATACAACACAGGTCTTCAGGCAAACCTTGCGCTGGCACAAACAGGAGCTCTATCTGCGGAAGGCTGGAGAGGATATGTTATTGCCCTAATGGGGACAGGCATCAGGCCTGAAAGTATTATTGCAAACCTGATTCATGGTGCACTCTACTTTTTCCCTGTGTACATAACAACCCTTGCAATAGGTGGTATATGGGAAACGCTTTTTGCCATAGTCAGAAAGCATGAAATTAACGAGGGCTTTCTTGTAACCAGCCTTCTCTTTCCATTGATACTTCCCCCTGACATCCCGCTTTGGCAGGTTGCACTGGGAATTTCATTCGGCGTTGTCATCGGGAAAGAAGTGTTTGGTGGTACAGGCAGAAATATATTTAATCCTGCATTAACAGCAAGGGCATTTCTTTTCTTTGCCTATCCTGCACAAATCAGCGGTGACACTGTCTGGGTGGCAGTTGACGGTATTACAAAGGCAACACCGCTTGCAGAAGCAGCAGATCCCGGTCTTATGATTACTGTTACATGGATAGAGGCCTTTATCGGGACTATCCCCGGATCAATGGGTGAGACATCTGCACTGGCCTGCCTGATCGGGGCCGCTGTTCTCCTCATAACCGGAATAGCCTCCTGGAGGATCATGCTATCTGTAGTAGTGGGCATGTTCTGCTTATCATCTATACTTAATATAATCGGCAGCAGCACAAATCCGATGTTTCAGTTACCGCCATCCTGGCACCTGGTGCTTGGCGGTTTTGCATTCGGCACAGTATACATGACAACCGATCCTGTTACAGGTTCAATGACGGAAAAGGGTAAGTATGTCTATGGTTTTTTAATAGGAACTTTGACTGTTTTGATCCGGACTGTTAATCCTGCTTTTCCTGAGGGGATCATGCTGGCCATATTGTTTGGAAACATGTTTGCCCCCATAATCGACAGGATCTTTATAAACGCCAATATAAAAAGGAGGCTTCTGCGCAGTGGCTGATGAAAGTGTGAAAAAAACTATGGTGGTTGCACTAGGGGTCTGCCTTGTCTGCTCAATACTCGTCTCCTCTGCTGCGGTTTCATTAAGACCGGTGCAGGTAGAAAACCAAAAACTTGACAGGATTACAAACATTCTTGAAGCCGGTGATCTGCCTTTTGGTGATAATAACGTAAAGGAAATTTATGAGACAAGGGTAAAACCGATAATGATTGACCTTAGTACCGGCGAAATAGTCCCAAAGGAAAGTCTGAATGAAATACTGAGTATAGAGACCTTTGATATAAAGTCTATGGCAGGAAGTGATAAATTCGGCAGATCAATTCTTCCTGAAAATGATATAGCAAAAATTACAAGAATTCCGAAACATATGGTCGTTTATTTTGTCAGGGAGAATAACAGAACAGAAAAAGTAATTCTGCCGATTTATGGAAAAGGCCTGTGGTCCACCATGTACGGATTTATAGCCCTTGATAAAGACCTGAAAACCATAAAGGGCATTACATTTTACGATCATGCAGAAACACCCGGTCTTGGAGGTGAGATCGATAATCCCCGGTGGAAGAGCATTTGGAAAGGCAAGCAGGCCTTTGATAATAATGGAAATATAAAGATCAGTGTAATTAAGGGTAAGGTTGATTTGTCCCGGCCAAATGCACAGTACCGGGTTGACGGGATCACCGGTGCAACACTTACCTCAAGGGGAGTGGATAATACAGTTAAATTCTGGCTTGGCAAGAACGGCTACGGTCCCTTTTTGAAAAAGTTAATGGAGGATCTTGATGGGTAAGTATAAAAATATATTGTATGCTCCATTCTTCGAAAAAAACCCGGTTGCGGTCCAGGTACTGGGCATCTGTTCTGCGCTGGCTGTTACAACAAAGATTGAAACAGCTCTGGCTATGGCCTTTGCCGTGACTACTGTAATCGCCTTTTCGAATCTGTCGGTGAGTATTATAAGGGACCACATCCCCGGCAGTATCCGCATTATTATAGAAATGACCATCATCGCATCTCTTGTCATTATTGTCGATCAGTTCCTGAAGGCCTATGCATATCAGACCAGCAAACAGATGTCAGTATTTGTGGGTCTAATCATCACAAACTGTATTGTACTGGGAAGGGCCGAGGCTGTTGCACTGAAAAACCCGCCTGCCACAAGCTTTGTAGACGGCATAGGCAATGGCCTGGGTTACAGTATAATGCTGCTTTCAGTTGCCTTTTTCAGGGAACTCCTTGGATCAGGCACTTTGCTTGGATTTACCGTATTACCGCTGATTACAGAAGGCGGATGGTATATGCCTAACGGCCTGTTCCTGCTTGCGCCAAGCGGGTTTATCATTGTGGGTCTGCTTATATGGGCGCTCAGGACCTGGAAGCCCGAACTGAGAGAAATGGAATAATAATATGATAGAGCACTATCTGAATTTATTTATAAAAGCTGTGTTCGTTGAAAACCTTGCGCTTGCATTCTTTCTCGGAATGTGCACTTTCCTTGCTGTTTCAAAAAAGCTGGAAACAGCAATCGGACTGGGAATAGCTGTTGTTGTAGTACAGACAATCACTGTGCCGGTCAATAACCTTGTTTACAATCAGATATTAAAACAGGGCGCAATGAGCTGGGCCGGTATGCCTGATTCAGACCTGACATTTCTGGGGTTAATAATATACATTGCAGTTATTGCAGCAATGGTGCAGATACTTGAGATGGCACTGGACAGATTTGTCCCTGTGCTGCATGCCTCACTGGGCATATTTCTTCCATTAATAACCGTGAACTGCGCGATACTGGGCGCGTCCCTTTTCATGGTCGAGAGAAACTATACATTTTCTGAAAGTGTTGTGTACGGCTTCGGCACAGGAACAGGATGGTCTCTTGCCCTGATCGCTTTGGCGGGCATAAGGGAAAAGATGAAATACAGTAATGTGCCCGATGGACTGGCAGGTACGGGCATTGCCTTTATAGTTGTGGGTCTGATGGCCATGGCATTTATGCTGTTTTCAGGGATCCAGTTATAACAGGAACAGGACATGACAGAAATTAATCTCATAATACTTGGCGTGACGACTTTTACACTGATCATCCTTGTCCTGGTCTGTATTGTCCTTCTTGCCAAATCAAAACTGGTCGCCAGCGGCAATGCAACACTCAGCATTAATAACGATCCTGACCTTACCCTAAAAACTCCTGTAGGCAACAAGCTTATTAATACTCTTAAGGACAACCGAATATTTGTATCATCTGCTTGCGGCGGAAGCGGCTCATGCGGTCAGTGCAAGGTTGTAATAAAGGAAGGCGGCGGCGATATTCTACCCACAGAAAAAGCCACCCTGACCCGACGACAGATCAATGATAATGTGCGCCTTGCATGTCAGGTGCCTGTAAAAAATGATATGAAGCTTGAGCTACCGCCCCAGATTCTGGAAACTAAAAAGTGGGAATGCAAGGTGCTATCAAACCATAATGTGGCTTCCTTCATCAAAGAGCTTGTGCTTGAACTGCCTGAAGGAGAATCCATGGATTTTCAGGCAGGCGGCTATATAGAGATAGAAGCGGTTCCCCATAAAATCTATTACAGGGATTTCAATATTGAGGATGAGTACAGGCCTGACTGGGACAAATACAATCTTTGGCGCTATGAGTCTGATGTTGAGGAACCGGCAATTCGTGCTTATTCAATGGCAAACTATCCCGGAGAAAAGAGAATTATTACATTGAATATCAGGATCGCTGTCCCACCTCCTTATAAGCCTGATGCACCTCCGGGCCAAATGTCATCATATATATTCAGCCTGAAGCCGGGTGATAAAGTAACTGTAGCAGGACCATACGGGGATTTCTTTGTTCAGGACACGGACAATGAGATAATTGTTGCCGGCGGAGGTGCAGGAATGGCTCCGCTCCGTTCCATTGTGTTTGATCAGCTAAAGCGGGTAAGGACAACCCGAAAGATATCCTTCTGGTATGGAGCGCGAAACATGCGGGAGGCTTTTTACGTAGATGATTTTAATAAACTTGCAGAGGAACATGATAACTTTGAGTGGCATATGGCCCTGTCACGGCCTGACAAACACTGGAAAGGTTACAAAGGGTATGTTCACTACTGCATGCTTGATCTGTATCTTGACAACCATCCTGCTCCCGAAGATTGTGAATACTATTTATGCGGACCTCCTGCACTGGTTGCCTCTGTGGTAATGATGCTGGACAGTCTCGGCGTTGAGCCGGAAAACATTTTTTATGATGATTTTGGAGGATAATAAAAATTAAATTCCAAAAACCAAATATCAAATTACAAATAAAAAGGAGAAGAACATGGTTAAAATAACAGCAGAAGAAATTGTAAAAGACATTGGGGAAGAACCCATTTGCATTCCTCCTGATACAACCGTACTTGAGGCTGTTAAACTTATGCTTGAGAAAGACAGTCACGCAGTCATAATTAAAAAAGATGGCGAATACGTAGGAATATGGACAGAACGTGACCTTATGAAAAATACAATCCAGGATGGATATGACCCAAAGGTTACCAAGGTAGGGGATCATATGTCTTATCCATTAAAAAAAGCTCCACACTCCGACAATATCTTCCAACTTATTGATAAGTTTCTTGGTTATCAGGTTCGTCATCTTTTTATAGAGAAGGAAGGCAAATTCATAGGCCTGCTGTATTCAAGAGACGTCATAAGGGCCGGCTTTACAGAGCGGACAAGACAGTTACGCGAGCTTAATGAGATGGTCGATCTTGAGTACTATGAAAACTGGAAGTGGAGAAAAAAGAATAAATAATTATGGAATTTGTAATTATCTTCATAGCGGTTTTTATAGCCATAATATTAATGGCTACAAGTATTTATTTCAGTAAGTACAAACGAAGAAAGACCGGTTGCGGTTGCAGCTTTTCTGATGACTCCTCTGAGAGAAGTACCCACTCACAATCCTGTGCCTGCTCACCAGAAGAAAAAAACAGCCACAAATAATATCAGAACACCTCTTTATTACTACTCAGCATATCATGAATTGGGATAATCAGAAATAACTAAAAAGAATAAAATGGTGAGCCGTTAGGGATTCGAACCCCAGACCCGCTGATTAAGAGTTTACTGTTCATATAGCTATATCTATTCGATTTCAAACAACTAATTCCTCTATCCTATATATTTTCATCATCCAGAAAATCCAACAAATTCGGCATAATTACAAAAAACGGTGTCTATAAATGGCAAATTATTTATTAATATCATATAGTTAGTATCATAATTATATAACGAGGTAAATAATGAAGAAAAAAAATGCCGTTTATGTGGGTCTTGGAAAACAAAAAAGATGGGAGTTGTTGCTGGTGTTC
>PVMK01146917.1_pt1 | contig 27792 bp, 26 predicted proteins | sample 1853481 | NCBI WGS metagenome assembly PVMK01 (sample SAMN08533507, study PRJNA380276) | Marine sediment metagenome, whole genome shotgun sequencing project. | reverse complement strand
TCACTGTAAGGTTGCTCGGAGCTGGCTATTTGATTTTCCTCGGCTTGAAACTTTGGAGGAACGGTTTTGGTCTTGAGGCAATTCGCGCCGCTGAAAAGGGTGAGGTCAGGCATCAACCAAACATTGCAAAGCTTTACGTTAATGGCTTGTTGGTCGCTCTTACTAATCCCAAAGCCATCGCCTTCACGACTGCGCTTTTCCCGCAATTCATTCAATCTGATCGACCAATGCTACCGCAGTTCAGTATCCTGATTGTCACCTTTATGTTCCTGTCCTTTGTCTGTTTGCTTGGCTATGCAATGGTGGCAGAGGGGACAAAAAATCGTTCGGCGCAGATCAAGATTCCTGGATTCATGAGCAAGGTCTTTGGTTGTGTCTTTATCGGTTCAGGAGTCTTTCTCGCGACAGCAACACAAAAATAATCAGTAAAATTTGCAAAGGTTCTAATGAAATAGGGTGAGCCTCTTAATAAACCTGGGTTTCCTGACTTTAGACTGAGACTGATCAATGTCCTCTCTGTAGATGTTGCCGTTCTGGTCGATTGTGATCTTGACTTCTTTATTCTCCATACTTCCTCCAATGGTATCTGGCAACCTTTATATGTTGAAGTATGCTTAACGATACTCAAGCGTGTACCGCCTTGCCAAAAGCACCGAGTGCCGCTTCCTTGAAAGCTTCACCCAAGGTCGGATGGGCATGCATGGTCAATGCAACATCCTCGATGCTGCCATCAAAGGCCATTATGGTGACCGCTTCGCTGATTAATTCCGAAGCACAGGGGCCAATGATGTGCACGCCGAGAATCCGGCCACTCTCTGGATTGGCCAGAACTTTGACGAAGCCGTCAACGTTGTCCATGGCGCGGGCACGACCACTGGCCATGAAGGGGAAACGGCCGACTTTGTAGGTTGTTCCCTGTTCCTTGAGTTGTTCTTCGGTTGCACCTATGGATGCTGCTTCTGGATGGGTGTAAACAACTCCGGGGATCAGGTTGTAATCAACTGCAGGGTTTTCTCCTGCCATCTGCTCGGCAAAGACAACCCCTTCATCCATGGCTTTGTGTGCCAACATCGGGCCGTGGATCAGGTCGCCAATAGCAAAAATATTCGGCACGCTGGTTTGGTAATTAACATCGACCGCTATCCGACCGGTTTTGTCCAACGTGACTCCAGCGTCATCAAGACCGAGTCCTTCAACGCATGGTTTACGTCCGGCAGCCACGAGAACCTTGTCACAGATGATGGTCTCTTCCACCTTGCCTTCAAGCTTAAGCGCGATGCCTTGATCTGTTTGCTCCATGCCGGAAACTTTAGTACCGGCATGAATCTCCATGCCCTGCTTCTGCAAGCTTTTGAGCAGGGCAGCCGTCACCTCATAATCAGTCGTCGGGATCATCTGCTCAAGCATTTCGACGACAGTCACTTTGGCACCAAGGCGTAGCCAGACAGAACCGAGTTCTAAGCCAATGTACCCGCCGCCAATGACCACCAGATGTTCAGGGACAGCAGTGTACTCCAGTGCATCGCGAGCCTGGCCGACGCGCTCGCCATCCTGCGGCAAACCAGGGATATCAATTGCGACACTGCCGGTAGCCAGCAGGACACGTTTACCCTGGATCGTCTGCTCACCGTTATCCGTTGTTGCTATGACTTGCAAAGGGCCATCTTTTCCTAAAGGGCCAAGACGGCCAGTGCCTGTGATCAGGGTAATCTGATTTTTTTTGAAGAGACTGGCAATGCCACGGGTCAGGCGCGTGATGATATCCTGCTTGCGCTTCATCATCTTGTCGAGGTCAAGTGCGGGAGGATCGATCAGGATGCCGTGACCGGCGAACTTATCACGGGCCTGGGCAAAAAGTTCACTCGAATCGAGCAGGGCCTTGCTTGGGATGCAGCCTTCGTTGAGGCAGGTGCCGCCAAGGGCCTTGCGCTTTTCGATGACGGCAACGGTAGAGCCGAGCTGGGATGCACGAATTGCGGCGACATAGCCGCCAGGGCCACCGCCGATAACGATCAGATCATAGATTTCACTCATTTATAACTCCAAAAATAGTTCCGAAGGATCCTCAATATACTCTTTAATAAGCTTGAGGAAGCCGACTGCTTCGCGTCCATCGATGAGGCGATGGTCGTAGCTTAGGGCCAGATTCATGATCGGGCGGATGACAACCTCGCCATCTCTGACCACCGGACGATCCTGAATCGAGTGCATGCCAAGCACCCCGCATTGTGGCGGGTTGACGATCGGTGTGCTCAGCAGGGAACCGTAAACACCACCGTTGGTGATGGTGAAGGTGCCGCCCTCGAGATCGGCCAAAGTCAGCTTGCGGGCGTTGGCTTTCTTGGCGAGATCGGCAATCTGCTGCTCAATTTCGGCAAAGGTCAACTGGTCGGCATCACGCAGGACCGGGACCACCAGACCACGTTCGGTACCGACAGCAATGCCGACGTCGTAATAGTGTTGATAGACAACGTCTGTACCGTCGATACGAGCATTGACCTTGGGGTATTGCCTGAGTGCTTCGATGCTGGCTTTGACGAAGAATGACATCATGCCAAGCTTGATGCCGTGCTTCTTGGTGAACTGCTCCTGATGCCGACTGCGGATCTTTTTGACCCAGGACATGTCCGCTTCATTGAAGGTGGTCAGCATGGCGGTCTGCTGCCGTGCCTGGAGCAGTCGTGCGGCAATGCGTTGACGAATCGGTGTCATGGCCTGACGGGTGACTGGGCGACCGTCAACAGCAGTTTCGGTTTCTGCAGTCGCAACCTTTGTTTCTTCGACCCTCGCCTCATCGGCCTTAGCTTGCGGCACGGCTAACTGCTTGTGAGCCAGCACGTCATCCAGAATGACTCTGCCTTCCCGTCCACTCCCTGAAACATTCTGCAGGTTGATACCTCGTTCTTCTGCTTGTTGGCGGGCAGCGGGATTCGCCGGTGGTGGAGAAGTTGTTTCCTTAGCGGTTTTATCTGCAGCAACGGGAGCAGCTGTTTCAACTTTTGTTGCCGTTGCTTGAGGAATGGCTGCTTGCGCAACCTCACCCTCTTCAAGAGTTGCGATTAAGGTGCCAATCGGTACCGTCTGCCCTACCGGGACAACAATATGCAGGATGCCGGAAGCTTCCGCAGTCAGTTCAACATTGACCTTGTCGGTTTCCAGTTCGCAAATGATCTCATCTTTAGTGACTGAATCGCCGTCCTCTTTGAACCAGGTTGCCACCAGGGCTTCGAGAATCGATTCACCGACTTCAGGTATTTTGATTTCCATTTATGCGTCCTTACTGTTAGGAGCCTTTTGGGACCCAAGTGCTGCATCAATTATCTGCTGTTGTTCTTCTTTGTGACGACGGTGAGAGCCAACAGCAGGTGCCGCTGCGGCCCGACGACCACAATATTCCGGGTTCTTGCCGATGGCTCGACCAAGACGGTATTGCAGGTGTGGCCAAGGTCCCATATTCTTTGGCTCTTCCTGAACCCAGGCGATGCGTTTAGCATTGCTGTAACGGTTGATTGCTTCCTGCAAGACATCCTGGTGAAGGGGGTAGAGTTTTTCAATACGTAGAATACCAACGTCATTTCTACCCGCAGCTTCAAGTGCTGCCTGCAATTCATAATAGATCTTGCCACTGCAAAGAAGCAGCGTCTCAACCTGTTCAGGTGGTATGGCACAGGGTAAAATTGCTTGGAACGAGCCTTCACTTAACTCTGCAAGGCTGCTGCTGCAGGCAGGCAGACGTAAGAGGCTCTTCGGGGTGAAGACGATCAATGGCCGGCGATAGGGGAGTTTGCACTGACGGCGTAAAAGATGAAAAAGCTGGGCCGGGGTGCTCGGATAGACGATGTGCATATTGTCGTCGGCACAGAGATTCATGAAACGCTCAATGCGGGCGTTTGAATGTTCCGGCCCCTGACCTTCGTAGCCATGTGGCAGAAACATCACCAGGCCGCTGGAGCGGTCCCACTTGGTGCCGCTGGTGCCGATGAACTGATCGATGATGACCTGCGCGCCGTTGGCAAAATCACCAAATTGGGCTTCCCAGATGGTCAGTCCGTGCGGTGTTTCCAATGAGTAACCGTATTCGAGGCCCAGCACAGCGGACTCAGAGAGCATGCTGTCATAAATCTGAATGGCTGCCTGACCGCGCTCAAGAAAAGCCAACGGCACGTAGAGTTGACCGTTTCTTTGGTCAACCAGAGTCGAATGACGTTGATTAAAAGTGCCACGACGAGAATCCTGACCGGAAAGTCGGACGGGGACATTCTCTATCAATAATGAAGCGAAAGCGAGGGCCTCCGCGTTGGCCCAATCGATTCCTTCTCCTTTAAGCACACTTTCTTCACGGCGCTTGAGCAGTCGGGCTATTTTGGGATGTGCATGGAGTGTGTGCGGCAGCTCTGCCAGACGTTTGGCAAGTTTGTTAAGCGTTTTTGCATCAACCTTGGTCTCCGGTTCTTCCCGTGTATATTCACGCTGGATACCGGTCCAGTTCGCTTGAAAACCCACATCTGTCTGTGGCTTGGGTGACCCCTCGAGAGCCTCTTCAAGCCGCTTGGTTATCTTGTCAGCGCGTTCCTTGACAGCCTGAGGTTCAAGGCCACCTTCGACCAATTGTTGCGCGTAAATTTCATGCAGTGGCGGTCTCTGGCGGATTTTCTCGTACATAAGCGGTTGAGTGAAAAAGGGCTCGTCTCCCTCGTTGTGACCGTGGCGACGATAGCAGATAACTTCAACCACTACGTCTTCACCGAATTCCTGGCGGTATTCCAACGCCAGGTTGGCTGCATAAACGGTGGCTTCTGGATCTTCACCGTTGACATGGAAGATCGGCACCATGAGCATTTTAGCGATATCAGTGGCGTAGAGGGTCGAACGGGCATGGGCCGGTGCGGTGGTGAAGCCGATCTGGTTGTTGATCACCAGGTGAAACGTGCCACCCGACATGTAGCCGTCAAGTTGAGAGAGGTTGAGAACCTCCGGAACCAGCCCTTGGCCGGCAAAGGCTGCATCACCATGAAGCAGTACCGGCAGCACTCTTTTTTTACCACCGGGGCCGTAACTGACATGGCGGGCGCGGCACCTGCCGATCACTACGGGATCAACAGCTTCAAGATGGCTGGGGTTGGCTGCCAGGCTGAGATGAATATTATGACCGGAAGAGAATGAACGGTCAGCGGAGTAACCCTTGTGATACTTCACATCGCCATCGCCGACAAATGCCAGTTCAAGATTGTCCTGGAATTCGGCGAAGATATTCTCCAGCGGTTTGTTGAAAATGTTGGCCAGCACATTGAGACGGCCACGGTGGGACATGCCCATAATCACATCGCTGATGCCTCTTTCTGCTGCCTGCGTTAATAGCGTGTCCAGCAGAGGGATGATGGCCTCACCACCTTCCAGGGAGAAGCGTTTCTGACCGAGAAACTTGCGATGCAGAAAGGCTTCAAAAAGAGTCGCCTCCTGAAGCTTCTCAAGAATATGCAACTGTTCATCGCGAGACATCTGGGGCTGGTTGCGTTTTTCTTCCATGCGTTGTTTTAACCAGGACCGTTTCTTCGGGTCCTGGATGTGCATGAACTCTACGCCGACTTTTCCGCAATAAGTTTCTTTGAGCAGGTCAATGATTTCACTAAGAGTGGCGCTCTGCTGTGGAAAGCGTAGCGGGTAGAAGGTTCGATCAAGGTCGGTTTCGTCGAGACCAAAGGCCGCCAGGTTAAGTTCTGCGTGGTCAGCCTGATCGGGTGTGAGTGGATCCGTTTTGGCCTGCAAGTGCCCAAGGTCGCGATATCGGTAAATCAAAGAGTCGACAGCAGAAGTCTTGGCTGCCAGGTTACTATCAGTTGCTGGCGCTTGACGGGCAAGATCGAAACCCTCGAAAAAAGCTTGCCAGTCTGCAGACACCTGGTTTGGATCGGATTTCCAGAGTTGATACTGTTCTTCCAGCCACTGTGGGCTGACATTGCCGGCTATACTCATTGATGCCCCTGTTGGTCGGTATTAAATCAAAAGTCCACAAATTATATCAAGGGGTTGCCAATCAGGCAAACAGGAGACTAGCTCTTTATTTTGCAGATGCCCTTTTTGCAGGAGAGAGTCGGATCGTAAGGAAGGTCGTCAAGAAAGCGCTCTGCCTGAATTGCCGCCATACAACCGGTTCCAGCAGCGGTCACAGCTTGACGAAATTGCAGATCCTGAACATCACCGGCGGCAAAGACTCCTGAAATGTTGGTCTCGGTACCGTTTTTGGTCAAGAGATGTCCTTCATCGTCCATCTCCAGTTGATCGACAAAAAGGGAGGTGTTCGGTAGATGACCGATAGCAATAAAGACCCCATCGCAAGTCAGTTTCGATGTCTTTCCCGTTTTGAGGTTTTTGATGCGGATACCGGTGACACCCTGTTCGTCGTTAACGATTTCTGTGATTGCTGAATCCCATTTAAAGCTGATTGCTTTGTTGCCAAGTGCGCGGTCGGCCAGAACGGGTGTTGCCCGCAAAGAGTCGCGACGGTGAATGATGGTTACCTTCTTGGCAAAACGGGTAAGAAACACAGCTTCCTCTACGGCAGTGTCACCACCGCCGACCACGACGACTTCCCGGTCGCGATAGAAGAAGCCATCACAGGTTGCACAGACCGAAACGCCTCGGCCATAGAGCGACTCCTCATTGCCCAGGCCAAGCAGCTTTGGCGAAGCTCCGGTCGAGATAATCAGAGAGAGGCAACGATAAAGATCGTCGCCGAGCCAGATCCGAAAAGGGCGCTCTTGAAGGTCAACCCTGGTGACTTCCCCTTCGACAAACTGTGTGCCGAAGCGCTCAGCCTGAAGGCGCATGTTTCTCCATCAGGTCCGGCCATCTATCCCTTCCGGAAAGCGGATAGTTGTCGACTGCTGTCGTTGTCGTCAGTTGTCCGCCCGGCTGGAGGCCATGAATCATTAAGGGGCAGCAGCGGCCGCGTGCGGCATAGATTGCCGCTGTCAGGCCAGCCGGGCCAGACCCGAGAATAATGGTTTCGTAAATCAAATCAGGATTAGTCATCGTCATCCCTCTCAAATTGTTCTGCAGCATGATATGAAGAACGTACCAGAGGCCCGGCCTCGACATGATCAAAGCCGAACTCTAGACCTTTATGGCGCAGCTCGTTGAATTCCTCTGGATCGACATAGCGGCGACTGGGAGATGGCTCCGCGTCGGTTGCAGGTACTGTCCCAGAGTCAGCATGTTGCAACCCGTTTGGTGCAGATCCTTCATCACATCAAGAATCTCTTCAATAGTTTCGCCCATACCGAGCATCAGGCCCGATTTGGTAGGAATGTCAGGAGCTATCCTTTTGGCGGCCAGAAGAAGGCTCAGGGAACCTTGGTAGTCTGCTCCCGATCTGGCTATTTGATAGAGCCGGGGGACAGTCTCCAGATTGTGTCCCAGGACGTCCGGCGATGCAGCAAGGATGATCTCAAGTGCCTCGTGGTTACCTTGCAGGTCGGGAATCAATAGTTCGACACGGCACTTTGGGGCGTGCTCATGGATTGCGCGGGTAACAGCGGCAAAATGATGAGCGCCACCATCGGCAAGATCGTCTCGCGTAACGGAAGTAATGACTGCATGGCGCAATCCCAGTTCCGCAATCCCTTTGCCGATCTTGTCTGCTTCTTGTGGATCAACGGCCAGTGGCGTTTCGTGGGCAACGTTGCAGAAACGGCAATCACGGGTGCAATGATCGCCAAGAATCATGAAGGTGGCAGTTCCCTGCTCCCAGCATTCACCTTGATTGGGACAGGCAGCACTGCGGCAGACAGAGTGCAGACCCTGCTCACGATGCAGGCGGTCTATTCGGGCATAGTTTGGTCCCGCTGGGAATCGGACCTTGAGCCAGTCTGGTTTGCGTGGTGGACGGGTTGGTTTAGACTGCTTCAAAGTTGCTCTTGTCGGCACCGCACAGGGGGCAGCACCAGTCATCAGGTATGTCTTCAAATGATGTGCCAGGATCGATGCCGTTGCCGGGGTCACCTTCAGCAGGATCGTAGATGTAGTCACAGATTACACAGCGGTATTTAGTCATAATTTACTCCTTGGGATTGTAGGGTCAGTATGCCTGCCAAATATCCAGACTATTCTAGATTAATAATCTATCCTGGCAAACTGGAAATTAAAAATAATCGAACTATTCAGTACAATATTGAACTGCTAACAAAAACGTCAGTCATCCCCGAATGATTCCATCGGGGATCCATGGTTCTAAAATCTGGATTCCAGATTACACCCTTTGGAATGACAGCTTCTTAATCATGTTGAATAGTTACAAGCAATCTAAGCTCGAAGTTAGAATTTGCTGGCTGTCTTATTCGATCAGACCAATCAGTGCCTTGACCGTTTTCTCAATACCTTCAGCCGCTTCGGAGATACGGCCAGCAAGCATGTAGGCCGGACTTGTGACTAACCTGTTCTCACGGTCAATGACAAACTCCTCAACGGGGCACGAGATGTGCTCAGAGCCCATTGCATTCAGGGCCTCTGCAGTCTCCTGGTCAGTGCCGATCGTCAGTTGGTGTGAGACCTTATCGCTGCCAAGGACCTTGGATAATACTACCGGGGCAATACAGACGGCAGCAATCGGTTTTTTGGCGGCATACATTTCTTTGATCAGGCGGGCCACATCACTATTTACAGAGCATTCAGGACCGGCAACAGCAAAGTCACAAAGGTTTTTTGCCGCGCCAAAACCGCCAGGCAGGATGAGAGCATCAATGTCCGTTATTTGCACGGTGGCCAGGTCTTTGATGTTGCCGCGGGCAATGCGCGCGGATTCGATCAGCACGTTACGGGATTCACCTTCGACAGGCTCACCAGTCAAGTGATTGATGACGTGCAACTGGGGAATATCAGGAGCCATGCAGACCGCCTCTGCTCCAGCACGGTCAATTGCCAGCAGAGTAATGACAGCCTCATGAATCTCGCTGCCGTCATAGACGCCGCAGCCGGAAAGAATAACGCCAATTCGCTTTGCCATGTGTCTCCTCCTATAAGGTTCCGATGACAGAATGTTCTATACTGGTGTCCCGAGTCCTCATCAAGGTTAAAGAAAAAATCAGGCATGTCAAGGTTGTTGAAAATGCACACTGGTCGTCGCCTGATCGGTCATGATATCGTAATGCTTATGTTGTCGTCATTTTTTCGTAAATCCGCACAAAATGTGATCGACCTGAACAATATTCAGGCGATTCTTTTCGATCTTGATGGAACTCTGGTTGATGTTGACATGAATCGGTTCGTACCGGTTTATCTGCATCGCTTAACGGGGTACATGAGTGATCATGTGAGCCCTATACGTGCAATTCAGTCGTTACATCATGCTGTTGCGGCCATGTTTGCCAACACTGATGCCAGTAGACCCCTGGAGAGTATTTTGTTTCAGGTGATGGAGACGGAACTCTCTGTCTCTCCAGAGCTGTATGCAGAATGTCTTGAGCAGTTTTATCAAAATGACCTTGAGGCGTTACGTCCGCTGGTGACAGGCCATCCCTTGTCGTCTCAGTTGATTGAGTCCTCTCTGGCCAGAGACTGGAAAGTTGTGCTGGCGACCAACCCGATTTTTCCGCGAGCGGTTGTTGATGCGCGACTGACTTGGGGAGAGTTGAGCGGTGATGCCTTTCATCATGTGACCACCTATGAAACAGCGCATTTCTGTAAGCCGAGCCCGCAGTTTTTTGAGGAGATTCTGGATCGCTTGCAAATCCCCGCGGAAGCCTGTCTGATGGTCGGCAACGATACCTTGCACGATCTCTCCGCCAGTCAAGTTGGTATGCAGACCTGCTTGTTAACACCTTGGCGCATCAAGCGGGCCGGCACACACTTTAAGGCTGACTGGCAAGGGTGTCATGAGGAGCTGCTTGCACTGATAGCAGGAAATGTGTCAGATCCTCTGTAGAAGGGGTCGGTCCAGATTGACATAAGCGCTTGCTTTCGCTAGTCTGCTGAGTTGTGATAGTGGGGTTCCCGGTGCATGGGTTTGATTGAATAAGGAACCGGGGTTTGACGGAATAAGGAAACGGGTGCGATTCACCCGAGAAAATATATATTTACTCCACATATGGAGGTCTCATGGCCAGACTGGTAGATAACCCTAAGTTGGCATTTCGTTTAGCCCGTGCGATTGTTTCGGATATTGCCCTCTACAACCCGGAGAAGGTAAAGGAAGGAATCAAAAATGACTCGGTTTTTGAAGTCCTCACTGAAGAATTGCAAGAAGGGCGCGACCATTTCTATGGTCGGGTTTCTCCTGAGTTACCTGATCGTGCGCATCTTTACGATCGGGCCATCGTCGATGTCATGATCAAACAGGCCGGTAAGATTGAGAGTTCAATCTGGTAAATTGCATGCCTGAATCCTGCTGTTTACAGGTCAGTTCCGACCACATTGCGGTTCGACTGGATCGTTTTCTGGATGACAGCCTGCCAGAGATGACTCGTTCGCAGATCAAGCGCCTGATTGATGAGGGTGCGGTCACTCTTGATGGCGTCACGAGCAAAGCTGGTCTGAAGTTGCGTGGTGGGGAAACAATTTGTGTGGTCTTGCCGGAACCAGTTGCTGCTTCGGCCCAGGCGGAAGATATTCCGCTGACGGTTCTTTATGAAGATTCTGCCCTGATCGTTGTTGATAAACCTGCTGATTTTGTGGTGCATCCGGCGCCGGGTCATCAGAGCGGGACATTGGTAAATGCTTTACTACATCATTGTCAAGATCTCTCCGGAGTGGGCGGGGAGTTACGTCCCGGTATCGTCCATCGACTCGACAAGGACACTTCCGGAGTGATGGTCGCTACCAAAGATGACTGTACGCACCAGCATCTGGCCAAGCAGTTTAAGGCGCATACGATACGAAGATGCTACCGGGCTCTTGTTCATGGTTTAATGCCGGGCGCGAAGGGAAGTATCGATCAGCCGATTGGCAGGCACCCTGTGCATCGTAAGAAAATGTCGACTACTGCGCGCGTCAATCGTCATGCTGTCACGCACTGGCGGGTTTTACGACATTATGAAGAGGATCGTCTGACTCTTGTTGATTTGCTGCTGGAAACCGGCAGGACTCACCAGATCCGGGTGCACCTGGCCGATATGAAGTACCCTGTTGTCGGTGACCCCCTCTATGGTGGCAGCAATCGGGCCAAAGCGATTAATGATGTGACGTTACGGCAGATGGTGAGCCGGTTAGATCGACAGTTTCTGCATGCCTGGCAACTCGGTTTTGATCATCCCAATGGCGAAGCAATGCTCTTTCAAGCCGCACTACCGGCGGAGTTGCAGGGCATACTTGATTACCTGGAAGATAAGTATAATTTCACAGCTACTGACCTCGACGTGCCATCGTATACAGGTCCGGTTGAAACGACATTAAATGAAAACAATTAAGCAGGGTAAAATCCACTATTTGCAACCGGACTGGGCAGGCCAGGGTAATCTGGAGACCGGCTTTACCAAACGTAATGGTGGTAACAGTCGAGCGCCTTTCAATTCACTTAATCTCGGCCTTGGTTCCGGAGACCAGTTGTCGCAGGTGGAGGCCAACCGTGTCGCAGTCGCCAGAGCTTTTGATCTGGAGTCGCATCTGTTTCTGACCGTCAATCAGGTTCACGGCAGTGAAATTCTGGTGATTGATCAACCCAATCCTGATGTCTCTCATTTCCAGCGCGTTGCCAGTGATGCGATTATCACTAACCAGCGAAATATCCTGATCGGGATCCTTGTCGCGGACTGTTTCCCGGTTGTACTCTACGACCGGAAGAAACATGTTGCCGGTGTTGTTCATCTCGGCTGGCGTGGTACTGCGGTCGGTCTGCTGGGGCACACCGTGAAAGCAATGCGCGAGATTTTTGGTTGCCAGCCTGAGGACCTTTGCGCTGCAATTGGTCCCGGTATTGCCGCACACAGTTATGAAGTTGATCGTCCTGTACGAGACGCTTTTCGCCAGGGGACTGACCAGTGGGGGCGTATCACCACGGAAGTAAGCCTCGGTCACTGGCAACTGGATCTACAGAAAAGTGTTTTATTGCAACTTGATGAAGCCGGCATTGATCGGACTACGGTCGATATTGTCGAAGAGTGTACCTGCTGCCACAAGGAGACTTTTTTCTCCTACCGGCGTGATCAGGGCAGGACCGGTCGCCAAATGGGATTCGCTCTATTACGTTAACGTTATTTGTTGTGTTCAACGAGGAGGCGTTTGTTAATGGACAAGCCGCACGTACTGATCATCGAGGATGATGCCAGTGTCTGTGAACTCCTTTTCGCCTGCCTGACCAAGGCCGGGTATCGTGTTTCTGCCTCCCAGAGTGGCGAAGTAGCTCTGCCGCAAATCGAAGAAGACCCACCGGAAGTTGTCGTTCTTGATCTCACCTTACCCGGCATGAATGGCCTGGATGTTTGCCGCGCCATACGCCGGGACCCCTGGATGGCTAAAATTCCTGTCTTGATGCTGACAGGAAAAGCGGAAGAAGAAGATGTCGTGGCCGGCCTCGAAGTCGGTGCCGATGATTACATGACCAAACCTTTCTCTCCAAAGCTGCTGACCGCACGAGTCAAGGCGTTGTTGCGTCGTGGCAGCCCCCATCAAAATCCGACAAAAACCACAAAAACAAGCATTGACCCAGATCCACCAATGGAAACGCTCATGGTGAAAACTCTGGGCAAATGCGAACTTCGCATTGCTGATCGTCGTTTATCATGGACGGAAGAGTTCAGTCCGGCACAACGCCAGTTAATGTCAATGTTGGTGGGAACCCTCACCCGAAAGATTTCTCAGGAAGAAGTTCAAGTGGCATTTTGGCCGGAGAGCTCAACAGCGAGAGCACGCTCGAGTTTTGATTCTCTTCTGTCACGAGTACGTCGTACCCTTGATCAGGTTCTTGATCCTTTCGACAGCAAAAAGTACCTGGTGGTCAAGCGTGGTTATCTCTGTCTGGAGAATGTCCGGATTGATGCCCACGAGTTTCATCGTCTGATTCGCAAAGGAACCCAGCAACTCGCTGCGCGTGAATTATGGCCGGCTGAAATAACGTTCTCTTCCGCTTACAGCCTCTGGCAAGGCACCTTTTTGCCAGGCGATTTCGGTAGTGACGCTGCGATCTTCTTCCAGGATAAACTGGAACATATTTTCATGGAAAGCAGTCTGCCTTTTGCCAGACTCATGGCTGAAGGCAAGCGTTACCAGCAAGCATCAAAACTTTTACGCGATGCTTTGCGTTACAATCCGACCAACGATGCTCTAGTCCGGCTTCTCTATCAGATATGTCTTGCTCAGGACAGTCTGGGACAGGCCAGCCAGATTCTCAAAAAGTACCGCGAAGCTCTGGCGAAAGAACATTTCAACGAGCAGGAAATTCAAAAGGCTTTACAAGACTTTCCGAAGGAGAAACCGGTGCAAGGATGGTTGGCTGACAGCTGAAAAGTCAGAAATCTTCTCAAAGAGGTCATTTTCTCTTTAAAAAGCAGCTGTTGTGAGAGAATTGTGAGGAGTGGTGTGTATAATGCTCACAAAATTTCGCTTGAGCTTGCAGGCTTTACCATTTGAAACGAAGAGATAGTTTGTAATTGTATAGGGCCCTCATCCAACGGATGGGGGTTATTTTTTTAATTATTGTTTGAAGTTACGTGCTGTGAGATTTTTTTTGAGTAGTCGGTTGCTATGATTTCACTCAGGAATTTATTTCCTACCTCCGATTCATGAACAAGGCCTGGGTCATCAGATCCGGGCCTTGTTCTTTTTTCTATTCAGAAACCGGTCCACTGAGTAATAGCCTGTTTTAAGGTTTGCCTGTAGGCCTCACCGCCGACGATAAAACCGTTATTATGATCAGCACCGGAGATCCAGAATGGTTGTTTCTCTTTTGGGGCCCTGGCATACAGTTCTTCTGCCATGCGTGGCGGACAGATGGTGTCGTCTTTGCCGTGGATGAGCAGAAGAGGGCTCTTCAGCGCGGCTATCTTCTCCAGGTTGTCATACTTCGCACCGAGCAGCCAGCCCAACAGGAGATTGAGGAGCGGGTAGTGGTGCCGACCCATGGCCGAGATTGAGGTGAAAGCCGACTCCATGATCAGGCCGGCAGGCGGGTTGCGCAGGGCGGCTTCGAGACCGATTGCCGCACCCAGTGAACGACCGAAGATGATAATCTGGCTTGTCGGCCAACCACGCTTGTTCAGAAAATTCATGGCGCCGGTGACATCTTGATAAGTTCCTGTCTCACTGGCCTTGCCTTCGCTCAGGCCATAGCCCCGATAATCAAAGATAAAAATTGCAACACCCAGATCGTGGAGAAGTTGCAAGGTCTCCAGTCGATGAGAAATGTTGCCGGCATTGCCCATGCAGAAGAGCACAACCGGAGCTTCAGACTCGCCCGGCAGCAACCAGCCGTTGAGTCGGGTGCCGTCAGTTGCCTGGAAGGCAATCTCTTCGTAGGTCAGTCCCACAGTTGTCGGTGTTGCTTCGTAGCGAGGGTCCGGAAAATAGAGAAAATGATGTTCGAGAGCAGTGCGAGCAGGCATGGCAAATATCAATGCGATAAGCAGGTAGAGGAAGAGCCGGTAACGCAATTTTTTGAATACGGCGGTTTTTGCTTTGAGAGACATAGGCTGATCATTTTCGCCAGAAACTCGGGAACACCAGGACCAGTACGGTGAAGAGCTCCAGGCGTCCCAGCAGCATACAGAAGGCAAGGACCAGTTTGCCGAACGCCGGAACATGGGCGAAAGTTATCGACCGGCGACGGAGCGAGTCTGGGCCGATGTTGCTCAGGGTGGCAATGACCGAAGCACCTGCTGAGGGCAGATCCATGCCGACCCCGGCCATAATGAATGATGCGGCGACGAAGACCCCCAGATAGAGTGCGAAGAAGCCGAGAATCGACTGCATGACTTCCTTATCCACCGGACGATCGCCAAGTTTGACCAGGCGTACGGCTCGGGGATGAATCAATCGGAAAACCTGCACCTGAGCGTGTTTGAAGAGCAGCAGGATGCGAGCGACCTTCATGCCGCCCGCCGGTGGAACCTGCGCAGCCGCCGATAAACATGGAAAAAACCAACAGGTACTGGCAGAGAACCGGCCAGAGTTCGTAGTCGGCAGTGGCGAAGCCGGTGGTGGTTATGATCGAGACAACCTGAAAAGCACTGAAACGCAGGTTGTCGAGAAAGCCAGGATAGGTGCTGCCCATGTTGAGCAAGGGTAATCAGGATTGTGCCAACCATAACCAGGCCGGAGTAGAAAAGAAACTCCTCATTACGGATAAAATCACCAATCCGGCCACGTAAGGCAAGATAATGAAGAGAGAAATTAACCCCGGCGAGAAACATGAAAAAGGTGATGACCCAATCAATATAGGCGCTGTTGTAGGCGGCAACAGAGGCGTTGCGGGTTGAAAAGCCACCGGTCGCCATGGTGGTAAATGCATGGTTGATGCCGTCGAAAAAATTCATGCCGCCTGCCATTAGAAGAATAATCTCAACGCCGGTGAGCAGGGCGTAAACTCCCCAGAGCAGCTTGGCAGTATCCTGAATGCGTGGTTTCAGACGATCAGCAGTTGGCCCGGGAACCTCCGCCTTAAAGAGCTGCATGCCGCCGACGCCGAGCATTGGCAGAATGGCCAGAGACAGGACGATGATGCCCATGCCGCCGAGCCATTGGGTCAGTGAACGCCACAGCAACAGGCTTGGCGGCATCGCTTCGATGTCAGTGAGGATTGTCGATCCGGTGGTTGTGAAGCCGCTCATAGTCTCGAAAAAGGCATTGAGGTATGAGGGGATTGCACCGGAGAAAACAAAGGGTAGTGCCCCAAAGAGCGCAAAAAGAGTCCAGCCGAAAGTGACGACGGCAAAGCCTTCACGAACCGAGAGGTCGGTTTCGGAACGGAACCGTTTGAAAAGCAGTCCGCCGCATCCCGCTGAAATGACAGCAGAGAGAATGAAAGCGCTCGCAGCACCGTCGCCGTAAAACCAGGAAAAAGGGACCGGAAAAAGTAGCGCTACTGCCAGAAAGAGCAGCAAGGCACCCAGTATGCGCAGGGTCAGAGTGATGTTCATCTATTCGAAGAACCTTTCAACTTTGGCTAATGCTTCAGGCAGAGCGAAGACCAAGACCCGATCGCCGATTTTGAGGCGGTTCTCACCGTCCGGGATTTCGTAGCCCTGTTGATGAACAATCGCACCAATGATGGCTCCATGCGGGAAGTGCAGGTCCTTGAGCGGCGTGTCGAGGATCTGACTGCCGGTCTTGACCTCAATCTCCAGAACTTCCGAGTTACTGCCCTCGATAGTCGCCAGTGAGATGACGTTGCCGCGACGCGCGAATTTCAAGATAGCGCCTGCTGCTGAAAGTCGTGGTGATACACAAGCATCAACGCCAAGCGAGGGGGCCAGATCGAGGAACTCTGGCCGGGTGACCAGGCAGAGGGTTCGTTGTGTGCCGTGGTGCTTACAAAGGAGTGAACAGAGAATGTTGGTTTCGTCATTTTCGGTTGCGGCAATGAAAACATCAGCATCAGCGACACCTTCGTCGAGCAGGGCCCGAATGTCGGTTCCCTCGGCGTGAATAACCATGGTTTTCTTTAGTTTCGCCGAGAGCTTTTCACAGCGTTCCTGATCGCGCTCTATCAATCGGACGTTAAAACCACGTGCTTCAAGGTCGAGGGCGACCCGTAGACCGATTCGACCGCCACCGAGAATGAAGGCCTTGCGCGAACCCCTGCGCTTCTCTTCTTTAATATGCAGCAGGTACTGAATGGCTGGCAGCTCTTCCTTATGGGCAAAAATGAAGATGCTGTCGCCAACCTGAATGGTGTCGTCGCCACGGGGAATGATAGTGTGCCCATGGCGCGTGATGGCAACGATCACAAAACGATACATGCCGCGAATTTCACCAAGCTCTTTCAGGGTCAAATCACATAACGGACTGTCTGCTGTGATGCGATAGCCAAGAAACTGAATCTGACCATCGACGAATTCGGCAACATCGAAAGTACCTGCTCTGCCAGCTAGATTGGCGAGTTCGTCAGCCACGGCATCGTCAGGATTGATCATCAGGTCGATGCCGAGCTTGTCCTTGGAAAGCACAGCTCCACGGCTTAAGTAATCGATGCTTTTGACGCGGGCAATGCGCTTGCCGACACCATATTCCCGTGCCAGCAGGCAAACCAGAATATTGACCTCATCAAGGTCAGTGACGGCCATGACAATGTCCGCTTCCTTGATGCCAGCCTGCTCCATAATTTCGGCGCTCGCACCGTTGCCGAGAATACCGAGTACGTTGAGACGATCCTGGGCGGCGTTGAGATGCTCCTGATCACGATCGATCAAGGTCACTTCGTGCCCTTCCAGAGAGAGCCGTTCACAGAGAAAATAGCCAACCTGTCCGGCTCCGACGACGAGTATGTTCATCTACCAATCCTTAAGATTGTCATTCCCGAGGGTGTAATCGGGAATCCAGATTTTAAACATGGATCCCCGATAGAAGAATTCGAGGATGACAGACATTATTGTTAACAGTTCAAAGGTGCTGAATAGTTACAAAACTAATTTCCAAATCGAAAACTACACTTGTGTCTTTCCAGAGTCTCCGGATGGACATTAGTAAAGGCACCAGAAGACATTTTACTGTATTCCGTATTCTATCTTCTGTATCCTGTTGTCATGAATCTTTTTTGTGATGTTTCTAAAGAGCAATTACGCCGCGAACGGCAAAAAGCTCGCGATTTACGTCGCTCTCAGTGGTGGCGCAACCGGATTGCCACCGGGCTCTGTCACTATTGCGAGGCCCATTTTGAGCCTAAAGAGCTAACGCTGGATCATGTTTTGCCTCTGGTCCGTGGTGGCCGCAGTAACCGTGGCAATTGTGTCCCGGCCTGTAAAGAGTGCAACACTCGCAAACGTGACCTGTTGCCTACTGAGTGGCAGGAATATCTTGATGCCTTGGCCTGCTCTTAGTTCAACCGGGCCCGCTCCTGGTTCAATCTGGCCAGATCTTAATCTCCGAAAGTTGTTATAACTCTTCCATCTGGTCCGGTTCATCCTCATCGACGTTATCGTCACCATCTTCATCATCGGCCAGTTCATCGAAATCTTCATCCATGAACCGTTCCAGAAAGCGTTGGTTGCTGCGCAGACGACGTTGGATTTTTTCTTCAAGCTCGGCGAGTTCCGGGAAACGTTCTACCTTTGTCTCCACTTCCGCTTGTTCCACTTCGGGAACATTTTCATTCTGATCCGTCATTATTGTCCCTTTGCGCACAATCGATAAAGCTCTACGTATTGTTCCGCCGCATGGCCCCAGGAAAAATCCTGTGACATCCCCTGCAACATCAGCTTTCGCCATCCCTGTGGCTCTGCGTAGGCTGTCAGCGCTCTGTCAAGACACTCTAACAGATTGCCAAGTCGGTATTTGTGAAAGAGAAAACCATTAGCCTGCTCTGCTGAGGTTTGTGGGTCGACGATTGTATCAATAAGTCCGCCAGTGGCATGAACCAGAGGCACCGCTCCGTAACGCAGGGCGATCAGTTGACCCAAGCCGCAAGGTTCATAGCGGCTTGGCATCAGAAAAAGGTCGCTACCGGCATAGATGCGTCGTGACAGTGTATCATTAAAACGCAGCTTAACAGTGGCCTGACCGGGATAAAAGCTGGCGGCCTCGGCAAGACGACGCTCAAAATCGGGGTTGCCGGTGCCGAGAATAACTAACTGTAGATCACGCGCCATGATCTTGTCCCAGCCGTCAAGGACCAATTCGATACCTTTCTGTGCATCGAGACGTGTGACCATGGTGACAATTGGTCGCTTCGATGATAGCTGCAGACCGAGTTCCTGCTGCAATTCTTTTTTACATGCGATCTTGCCGGACAGATCCTTTGCAGTATAACAGCGCGTCAAAGTCTGATCATCGGTTGGCGACCAGAGTTGGCCATCAAGTCCATTTAAAAGACCGTGCAGTTGGTCGGTCCGTGAACGCAGCAGACCATCCAGGCCGATGCCGCACTCCGCTGTCTGGATTTCCTGACAATAGGTCGGGGAGACGGTGTTGACCTGGTTCGCATAACGGATACCGCCTTTCAACAGAGATATTTGACCATGATATTCGAGACCGTCTGGAGTCAGCAAGGATTCATCCAGGCCGAGAGATCGTCCTGTTGCCACTGGGAAGACCCCTTGGTAGCCAAGGTTATGAATGGTGAAAAGAGTGCTGGTATTAGCAAAGAAAGAATCGTGTCCTCGGTGTTGATGCAGGTAAACTGGAACCAGGCCTGCTTGCCAGTCGTGGGCGTGAATGACATCCGGGACAAAGTTGAGCTGTCGAACCAGCTCAAGGGCCGCCATACTAAGCAGGCCGAAACGCTCGGCATTGTCCGGGTAATCCTGGCCATTTTCACCATAAAGCTCTGGACGGTCATAGAACTCTGGTACGTCAACAAAATAGACCGGTACACCCTTGAGTTCACCAGTGCGGTAACTTGCCTGGTAACGGTGGTCTCCCAAAGAGATCGACAGTTTTCGCCGACTTGAGGGAAGATTACCGGTGACCTCGTGCACAGCACGATACCACGGCATCACCAATCGCACATCATGGCCAAGGGCATGCAGAGCCAGTGGCAAAGAGCCGACCACATCTGCAAGTCCACCGGTCTTGGCGAAAGGTGCTGCTTCGGAGGCGACCAGAAGTAGTTTCATGGTCATCTCTGTGGCCATTCTTTTTTATAGATAGAGTCGATCATTTCAGGGAGGCATTCTAACCCAGGCTTAGGAATTTATCCAGTCGGTAGCCGACTGCTGCGGCGCGTGCCAGGCGCTGCCGCAAGATGTCAGCGATGGCTGCGGAGGATCTGTCAGTAACTCCAGCTTCAGCCTCTCCCATCAGTTGCACCAGTTCCGCTTGCAGAGCGACAACACCTGCCAGGGCAGTCATGCCCTCCCGTAAAAACCAGGTTTCATCAGCATGAGTATTAATGCCGAGCAGTTTGGAGTTGTCAGAATCGTTGCACAGCTCCGCAAAAGCTGATGCGCTGGTTGCCGGGTGTGGGGAGAGTTCAGTTGTCTGCATCAGCAGAGTGGTGAGGAAGATATCTCTTTCCTGTTCTGCCGAGGTGGCGATCTCCTGCCAGGCGTAATCCAGGCCGAATTGACAGAGATATTCAAGACATCGAGTATCGTCAGGGAATCCCAGCATTTTGCCCAGATTATGCAGTAGTAGCCAGCTGAAGAGAACAACGCTCAGTCCGGGTTGGGTGGGTGTGCCAAACCATGACTTTGCCAGTAGCTCCTCCGGTAGCTCCGCTGAGGAGAGATCGGCCAGCCAGTCTGGCAGAGTTGAGAGCAACTCTGCCAAGTCAGTAGAGGAGGTTGATGCATCGCTTTGCAACCCTTCTGAAGAATGCAGCATTGCAGCAAAAGCAGAGAGCTCCTTGGATAATTCGGCAATTAATGCTTTGACTGGTTCTGAATGTGGTGATGCAGTGACTCCTCCGACTAACACCTGCAAACGACCAGGTTCCAGTAATTGAGTAAATGCCCGCCAGAGTGGTTGGTGGAGTATATGCAATAACTCGCGATCGAGGTTGTCCACCGCGCGGCCTTGCAAACGAAGGTGAAGTTTCTGCCAGCGGCCATCCGTATCGTGGAAAAGCTGGAAATCATGGAAAACCTGATGTTCATAGTCGCCCAGGCAAAGCTCAAGACCGTCAGCCAGTTGATCGACCTGTTGCAGATATTCAGTCCCCTGCAGGTTACGAAAACGACAAAACTCACCACGGGTGGGATCCAACCCCAATTCCTGGCAGAGAGGCGGCATCGGGTGCGCCACGCCTTCCTGATCTGGTGCCGCTTTTGGGGCGGCCTGATGCAATCGACCCTCTGTGCGTTGCGCGGCATTGTTGTAGACGACCAGCATTTTATTCCCGACAGGGCCGTTGCTGTAGGCATAGACGTTCTCATCGATACCGTGAGTCGTGGTAAAGTCGTACAGGGAAAAGTGTTCAACTCCGGAAAAGTGCTGGCGGATACGCAACAGTGGAAAAATCTGCGTTTCATGATGAGAAACAAACCCGCCATCCGGTGCTTCATCCCAGTAGGCTCGACGATACTCCATGCCGTATTTCTCCCGGAACCCTTCGATCTGGCCATGGCCGAACATTGGTAAACCGGGGAGCGTGACGAGCAAGGTGGCGACGCCGAAATACTTATCTCCTTTGTCAAACTGCTCAACGGCAGTCGCTTCATCCGGGTTATTCATGAAGTTGACGTGACGCTTCAGAATTTCTGGATTGTAGGCCAGGATATCTTTAAGAATTTTACGGTATTTTGCATTCTCCTCGCGCTTGAGCATATTCATGAAGGCGCTGTTGTAGACCCGGTGCATGCCTAGGTTGCGAACGAAATAGCTCTCCATCATCCAGAAGGCCTCGGCGATGAGCAAGGTGTCGGGGACTTCGCGATTAATGCGATCGACTACCTCTCGCCAGAATTCGACAGGAAAAGCTTTCTCAAAGTCTGCATCAGACATCCAGAAGGTCGAGCGTGATGTGACACCGGCACTGCCGCCCGGAGGTGGGAACCAAAGTCGGCGGAAATGCTTGCGCGCCAGAGTCATGGCGGCATCGAAGCGAATTAGACTGAAACGCCGGGCGATGTGAACGATCAAGTCACTCATCGCCTGGCGTACTTCCGGCAGCAGGAAGTTGAGCTGGGCCGTGTCGTTCCAAGGCATGTGGGTGCCGTCGTTGCCGTGATAGATGTAACGGCGCTGTCCAGAGCGATGGTCATGATATTCATAGACAACCGCGGCATCGCTATGGTCCCAGTAACCGTCTTCGATACGGATGCTTATCTCGTCTGCATCGCAAAGATCAGCTCCACTGAAACTGTAGGCCGGATAGGGTGGCTGTTCAGCCTGTAAAAACCAGTCGGGATGTTGTCTGACCCATTCTGAATCGATACCGGTGTGGTTGGGGACAACATCGCAGGCTAAACGGATACCGTGACGTTGGCAGCGTTGCTCAAGATCCTGTAGCGCACTCTCACCCCCCAGATCTTCGGCAACCCGATATGCATTCAGTGCATAGGCGGACGCTTCCGCTTCAGGATTGCCGCACAACTGCTTGATTCGTTTTGAAGCTCTGGAGCGTTCCCAGATGCCGATCAGCCAGAGTGCGTTGAAACCCCAGTTTTCCAGACAGGCCAATTCTTCATCGGGGATGTCAGCTAAGGTGGTAATGGCTCGTTGGTAGCGATTGCTGAGCTGGTCGAGCCAGACATAGATCGACTTTGCCAGCAGTACAGAACTGGCCATCCAGTCAACATCAGCAGTAAAAGCAGCCGGAACATCGCTGCCGTCGCCCTTACCGAAGAGCGGACTTGGCGATGGTCCTGGGCCGGGTAGATGTGGTCGGTTTTCCTCGGCAGCGATCGCGCAGGCCAGTTGCACCTTTTCAACGATACTCTCAGACAGCCATGGCGCCCAATGCTGAATGATGTAAGAAGCCTGCTCAGCCAGACTATGCGGAGCTGCACGCATCGGCGCCCGCAGGAGTTCTGGAAGACTTTGCCCCCAAAGTTGATCCTTTTGCGATGGACTTCGCAGGTTGTTGAGTTGGACAATCAGAGCACGATAGTCGAAGCGCGAGGTAAGCTCGGTGTCATCAATGAGATCCTGAAAGGCTTGAATTGCTGGATTGTCAAGTAGCGCTTCAAGAACAAAGATTTCGGCAAGCAGGCGTTTGCGAATCAATCTCTCGGTTGCATCCGCGTCGGGTTTGTTGGTTATGGTCAGTTCACTTTTGGGATAGCAGTGGAGAAACTCGCGATATGCTGTACCGAGTTCCGGCAGGGCGTGCATGGTTCCGGCCAGTTCGACTTTGTCAATGCCGGGGTGCAGGTTAATTTGAGCAAAGTAGTGCAGCGCCATCTGTCTTGCTGCTGCTGTCAGTAGTGTGAAGAGATAGGTCTCGACTCCGGAACCCTGGCGCCAAAGGGCAAACTTTCGGGCGGCATTAATGTCGAGCAGATCTTCTGCCAGTTCGTTCAGACCCGCCTGCTGCAATCGGTGCAGCGCAAGTCGGTTCAATAGTGGTTTTTTGTCAAGGTACTGCGACATCTTGGCTCATGCTCCGTTGGTATTGTCAGGGATTGAATGGTTTGGATTGATCCATAAATATCAGCTGTCTGTCAACTCCTGAAGCCAGCCGGAAACTTTTTTCTGGTAGAGGTCCCGCAGGGAATCGGCGTCAACCTGCTCGATAGCTTCTATGTAGATGTGGGCGATTGGCCGATGTTGGTCAGGCAGAACCAAGACCCAGCCCCGGTCAGTGTCAATGCGTACTCCATCGGTAAAAGAGGCCTGTTGGTCGACAGAATCTTCGCTCATGCGGCGCATCAATCCACCCTTGCTCTCCCGGGGGCAGGGCAGTTGCAGGTGATGATAGGTGTGTTGAGGCAGCTTGGAGAAGGCCTGATCCAGAGACAGCTCTGCCCGGGCCGTGAGTTCCATGATCTTGGCCGCCGAGAAAAGGCCGTCGAAATGTGGTTGAAATCTTGGGAAACCGTAACGGTCGTCCATGGAAGCGACAAAGCGGACCTGACGACTACGCGCCGCTTCAACCAGCGAGTACCCATCGGAACGGGTACGCTGCACGGTTTGACCGCCCGCTTTTGCCAGGGTGTCTACTGCTTGTGGGGCAGCAACAGGCATTACCAGGCAACCTTCTTGCTCTGCTTCACAAACCAGGACGGTTAATGTGCTGAGTGCTTCGCGACTGGAGAAAATCCGGCCACTGCCACTGACCAGACGGATTTTTTCACCCGAAGGTCCAATCCAGAACCCAGCGTCTGCCTCAAGGGTTTTGACAATGCGGCTTAAACGGTCCAGAGCGATATGGAGTTCGTCGGCGTTCATGTTCAACGCTTTTTCATGGACGTGGGAATTTAACTCCGTAATTTCGAAGCCGAGGTCCGTCAACAGGTCTGGCAAGAGATCGGCCGCAGGTGAATGATTAAGATCAAGAACCACTTTTGGGGCGGTTTTTTTCAATAAGACATCGTCGAGATTACGCAGAAATCCTTCTCGGTAGAAATCGTAGATGTGCGGTAGCTCCTCGATTCCTCCAGGCTCTGAATGATGGGCGCGTCGAAAGTTCTCTTTGAAGTAAATGCGTTCTATGCTCTTGACCGCTGCCGAGGGCATTTCGTTGCCGTCACCATCGAAGAAGACGATTTCCGTGGCGGCCGGATCTTCCGGTGACTGGCGGAAATGAATACCGCCGACCTCGCCGAAGGTCGTCAGCTTGTAGCGGAGCACCGGCAAAGAAATCATTTTGATATCACGAACGTTGATGCCAGCGGAGAGCAGACCGCCGACAAAGGATTGTTTGAGCATGCGCGATGAGCGGATGGCGTCGCGACCGGCCAGGATGTAACTGTCCTTGGGTAGAGTCGACCCGTATGCTGCGCCGAGGCGGGCAGAAAACTCAGGAGTCATCTCCACATTGGTCAGACCGCGAACCACGGCACCTTCAAAGAGGCTCTTGCGCCATTTCTCTCCCCAGATCAGATTGGTGGAGACTGTCGAGCCGCTCTCGATGACTTTGCGTGGCCAGATCTTGATGTTTGGGCGAATGTTGACTTCATCACCGACCATGGTCTCATCGGCGATCACGGCACCCGTCTCAATGACTGCCCGCTGGCCAACCCGAACCCGGTGGCCGAGATTAGCACCGGTGACCCTGGTGCCAGCTTTGATATAGACGTTGTCCCAGAGTACAGCCTCTTCGAGAATAACACCCTCTTCAATCTGGCAGTTACGTCCAAGTACGCAGTTGATGAGTCGGGCGTTGCCCTGGATCCGGGTGTTGTCGCCAAGAACGACCATGCCGGAGAGTGTGGCCTGGTCGTCCACCTGGGCGCCAGGATCGATAAATACCGTACTGCCTGCCGGGCATGGCGGTTCAGCAATCTGGACCGAAACTTTACCGTGACAGATATCGTGGCAGGCATCGAGATACGCTTCAGGGTTGCCGATGTCGGCCCAGTAACCTTGCATGTCGCAACCGAAGAGAGCGTCATTCCTCTCGAGCATTTTGGGAAATACATCATTGGACCAGTCGCGATTCTCGCCGTCCGGGATCAGCTCAAGGACTTCAGGCTCAAAAATGTAAATACCGGTGTTGATGGTATCAGAAAAGACTTCTCCCCAACCGGGTTTCTCAAGAAACTTGGTAATGCGCGATGCCTTGTCGGTGATCACAACGCCGAACTGTAAAGGATCGGTCACTGATGTCAGGGTAATGGTCGCTTGCGCTTGCTTCTCTTCATGAAAAGCAAGCACCTGTGACAGGTCAAAGTCGGTCAGCAAATCACCGCTGATAATCATGAAGCGTTCGTTAAGATGACGCGCTGCGGCTTTGACAGCGCCGGCTGTGCCGAAGTCTTCCAGTGGCGTCACGTAGGTGATGTGGACGCCGAATTCACTGCCGTCACCAAAATATTTTTTGATCGTTTCTGATTGATGAAACAGCAACATGATCAGGTCGGTAATGCCATGCTGCTTCAGCAGGTTGACGATATGCTCCATGATCGGCCGGTTGATCAACGGGATCATCGGCTTGGGCATGCCGATTGTTAGTGGATGGATGCGAGTCCCGAAGCCTCCCGCCATAATAACCGCTTTCAATGGTGTCTCCTTGCAAGTCCGGATGCTTGGCCACGGATCCGGAAAAGACTCAGAATTGTGCGAGAATTCGCCGCACTTCGTTTTTTAACTCGTCGAGGTTGGAGCTTTTGACGACGTATGCATCTGCCAGCCAGGATGAGAAGTCATCCTTATAGCAGCTGTAAGCAGTGCAGAGCACCACCGGTGTTTTCTCACGTTCGCGAGCGATCTGCTGCAGCAGTTCCAAGCCGCTTTCCTGGCCAAGTTGTATGTCGAGAATGATCAGATCAAAGTGCTGGTGACACAGTTGTTCCATAGCGTCCTTGCGGTTGCCGCAGGTTGTAACAGTATGGCCTTCATCTTCCAGCTCGGCAGCGTAAAGGTGGCGGATGTCACCTTCATCATCAATGACCAGCAGATGTGCCATGGTCTACTCCTTACATGGGGATGGACGTTGCCTAATTATACCAATCGGATGCACGACTGCAATCACAGAAAATGGTTTGGCCTCTTGCTCTGAATTTACAGCAGTGGCATAGTCCTGCCATGTCGATGAAACCTTACAACCTTTTTTCTGCGCATCTGAAGAACCGTTTCGGTGTCAAGGTACACAAAATCTCGGTTGATGCTGGCTTCGGTTGCCCGAATCGCAACGGTGGCAGAACCGGCGCGGGCTGCCTCTTTTGTGATCCGGGAGGTTCCGGATCGGTCGGCATTGAACGACAGTTGCGTATCGCAGAGCAGCTGGAACATGGCAAAGAAGTCATGACCCGCAAGTACAAAGCGGGTCGATTCATAGCCTATTTTCAACCTTCTTCCAATACCTTGGCCCCGGTAGGCCAGCTGCGGAATTTTTATGACGAAGCCCTGGCTGTTGATGATGTCATTGGTTTGGCGGTTGGTACCAGACCCGATTGTGTCCCTTCTGAAGTTCTGGACCTTCTCGGTGAATATCACCGAAGAACCTATTTTTGGCTGGAGCTTGGGTTGCAAAGCAGCCATGACCGTACCCTTGACTGGCTGCAACGCGGCCACGATTTTGCAACTTTCAGCAAGGCCTACCACCAGGCCAAGTTGCGCGGTTTGCGCGTATGTGTCCATGTGATTATTGGCTTGCCAGGGGAGAGTCGTGCAGACATGTTGGCCACGGCAGATATCCTGGCAGGGTTGCAGGTCGATGGTGTTAAGCTACACCTTCTGCATGTCATGAGAGATACACCACTCGGCAACTTATATGCAGAGGATAAGATCCAATTGTTAGACAAAGAAGAGTATGTCGATCTGGTGGTTGATGTTATGGAACGACTACATCCCGCAACCTTGATCCATAGGTTGACTGGCGATGGTCCACGAGATCAACTGTTGGCTCCACTCTGGTCACTCAAAAAGTGGGAGGTTTTAAATGCGATTGATGCGGAATTTGCCAGGCGTGGTGCTCGACAGGGTGATCGTTATGGGGCTGACATAGTATAAGTAGAAAGGCAATAAAGGAGTAGAGACACAATACGGGAATTGAAAACGCCTCCTGATTCAGGAGACGTTACTAATAACGGGTGTCGGCTGGGCAGATGTCTCAGTTGGGCCGCTCCAGGAAAGGAGAAGCAGAGACGCCCAGAGGATGCTGACTAATAAAATTACGCAACGGAACATGGCGCGGAGAATAACCGAGCGAGACAGAAAAATCAAGCAGTCAAAATGAGTAACGAAAGATTTTCTGGAGTTCCTAATGTACTCCTGACCTTGTGGTCAGGATCTTTTACAGGATCAAAAACAGCACCAGGGCAATAATGGCTGCCACAACAATAATTCCGATAGTCATTTTGCCGCTGCCACCGGGCGTTTGTGCTGGCATCTCTGCTTCGAGAGTCCCTACCACCGGGAATCGTTCAATAACTGCACGGACGTGAGGTGCCTTGCTCAGTTCCTCCGTCAGGTCCTGACCCGCTTGATGATTGGGAGGGTGTGATCCATTCTGCCAGAGGGGGCTGTCGGTAACATCATAGATAGTGCCATTGACGGCAACGTAGGCACGACGGCTATCTTGGCCATCATTGGTGGCAAGTTCGGTAAGTGTCATAAAACCTCCTTATTTTTTGGCGATTGTATCGTAGTCGTTATTACTTGGTTTAT
>PVMK01123660.1_pt1 | contig 27792 bp, 23 predicted proteins | sample 1853481 | NCBI WGS metagenome assembly PVMK01 (sample SAMN08533507, study PRJNA380276) | Marine sediment metagenome, whole genome shotgun sequencing project. | reverse complement strand
TTATCCAATGATTTATTTGTCAGAAGAAATTGGCTTCAGTACTAGACAATTTCGCCCATTTATCTGTAACGATACCTAGCGAGAATACCTATGCCAGATTTTATCTTCGGGACCCTTTCCTCCCTTGAGCGACGAGTTGAGCTCATCCAAAAACAAACGCGTGGTGTAGTCCATGGCCATCAGCTCGACCCTCTTGCACCAGGACCAGGTGACACACCGTTTGTCTCAGTAACCGTTGGCCTGGATATACGTGTTGAATCCGTACTCTGTGAATTATTGGAACCCCTGGTAGTTAGCTTGCCACTGCAGCAGATCGCCACGGATTGGGATACCATGAATTGGCACTATTTCCAGACCTGGCAGTGCAACCTGCCGAGTCAAGCTGAAGGGACAATCGTACGCTACAAAATTAACGCTATTCCCGCTGATGGAAGCGATCCGATACCGGCCGATGAAGGTGCGTTATTTTCCTACGTGGTCGGCAATCCAGTCCAACCGGCTTGGGCTGAAGAGGCGATCATTTACCAAATATTCCCAGATCGTTTTCATCCAGGAAACAACCGGGAATGGAACAAAACCAAAACCCTCGACGAAATTTACGGTGGTACCATCCGGGGCATCATTGACAATATCGACTACGTCGCCGACATGGGCTTCAATTGCCTCTGGCTCAATCCATTCTTCCCCGATCTTACCTATCATGGTTACCATGCCGTTGACTACTTTTCCATTAATCCGCGCCTGGGAACGGCCGCCGACATTCATGAACTGGTCCAGCAAGCCCACAAACGTGGTGTTCGTATTCTGCTTGACTTCGTGGCCAACCACTGGGGCAGCAAACATCCCACATTTCAGGCGGCATTGAAGGACCTAAACAGCGAATATTACAATTGGTACAATTGGAATGAGTGGCCTAATGAGTACGAGACCTTCTTCGCCGTAAAGGACTTGCCCCAAATCAACCTCAATCATAAACCAGCGCGCCAGCACCTTTTAGAAGCAACTCGTTATTGGTTATCCGAATTTGACTTTGACGGATTCCGCCTGGATTATGCCCCGGGACCCACGCACGATTTCTGGGTCGATTTTCGAAAGATTGTTCAAAAAGAAAAACCCGATGCCTGGATCTTCGGTGAGGTTACCGATACGCCTGAAACCCAGTTAAGTTACTGGGGTCGCCTCCACGGGTGTCTGGACTTCATCTTGCTGGAAGCCTTGCGCCACACCTTCGCCCTGGGCTCCATGAGTCTGACGGAGTTTGACGCTTTTTTGGAGAAACATGAGGCCTATTTCCCCACCGGCTTTAGCCGGCCCAGTTTCCTGGATAACCACGATATGGACCGGTTTCTGTGGTTGGCAAAGGGGGACCGGCGCAAGCTCAAGTTGGCCGCCTTATGCCAATTCACACTGGCAGGGCAACCGACGGTATATTACGGCACTGAAGTTGGTGTTTCGCAGACCGACGACATGATGCCGCCAGGAGGACCCCATGACATGGCCCAGGCTCGCCTGCCGATGCGCTGGGGCTCGGAACAAGACCAGGATCTCCGCCAATATTATCGATGGCTCATTCACTTCCGGCGACAACACGCTGCCCTTTGGCGAGGCGATCGCCAGACCATCCTCCTGAATGACCCAGCCGGCATCTATGTATATTCGCGGGGTGATGGCCAAGAGACAATATTTGTGGCCATGAATTTGAGCGATCAAACCCGTCAGGTCACAGTAGCCGGCCACGAATTTAATTTGTCACCTTGGACCGGTGAAGCATATGTCGACTAGCAACAACTTGGAATTCGATGTCGACTGAGAAGAAGATATCTTACATCATAGCCAGGCTCCGAAGCACCTACTCTCGGCCATGGGCGAGCCGCTGGAGAGAAGGTGCTATCCTGTTCTTTCTAGCGCTGCTGGCTTTGATTCCAAGGGTTGTCAGGCTAAATGCCGTCCCCCCCGGACTGGATGGAGATGAGCTATTTAACGCGATTGATGCCTTGCGAGTGAGCTGGGACAACTTACCAATTTATTTCGAAGGCAACAACGGGCGCGAAGCGATTTTTCTCTACTTTATGGCCCTAAGCCTAAAACTGTTTGGCCAAACCGTCTCGGCCGTTCGCCTGCCGGCCGTATTACTCGGTACCGGGAGCGTATTGTTGGCCTATGGTATTGGCCGAATTGAGTTCGGTCGTCGTGTCGGCCTGATCACCGGGATCTTGATGGCAATCTCGATCTGGCCTATTATGCAATCTAGGTGGGGCCTGCGAGCTGTCGGGTTAACATTTTTTACCGCTCTGACTGTCTACCTCTACGGCCGGGCGCTTCTGGGAAAGGGGAGAACGCTATATTTGTGGATAGCGGCCGGCGCCGCCCTCGGCCTGACCCTCTTCACCTACATCCCCGCGAGGGTGTTTCCCCTGGTTGTCGTAGGCTGGTTCGTGTGGATTGCCCTCACCCGGAGAGACATATGGCGGCAAATATGGTCCAAATACATCCTCAGTCTATTGGTCGCATTGGTGATATTCGCCCCGTTCGGGTTGTATATGGTCCAGAATCCGGAAAAGGTGAATCAACGCATCGCCACTGTCAGTAGCGTCAATGCCTGGGACAAAGCACTGGCCGGTGAGCCGGCCGCATTGCTGGAAACGGTTTCTTCGGTCCTGCTGATGTTTAATTTCAGCGGTGACACCGCCCTTCGGTATCATGTAGACGCGCGGCCGGTGTTTGATCCATTGACCGGTCTGCTCTTTTTGATTGGCCTGATCGCGACTATATGGTTGGCTTTCGCCCGGCGATCTGAGAACAGGGCCAGTTATGGTTTATTGTTGTTGTGGCTGGGCGCAATGTTGGGGCCAAATGCCATTCTGGGTGCGGATACCTCCTTCCTTAGGGGCGCCGGCGCAATTGTACCGGTATATCTCCTGGTGGCCATCGGCCTGGATACGATCTATCGTTGGTTACTGAAGCGCTGGCCTTCACGGGAAAAGGCCTGGCGTGGGGGATTAGTCGCCTTGATCGTTATCGGTTCACTGGCAATCCTTGCTGATACATGGCAGGCCTATTTTGTATCTTGGCCAGAGGAAACAGTTGTTCGCGACGTGTATCATGCGGGGCTGGCTCGCATTGGCGATTATCTCAACCAAAACCCACCCCCGGATGGCGTCGAGATATTTATTGCCTATGATTACGTGGCCGATGCCACCCCACGATCATTTGAATTTTACTCTGATCAAAGAGCCAATTGGTTTGACAACCAGAACACGTTCAGTTGGCGGCCGTTATCTCTGGAAAGTTACTATTTTATCCCCGAGAACAAACCCCTGCCTCCTGGAGTAACGGAAATGTTGTCCTCTGCCGCCAAAGCTGAGCGGTTAAATTTTTCCAACGGTGACCCGGCTTTGTTGTTGTACCGGCTCGAAAACAGCAACTTCAATTGGTTACCCCAACATGATGTAGACCTGCAGTTTGTTGACGGACCCAGGTTAACCGGGTTTGATCTAAGCGAGCCCTTGTATCGCGGTGAACCGGCCAATATTTACCTCCACTGGCAAGTGGCCGATAACCAACAACCACTTCCCAATAGGTTGAGTTACGCCCAGGTATTTCTCGAAGATGAGACCGGCAATATCTGGCAACAAGCCGAGAGCCTCTCAGGTTACCCCGAAGCCGGTTGGCAACCAGGTGATCGCTTCAATCAATTTATAACTTTGGATATCCCCGCAGGCATGCCACCGGGTCCTGTTTACCTTCGCTTCGGCTTGCGGGACTGGACCGGTCCAACCTTCACAATTCTTGGCGGGTCAGAACGTTATGGCCAACCGTTTACCGTTCGCAGCAGGCCAGTAGAAGATGTTTCCCTGGATCCGGATACGCTCGTTTTTGGGGAGCTTATTGCCCTGTCGGGACACACCTTTAGTTCATTGATTGCACCTGGCCTTCCTCTTGATATGTCCCTCGAATGGTTAGTATTGGATGATCCGATCGAAAACTATCATGTAATACTTGAGTTAATCCAACCTGGCGCTACGGAACCGTTCTTGAGTCAGGTTTCTGGACTATGGCCAAATCGTTTTCCGACGTCGCAATGGCAGCAGGGAGAGCAGGTAACAACCCTTCACCGCCTCCACATCCCTTTAGATATACCGACAAACATGAATCCGCTCCTGCAAGTTCGCGTCGTACAGACAGACGAGGACAATGCCTTGCAAGTAACTCAAGGGAACAATACATTATCACAATTGACCCTAAGCTTACGCGAGCATCTTTTCGAGGAACCAGAGCTCAGCCAGCCGTACGAGGCTTACTTTGGCGAACAGATCAGGCTGCTCGGTTATGATCTTGATCCCAGCAATAGCCGGCCGTCGGGTGAATTGATTTTGACCCTCTACTGGCAAGCGATCGAAACTCCACAGACAGCCTATACAGTTTTTAACCATGTCGTCGACGAAGATGGGCAAATTCAAGGGCAATTTGACAGCGCCCCCGTGTCTGAAGCCTGGCTGACCAGCACCTGGCTACCCGGCGAAATTATCATTGAACGGCGGATCATCCCCATCCGACCCGGCGCAGCGGCTGGCCCTCATTCCTTGATCATCGGCCTATATGATGCCAGTGTTGGCTCACGATTGCCTGTCAGTGTTGAGGGGCGACTCCAGCCCAATGATCAGATCGTCCTGGGCCAGGTCTCCATAGCGCCCTGAACAAATAATTTCCGCTAGGGAGCAATCGTTATCGGGACTGAATAGGGCGTTGGGTAATTGCCATCGTTGCGCACCACTATCAAACGAATGACGTACTCCCCGGGAGTTAGACCAGCGGCTTGCAATGTTTCCAATATGCCACCATTTACACTCTGGCGGTGGGTGGAACCAAAGGTGGTCCACGATGTCGGCGAAGTACCAGGACCGATTTCCAACTTGTAATATTGCACCTCGGCCGGGTCGAAGCTGGCAGTGCCTATGATAGGTATGACGCCACTGACCTGCTCACCAGGAGAAGGCGAGTCGATGTGCCAGGCAGCCGAAGATGGGACGGCCGCGCCGCCATCCTCCGGCTGCCCCTCCCCACCAGAGGCGGCCACACCAGGAGCCGTCCTGGCCGAACATACCACTGGCGGGGCTATGCTGTAGCCATATTGACTGGCCCAGCGCCGGGCAAAAACTTCATCCGGATAAAATGGCGGGACAGGTAAAAACAGCCCCCGTGAGATACCCGAATGGGGTCGGGCCAAATTCACGACGCACTGGGTTGGCAGAGGTGGTCTTACGCCTGAAGCCAGGGCCGGGAGCGAAATCTGTTGTGCTTCTGCAACTGATAGAGGGGCCACGGCCAATGTCCAGGCGCCGGGATTGGTGATTACATCGGGAACATAACCCAGTCGCTGGATGCCGTGCACCGGTCCCCCGCTTCTAAATAAATCTGTTCTTTGAGCCGAACATTGGCTACCACCGGTTCCGCGAGGTAAACATACCTTGCGCTCCTCAATCCCGGTCGGCATCGAAAACTCTGTTGGGGGCATCCTTCCATCTACTTCAAGATCGTCCCTAATCGACTCATCGGCGTAAATGTGCTCCATAATGGATCGCCACAAAGGCGCCGCTCCCCGTAGACCTGAGGAATTTTGCATGGGGTGGCCGTCGGTATTTCCAACCCATACGCCAACAACCACACCGGGCGTATAACCCAAGGTCCAGTTGTCGCGAAAATCATTGGTGGTCCCGGTCTTGGCCGCAACCGAAAACGGTAGAGCCAGATCGTTATAACGACCCATGGCTGGGGCGCGAGCGGCATCATCATCAAGAATATCGGTAAGAATGTAGGCGATACGCGGATCGATGGCGTTAACCGCCGGAACTCGATTTTTTCTCGAATCAAAGACGAAGCGGTCGCGGCTATCGGAAATCTCCAGCACACTCGTTAAATGAGGACGCTGGCCCATGTTAGCCAGAGTGGCAAATGCTCTGGTCATCTCTAATAAGGGTACTTCTCCGCCACCGAGGGTTAGGGCTAAGCCATAATAACCTGGGGGTTCGGTTAATGACTCGATACCCATCTTTCGGCCGGTGCCAATGAATGCCTGTACGCCGATATCACGGATTAGCTGGATTGGCGGGATATTATAACTATTTGCCAGGGCGTCTCGCAGCAATACCGGGCCATGATAACGGCCGTCATAGTTTCTGGGAACCATCTTCTGCCCGCCGCCGAGATCCAACTCGATAGGTACGTCCCAAATGACATCCGCGGTCGTCCAGCCACGCTCCATGGCGGCCGCGTAGGTTATGGGCTTGATACTGCTGCCCGGCTGGCGAGGTTGTAGGGTAACGTTCACCTGGCCGTCGATTGATTCGTTGAAATAATCAAGACTTCCAACCATGGCCAGAATCTCACCGGTGCCTGGTTTAAGCACGACGATAGCCGCATTATCTACATCATGTTGGGCAGCTCGGCCGGTGACCCATTCCCGGGCGGCCTGCTCAATATACTTTTGCAGATTCAAATCCAGGGAAGTGGTTATTTGCCATCCTCCACGGGTTAAAGCTTCTGGTCCATAGCGCCGCTCCAACTCACTCTGCACGTAGAGCACAAAGTGCGGCGCCTCCAGGACGCCCTCGGCGACAATGAAATTCGGGGATATCAACGGCGCCAGATCGAGCGTTTCTGACCTGGCAGTTTCGGCCGTCTCCTTGTCAATTACCCTTTCATCAACCATCAAATCAAGGATAATCTCTTGCCGGTTTTTGGCCCCGTCAAAGTTTTTATAAGGGTCCAGATCATAAGGGGCCTGAGGAAGGCTCGCTAGAAAGGCCGTTTCGGCCAGACTCAAATCAAGCGCGCTCTTATCGAAATAGGTCTGGGCAGCCGCGTCTATGCCATAAGCCAGGTTGCCATAGTAAATCTCATTCAGGTACATCGTCACGATGTCCTGCTTGGTGCGCCGCTCGGTCAGCATGTAGGATAGGAATATTTCCCTTACTTTGCGCTCGTAGCTGGGCGCCACCCGCTCCTCATATGAAAAGGCGATATGCCGTACCAACTGTTGGGTGATAGTGCTGGCGCCTACCGGCCGTTGCTCCGGATTTCGATAATTACTGATCAACGCGGCAACAATGGCATCCGTGTCAAAGCCGGGGTTCGTCCAGAAAGTATCGTCTTCCACAGCCACTGTGGCATTAATTACATCGCGGGGGATTTCATCGTAATTCAGCCAACGCCGTTTTTCGGCCGTCTTGAGTTCGAAAAGTAAGGTGCCGTGCCGATCATAAAAACGGGGTGTGCCTCCAGGTCCCTGCCCCTGATAAATAGCTACTTGATCGATGGCGTCCGCCAACTCATCACTGAGGTAGAAATAGCCTCCCACCGCCCCAATGACCGCTAACAGGGCCACTATCAGGGCGATAAACAAGATAATATTTATGAGCGCTGAGCAGCCCCCCCCGCCAGCGTCGACCAGGACGAGATTCCTTCGACCCGGCCGGCCATTTTTTCACATCGCCATTGAAATCGGCCGGAGTCCGATCTTGTTCAGCCTCGTTCACCGGCCGGTTACCCAGGTAACGGCTCATGCCCGTATGGTAGATGGATTTATCAAACGGTCAAGGGGTAGCCAGTACCAGGCTGGACTTTCGTGAATGACCCAAAATTAATGGACTCTAGATTAAAGATTCGACCAGGCGCCACACCTGAGCCACGACGAATACAAGCAAGAGACCCATGCCGAGCGGCAGGAGAGCAGTCAGGGCCGTCCACTTCTTACTACCGGTTTCTTTGTATACGGTGTAGATGGTGGTACTACATGGGTTATGCACCAGGCTAAAGAGCATCAGGCAGATAGCGGTGAGCAACGTCCATCCCCCAACCTTCAAAATTGTTTCGGTCGCCGCCAGCGAATTGGCCTCAAATATAACACCCGCGCCGGGGCCCAAATCATCAGCTCCGGCGAGGAGAATCGTAAGCATCAGAATGGTTGGAACGACTATTTCATTAGCCGGTAAGGCCACGATGTAGGCAACCAGGATGATGCCGTTTAGGCCCAGCAACAATCCCAATGGATTCAAGAAGTTAACCATATATTCGGCGAGGGTAGTTCCGTCAATGGTGACGTTGGCGATCAGCCAGATTACTGCGCCTGCCGGCATGGCGAAGATAATCGCCCGCCATAAAACATACATCGTGCGATCAATAAGAGATGTATAAATCGTTTGCCAGAATCGCGGCGGGCGGTATGGGGGAAGCTCAAGGCTGAAGGTTGATACTTCTCCTTGCAAAACCGAACGCGACAAACCGGCCGAGACCACAAAGGTAAGCAGGATGCCAAGCATGGCGATCCCGACGACCGCCAGTGCTGAGGCCAGCCCGGCCACGTAGGCCGGAACGAGGCCGCCGATAAAAATGGTGGCAATGAGTATCATCGTCGGCCAGCGCCCATTGCACAAGGCGAAGTTGTTGGTAATGATGGCGATTAACCGTTCCCGAGGGCTATCGATAACCCGGGTTGAAATCACGCCGGCGGCATTACAACCAAAACCCATCATCATGGATAAAGCCTGCTTGCCATGAGCGCCAGATTTCTTAAAAATACTATCCAGGTTGAAGGCAACTCGGGGCAGATAACCAAAATCCTCCAATAGGGTAAACAAGGGGAAGAAAATTGCCATTGGGGGCAACATGACGGCTACTACCCAGGCTGTGGCCAGGTACATGCCATCAAGGAGGATGCCGTCTAACCACCACGGTAAACCAATGGCGGCCGATATCTCCTTCAGGATTGGATAGATAGTATCCAGTAAAAGCGTCGACAGCATCGCTGAGGGGATATTGGCCCCGGTGATGGTGATCCAAAAAATCAGCATGAACAAGAGAATCATCACCGGAAAACCCCACCGGCGGCTGGTAACAATGCGGTCAATTGATCGATCCAGGTCGAAGCGCGGTTTCTCCCCCGCTCGCGTTACTGCCCGACCGGCGATACGAGCGGCGTCCGCATAAATATCTTGCATCAGATTCTCATGATAATCCTGACCAATGTTCCAGCGCAGCTTCTCGGCTGTTCTTAGAATATCGGCCGCTGTTGGTTCTGACATCATGAAGCTATCCCGAGGTTTAAGTTCAAATCCTGCCCATCATCTTCCGGACCAATGTCGCCTATTGACCCCAATTCGCCAGAGAGGATCGATTGCACAATCCGCTGGTCACCGTCCAATAAACGCATGGCCAGCCAGCGGGCGTTGGGCAAATCCGGGTATACCGCCATTATTTGGGCGGATAATTGGCCTATAGCATTCCGAACGGCCGGCGATTCACTCTTGATTCTATGGGGGCGGCAGACAGTCCTGCCGGTGGCCACATCGGCGATTGCTTGCAGCAGTTGGTCCAGCCCCTCGCCTCGACGGGCGACAGTGGGTACCACAGGCACACCCAGATCACGGGCTAATCGGCGCTCATCTATTTGCAAACCATGACGCGTTGCTTCATCAACCAGGTTCAAACAGACAACGGCTCGTTCCGTAATCTCCAAAACCTGAAGTACCAGGTTCAAATTTCGTTCCAGCCGGGTAGCATCGACCACGATTATAGTGACATCCGGCTGGCCAAAAAGGATGAAATCCCTGGCGATCTCTTCATCATAGCTCATCGACAAGAGGGAATAGGTTCCAGGCAGGTCTATAAGCTTGTAGCGATTGTCGCCATAGCTGTAACCACCTTCCGCTCGGCTGACGGTTTTTCCCGGCCAATTTCCTGTATGCTGGTGTAGGCCGGTCAAGGCATTGAAGACTGTACTTTTGCCCGTGTTGGGGTTGCCTGCTAGGGCAACCACATAGTTCCAGTTGTCCATGCTGATACCCAACTTGCGCAGATTCCCTACATTGTGAGCCGGACATGTCTCACAAGCCGCAGCCGTCTTTGTTACTGTTTCGTTTTCTTGCATTTTATTCATTCATCAATCAAGGGCTACCATCACTTCGGGATGTGCCTTCTATCCTTCGGACCGGTTAACCAATCATATTGGTGGACACTTTGCGAATGGTGATCATATCTGCCTGTTCCCGCCGCAAAGCAAATAGGGCGTCCCGTATGCGATAAGCTGTTGGATCACCGCCGGGGCTACGAATTTCAGCTGTAATTATCGTTCCCGGCAAAATGCCAAGATCGAGAAAGCGGCGCCGCTGGTTTCCGTGGATAGCCCGCGAAATTCCGATCACCTCACCCTGCTCACCCGGCTGCAGGCTTGACATCTTCTCACCAGGTTCATCTGCTTCGAGCACGATGGAGGGCACGGGCAAGACGGATATATTGGCAGCGACGATTGGCGCCAATATGTGTTCATCCCCATTAGCCCAAAAACGAACCCGCCGTGCTGATAGCTCCAGAACGCGCGCTTCCATTCCTGGACCAAGTCCTTCGGCAACCAGTTGAGCATAAATCGCCTCAGGTTCATCTTCCAGGTGTACGATCCGCACCGGTACATCCAGGGGCATAGCCGTCAAAGGTTGGCCTCCGTGAGGAACCATCGTCCCTTCGGCCGTGGGGATGGGATCGCCATCGGGATCATGCGTCGGGTTACCTAATTCAGATGCTAACTCATCGACATCGGCCGGGCTCAGACTATGTTCTGCTCGATCAGCACGATCATGCCACTCTTCGCGTGCATAGCCAGTTTCATCAGCCAAATACCGTTCCCAAAGTCGATGGGCCCGGATGATGTGTAAAGCGTAGTCGCGTCCCAGAGGCGTTAGCCGAAAGCTCTCGCCTTCAAGCTGAACCAGATCGTGCTGTTCTAATTCTGAGAGCAACTCTGCGGCATCGTTGGTCGAAACCTGGGTGGCCCCGGCTAAACCTTCCAGCGTCGGCGACCGGCCGTGACGCTGGCACCGATGAATATGTTTAAGGGCGTCCTCAAGTTGCACCTGCCTGGTGACACTCCTGGCATGTTGCCAGCGCCAGAAGAGCCCCCGTTCCGGCCGGAAGATCAACCAGACCATAACAACAATGATAATTAGCAAGGACAAGGAGAATAAGGAGTTCAACATCTAATTTTGCCGGAAGAGAAATTTAGGTGCATCTAATTTTCTATTTTGATGTAAGGATATCATTGGTCCGCCCAATTAAAACATGACGAATGGCACTAATTTTCCATGACATATGTCACTTACCACAACCTTTCCAGCCATTATTTAGTTTGGGTACCCTTGATTTGAACCTTCCTTGTCAAGATATTGGAAAGATAGAGGAAATTCTATGAAGTTGGAAGGCCCTGAGCTTGTCCGCCAGTCAGCTATTGTCAAATTTCAACAGATCCCGCTACATGATAGTTCAATCGTCATAGGGGTGTCGATACCGGCATATGTTTTAAGAAAAGGGTGGACACGAAAAGAAGTAGACTCGGGGTCTCTCACTGATGGGGATGGGAACAAAAAAACCAGGCCTTGCTGGGCATTCAACAAGGCCTGGTTTTTATCTTTTAGAGGTTCATATCTATTGGGTCCCGAGATGTTCGACAGCCGTTCGTAGCGAGCTCACCTGGCGCCTCTTGCCAGATGCCTGGGCTTGCTGCCAATAGCGAACACGTCCCTTCTTATCGACGAGCAGTAGGGTCTGTTGGTGGGACCCCCCCATACATTCTCCAAATCCGTATAGACGTTGAAGCGAGCCGTGCTCATCATTGACAACTCTAAAGGGAAGAAGCAGCTCTTTGGCCAATCTATTCGCCTGCTGAAAATAATGACTTTGGCCAACCAAAACGACCGAAACATCATGATCAGCGAGCCATTCTTGCATCTGCCCCAGAGCTTTGGCCAGGCCCCAGCAACGGGAACAAGTCCAGCGATCCATAAAGTGGTACAAGGTATATTGACCCGTTGTTGTCGCCTGGGTCGCTGAAGGCGCTGGCGGTCGATGCACCGTTAACCGGTTAGTTGCGGCCGGTAGACAGATGTTATTCACACACGTGTAACCATCAAGGGAGGATCTCTTGTATTCGTAATGTTGCCTGTTCATAATTCACTCCTTGGCCTTATCCGAACTCTTCCAGCAGTGAGGTCCAGCACCCTGCCCGGATGGGCATTGGCCAATCTGCTTTATGATCCTTCCGAATCAGCCAGATCATTAAGTCCCAATTTCAAACGGATGAGCAGATCACGTAACCGAAACTGTTCGCCTCCATCAAAGGAACGCCAAGGGCTATAAAAAACCCGGTTGGTTGTTTCTTCGATCCCTCGCCGGAATTTCTCGCCGGCTTCAGTAGTCTGGTAACCTTCTTGACCTTTCATCACCCAACCCTTGCCCTGCAATTCGGTCAAGGAATGAGCATAGTCGTCTTTTGTATAGCCGCGGAAGGATAGCTTTTCTGCCAATTCGCCGGCCGAATTTGCGTCACCTCGCCAGATGAACGTCATCGCTTCCCGCGTATGCCCATCAATTTCATGGGCTTGCCAGGCCGCATTATGGGAATCATCGCGAAACGCATTAAGATCATCCAAGTGCTGGTCGATCATTGCCAGAGGTCCATATTTCTTTTCCGGATGGCAATTGTGCATGTTGTTGATGGCCCACTTTTCAGAGGGTTCCTCTGCTTCCAGGCTGGCATCGACAAGCCGGTGCAGTAAATCAGCCAGTTCAGCGGCCTCTCCATCAGCCAGCGGGTCGGCCTCGCCGAGATTGGTGTAAAAGAGATCATTAACCACGGTCACGGCCGCCTTACCCGCATCAGTCACGATATAACTGCCATTACCTGCACTGGCCAGAATTCCCTCCGCTACACCATCCTCAAACCTGAGACCGATCTGGTCCGCACTGATATAGGGGGTCCGTCGACGATATGCACTGGCGGAGATAGGCTCGGGTTCGTTTCCGATAGCCATAAGCATGGGGAAGAAAATGGACGGATCTTTAAAATGCACTTGGAAAGCACGCTGAACAACTTCTCTAGTAACGGGGAACATAGCCTGAGCCACTTCTACTGCCAGTGGCCAGAACTGGTCCATGGCCATCTTGTCCAGGCTTTCAATAGTACGTTTTAACAAATCGTCCAGTTGGTCCAACTCTTCATCGTCAAGAACGGACCATGGAGCGTAATATGTCCCGTCAGTATCGCTCTCGGCTTGTTCACGGATTCGCCGGCCTTCTTCGGTAGCCTGATACGATCCCTCTTCGCTGCTAAGCCACCCTCGACCTTCCAACTCTTGAAGGGCGTCGGCATACTCTTCTTCGGTATGACCTCGGTTTGGCAGCCGCTCGACCAACGCGGCCGCCGATGATGCCTGCTCCCGCCAGACAAAGGTGAATGCTTCCCAGGTCCGGCCGTCAACGCCGAGGAGCTGCCATGCTGCAAGGTGAGCATCATCGCGAAAACGCAACAAGTCGGTTACTGATTGGTCGATGGCGATTGAGGGGGCCACTTCCGGCCCGGGATCGGTCCACCGGCTGCCCTCAAGGACCGGCTTCTCGGCTGGTTCTGGCGCTTTCAGCGTTGCCTCGACCAGTCGATCAAGCAGACCACGTAGTTGATTCAGTTCATTCATCGGCAGTGGCTCTGTTTTACCCATGCCCACATGGGCAACGCGGAAAAAACCTTCAATTACTTCACGGCCGCGATCGTTCAACCTGTAAGAATCATCACTAATTTTTTCGAGGCATCCTGCTTCAACCAGGTCATCATGTCTCTCTCGTTGCCGTTCAATCGCTGCATAAGGAGCCAGGCGATGAACATCTTCCATGGTCAAAGCGTTGGGTTCAATAGCCCGCACCGCGTTCAAAGCAAACCAGTTTCCAGGCACATCGATTTCACTTTGCCATTTGAGAACATCCTCTTGGTAGAAGGGGTGGTACGCTTGCAACGTCTGGCCCAATAACTCATTTATCTGCTTTTTATTTGCCATTGATGTATCCTCCAAATCTTGTAAGGGCAGGCCACCTGAGACGAGGACCGCAAAAAAATTTGCTAATCTTCGTGTCTTGTGGCGTTCATACCGCCTTAAGGACCGCTCAAATAAGCCAACACTGCGCGCAAAGTATCTTCAAGCCGCTCCTTATTCATAGCGTAACACTTCGCTCCCTCACACCGTCGCTCGATTAGATAACCGGTCGCGGTGAGTTGTTTAAGATGGCGGGAAGCGGATGATTGGCTTAGTTCGAGTCGCTGAATGATCTCCTGGGACCGTTTTTCACCTTCTTCGGCAATGAGCCTTAGAATTTGCAAACGATTGTCGTCAGCCAGGGAACCCAAGCGAACCAAGATTTCCGCCCGGCTCAAATCAGGGGCATAATAATGTGTTCCTTCGGGCAGCCGGGCGCCGAAAATGACGCCAATGGTCTGCCCATATCTAAACCCTCCCAGATAAGGACCGACATGCGCAGAGGGGACAAAGATCACTTGTTCAGCTTGCTCGATCTGCTGAGCATATGACTTTCGCCTAGGGTTTGGCCGGTTATAAACTCGGCCGCTTCGAGTCGGCCCATCGGCCGGTAATCAACCTGCTCGAAAGCCGCAACCGCATCCTGTAACATTGGTTTGACTCGTTCCCACTCTGCCTGCAAATAGTTTTCCCACATGCTTCTAAAATGGTTAACGACAAGAGAATGCATTGCCGGTGGATCGACGATATAGGCATAGGCTTGGGCTTCAAGGGCTCGATCGAAATGTTTAGCCGAAAACCGCTCACCCAAAAACGCTAAGAAGGTATCGACGGAAGAAAGCATACTCTGGATATCTTCTTCTAAAACCACCTCCTGACTCTTCTCGCCATCATCCAGACAGGGAATGTTGAAATAGGCGTTTATTAATTTGTCGCGCAACTCTAACGGAGGCATCGCTGCCAGATGGTCAACGTAATCCGGAAATGATGGCCAGCTTCGCTCGGGTTGAACGGCATAGTACAGGCCGATCATCACCACCTGATGACGCTGCTTTTGCATAGCGGGCATTGACGATAGCGTTTCGGTTACCCAATCACCGAACCCGCCTAATTTCTTCGTCTTGGCCAGGAGCAATAAGCTGTGAAAAACAGTTTGAGCCGGCTCCAGGGCAACATGAATGCCGGTTTGGCTTGGGGCGAGAAGAATTTCTTGTTCTGGGGCTGGCATATGCATCTCTCCGGGCAAACTATTCAACAAACCCACTATTCTACTATATCCGGTTACCCGGGTAAGTGGGTAATACGAATATAATAGCATGGGAACAAGTCGCTGTCAACTATTTTCTGAAAATAGCTGGATTTCTTGAGACGAATAATTGGTTTGGCTGGCCCCCAGCCTTCCCGCTATTCCAAGGCCAAATAATCGCGACCCTGCAGGCGATCCTCAATGCGATGCCAAATCAAATCGAGATGGTTATCATTTTGAATGTAGTTCAAGTTGTTCGTATCGACAGTCAGGACCGGGCACAGACGAAATTCTGTCGCCCAATCATCATATAAACCATTAAGCTCGGTCAAATAGTGATCGGTAATCGCCTTCTCGTAAGCCCGGCCGCGTTGGGAGATGCGACGCCGCAGAGTTGGAACCGATGCTTGGAGATAGACAACCAGGTCTGGCGGCCGGAGCAAGGTAGCCAGGGTTTGGTATAGCTCCAGATAACAACGCCAATCCCGCTCGCTCAGATGTCCCTGCCCATAGAGATTACGAGCAAATATTTCCGCATCTTCATAGACGCTGCGATCCTGGATAACAGAGGAGTTCTTTTGCAGTAGATCATGGTGTTGCTGAAGACGCCGGGAAAGGAAAAAAACCTGGGAATGGAAGCTCCAGCGGCGCATATCCTCGTAAAAATCGGTCAGATAAGGATTTTCAGTAAAGGCCTCATAAACAGGCTCCCACCCAAAACGATCTGCCAAAAGTCCGGTTAGGGTCGATTTTCCAACGCCAATATTACCTGCAACCGTAATAAAGTAATCAGCCATATTCTTCCTCGCGTTCAACAACTATCATCCGCACAATATTCCCGGGCACAGCGAGCAACTTCCGACTGGTATCGCTGCCACTCTTGCTACGCCAATGGCTATGATTTCTGAAACGTGGGATTTGTCAAGCACCAACCGTTAACGGTGCGGGCATAGTTGTTGCTTCAGAAGACGATTACTTATGTCACGCCCTTCTGCTTATTCGATAGTCAGAGGGATAGTATATGGATCGCCAACGTAGTTACCATCCCACCGAACTACGATCAGGCGCAAGAGGTAATCACCAGGAAGCAGTCCGTCAGCATGCAACATCTCTAAAGTACCGTTGACCACTGGTGTGGCGCTGGTTTCTCCCAGGGTCACCCACTGGGGGTTGTTCATATCGCCCATCCCCAACTCCAGCTTATAAAACTGCACCTTTTGGGGATCAAAATCGGCTGTCCCGACAATGGGCAGGATCCCACTAACAGCTTCTTCACTTTTGGGACTTGTAATCCGCCACACAGCCGGAATGTTCGGATCGCGGGCTATCGCCAGCAGATCGTCAGTACATGAGTAAGCCGGCAATATCGGCAAATCGTGCTCTACTGCCCATTCATGGGCCGGTTTCAGGCTCTCCGAGTTGCGGGGGGGCGCTAGAAAAAGTGTTGTGGCCGCATCAGGGGGTAGTTGCTCGATCACCACCCCCTCGGGGAAGTGACAGTAAGCTTGCGGGGGTATCTCGTTCTCGTCAGACGATTGTGCGATGGATAACAATAATTCTTCCGGAAGAGGCGGCAAAGTCACGGCTGGTACCAGCCAGGCGGCTGGATCGACCTCAGTCCAACTTAAAAGTGCCGGATCTGCCGGTGGACCGGGTTGATCATTGAGCAGGAACCACTCCGAATCGCTCAAAGCACAATCTTCCGCCCCGATCGTGATCGAGTTGAGGTCACATATCTGGCGTTGCTCTATTCCAGAAGGGGGAACAAAGTCACCCGGCGGAGGAACCCCATCATTATCGAGAACAGTTAATAAATCAAGGTCGCTATAGATGGCTTGCATGTAGGCTGACCATAAAGGCGCCGCACCGGTTAAACCACTGATATTGAGCATTTCGCTATTATCCGTATTGCCTGTCCACACGCCCACCACAAGACCCGGCGTATAACCAACGGTCCAGTTATCACGATAATCGTTACTGGTACCGGTTTTAGCCGCGGCCGGAAATGGCAAATCAAGCGGATTTTCTCGACCCATAGCCGGGGTTCGGGCGGCATCGTCGTCCAGGATATCACTAATCAGAAAAGCGACGCGGGGATCTATCACCGCCTCTGGTATTGGCGGCTGGTACTCATACAATATTTCACCGCGACTATTCTCCACAAGCAATATAGCTGTTGGGGGAATATGAATTCCGCTGTTAGCGAATGTCGCATAGGCTTCCGTTAGTTCCAATGGGGTCAGCTCACCGCCACCGAGGGTCAACGCAAGACCATACCGTGCAGGATCGTCCTCAAATGATCTGATCCCCAGGCGAGCAGCCATCTCCAACAAGCTTGAGACGCCAATATCCTGAAGAGTCAATACCGCTGGCACATTGTAGCTGTTTGCCAGCGCGTCCCGCAATCGAACTGGGCCGTGAAAACGTCGATCATAGTTCAAGGGCGAGTAAGTGGTGGCATCATATTGCTTATAATCGACCGGTACGTCCCACAACAAGTCGGCCGCGGTCCAGGCCACTCCTTCGCCATCTGGTGATGGGGAAAGGGCTGCGGCATAGGTCAGTGGCTTTATGGCGCTTCCAGGCTGCTGTGGGCTTAGAGCGACATTGACATTACCATCTATCACCTCATCATGATAATCCAGGCTGCCGAGCATGGCTAAGATCTCCCCCGTGCCTGGCTTCAGGCTCACCAGCGCCGCGTTTGTCATGTTATGTTCTGGTCCGACAGCATCAATATGTTGCCGGGCCAGCATTTCAGCCAGACGTTGATAATCCATATCCAAGGTCGTGGTTACCTTCAATCCGCCATTGGCTACGACCTCTGGACCAAACTGTTCTTCCAGTAATTGCCGGACATAGACAGAGAAATGGGGCGCTTCCAGGCTAACCTCCTGGGGCACAAAATTTAGGGGTTCCAGATAAGCTGTTTCAGCTTCCGATCGGTTTATATACCCCTCATTTACCATGAGGTTCAATACCAGCCACTGGCGTTGTTTGGCTGTATCCAGGTAACGATAAGGATCAAGATCCACAGGACTCTGCGGCAAACTTACCAACAGGCTGGATTCAGCGAGATTCAGCGCCGTTGCCGTTTTGCCAAAATAGGTCTGGGCGGCCGCCTCGATCCCATAAGCTAGATTGCCATAGTATATTTCGTTTAGATACATCTCCAGGATCTCATCCTTGGTGAATTTCCTGTTCATCATCCAGGCCAGGATGGCTTCCTTACTTTTTCGAGTGTAGCTGACGGCAACCCGTTCATCGTACTCAAAGGCGATGTGGCTAACAATCTGCTGGGTGATGGTGCTAGCACCTTTCGGCCGTTCGTCCGGGTTGCGAATATTGGCAATCATTGCGGCCACCAGCGATGGCGCATCCAGTCCTATGTTTTCATAAAAGGTGTCGTCTTCTGTGGCTATCGTGGCATTTATCACTTCATCAGGGATCTGCGCAAGGGTCACTTGCGTTCGTTTGCCTTCTCCAAATATCTCCCACAATAATTGTCCATTGCGGTCAAAGATGCGCGTCGTCTCAAAGGTCTGCCTGCTCCGAGCTGAATCCAAAGCGACAATGCCTTCTTCAATTTCGACCGACAACCCACTGTAAATCAGGGTGGAGGCAATCACTATGCCGGTAAATATGAGTAACGCCATAAGCAGCAGACCACTTAAAAAAAGACGACCCACGCACCCGCAGCCGCGCCTCCGCCCAGATTTTCCCGGCGCCTCGTAAACAAAATCAATGTCTTCGAATGATTCTTCTATTGACATGCAATCCTCAACAAATATCAGAACAAAGAAACGCTCCGCCAGGTCCCTAATGGTCCGGGCGAATTCGCTGAAATGAAAGCTACACGCCGATCATTTTTATTACCAAGTTGATCATTAGTGTAACAATTTCCAACATCATTTACCGGCTGGAAGCAATACGATTGGGTGACGCTTTGCTGACAGACGCACCACGATAGCCGGCTGTGGTTCTTCAGATTGCCCTCTTTCATAGAATATTGACGAGGGGATCACCCTAAAAGTTCCAGGCATGCATTACCCACCTCTGGCGAGGTGGAACGTTATGCGGTTATTGAAAGAGAGCTATGGAAAATTATTGGCCTTAGCCGCCACAGGGCGTGGCGGCCGATACTCAGGCTATCAGCCCTAGTTGGCGACCGACATCAGCCATGATATCTAATGCCTTATCCAACTGTTCGTCTGTATGGGTGGCCATGTAGCTCGTTCTCAGTAAGGAATGGCCCAATGGCACCCCAGGTGATACGACAGGATTGGTATATAGTCCCCGATCAAATAGCAATTTCCAGGTGAGGAATGTGGGATCATTTTCACCGATAATAACTGGAATAATGGGTGTCTGGGTTTTACCGGTATTGAAACCAAGATCATTCAAGCCGGCAAGCATCTTGTTGCCATTTTTCCATAATTGTTCTACGTGTTCAGGTTCGTTTTCCATAATGTCTAATGCGGCCATCACGGCCATAGCATTCGACGGCGGTAAACTGGCGCTAAAGATAAACGGACGGGCGCTATGTTGGATATAATGCATAATATCCTCATCGCCGGCTATAAATCCGCCTATGGAGGCGAACGATTTACTGAATGTACCCATGATCAAGTCGACATCATCGGTCAAACCAAAATGAGCCGCCGTCCCTCGACCTTTCCCAAGAACACCCAGCGAATGGGCATCATCAACGTAAAGTCGCGCGCCATATTTCTTACACAACGTTACGATGTTTGGCAAATCGACGATATCACCACCCATACTAAATACGCCGTCGACCACAACCATCTTCCCTGCTTCCTCAGGAATCTGGTTGAGAACACGTTCTAAGTGGGATAGATCTCCATGCCGGTAGCGTCTCATCTTGCCCAGGCTCAGCCGGCATCCATCAACAATGCTGGCATGATTGTCTTTATCTATTATGACGTAATCACCTGAACCAACAACGGCCGAAATTGCGCCCAAATTAACCTGCATGCCGGTGCTAAATACCAGCGCGGCCTCTTTACCAACAAATGTGGCTAATCTGCGTTCAAGTTCTAAGTGCAGACCCAGGGTGCCGTTTAAGAAACGAGAGCCCGTACAACTGGTACCATAGCGATCGATCCCTTCAATGGCGGCGGCAAGAACTTTTGGATGCGTGGTCAAGCCCAAATAATTATTTGAACCGATCATAATAACTTTTCGGCCTTCCACAGTTACTTCAGTCCCTTCTGTCTCTTCCAAAGGAATGAAGTACGGGTAAAGACCCGCTGCCATCGCCTCTCGAGCGACCGTAAATTGGCCGCACTTTTCAAAAATATCCATCACTATCTCCTAAAAGATTGGCGATATTTTCTGTCGCAGATGGCAACTATCTTACTCGATAGCTCGTCGCCTACCACCTAGCAGGAATCCCCCTATTGACATCAACTAGTCAGTCACCTAGCACCGGATGACCATAGACGGATTGTAGTTCTTGGCTGATGTCAAGTCAAGCAATGTCACCTATCTTGAAATGGGTGATTTTGCTTGGCGCCAACCAGCGTGATATAATCTATACGTTGTTCGCTTCGCACGACGCGAAGCCAAGTAGCTTATAGTCATCCTCGGAGAAAAGTGGGCGTCCCCCACTTTTTTGTTTTGTAGTAGGGTAACAAATAAGCCCTTAATAATTTATATGGGCAACAATGCTTTCTGTCGATCGACTGGCATTTGCAGAGTCAGTAGTGGCTAATAACACTGCAGGCCTGCTCTTGCCTCTTCTAATACAAAGGGCACTGGATTAGACGAATGAAAAACGAATTCATGTTAGCATTCAACGAAATATGTGAAGCACGCGGTCTTCCTAAAGAAGTCGTGATCGAGGCGCTTAAAACAGCGCTGGTATCTGCTTATCGAAGGAATACAAACGTCAGCAACACGCAAGAGGTTGCCGTTGAAATTGATCAACGCACTGGCGAGCCCACGATCTATGCCGAAAAAGAAGTAGTGGATTGGCTGTTTGACGGTCGAACGGAAGTGTTGATTTCGGCAGCTCAAGCAGCCGGTCATGCAGAAGCGGAACTTGGCGACATGGTGATGATGGAGAGTACACCTGAGAATTTTGGGCGAATAGCTGCCCAGACTGCAAAACAGGTTATCTTGCAGCGTGTACGGGAAGCTGAACGCGAGATGTTGTATGAGGACTTTTCCGCTCGTGAGGGCGAAATTGTGAATGGCACGGTCCAAAGCATCAGCGGGCAAAATATTACCATCGGCCTGGGCCGCACCGAAGCTATAATGCCCAAAAGCCAACAAGTCCCGGGCGAGCGATACCGCGCCCACGACAAAATTCGTGTTTTTGTTCTCGAGGTCCGGCGCACCAGCCGCGGCCCGCAAATTATCGTTAGCCGAAACCATCGCAGTTTACTCCGACGCCTCTTGGAGTTGGAAGTGCCTGAGATTTACAACGGTCAGGTTGATATTAAAAGCATCGCCAGGGAGGCAGGAGCTCGCTCCAAGGTTGCGGTGATGGCCATGCAACCCGGAATTGATCCCGTTGGTGCATGCGTGGGTATGCGCGGCGTGCGAATCCAAAGTATTGTTCGCGAGTTAAATGAAGAAAAGATTGACGTCATCGAGTGGGATTCTGACCAAAGGACTTTTATCGCCAAGGCGTTAAGCCCCGCTCGTGTAAACCAAGTATTCCTGGAGGATCATCCCTACGAAGGTAAGACAGCCATTGTTATCGTGCCTGATGACCAGCTGTCCCTGGCCATTGGCCGGGAAGGTCAAAATGCCCGCCTGGCAGCCAAGTTGACCGGGTGGCGCATTGATATTAAAAGTCTGACCGAGGCGGCCGATGAGTCACTGGGTAATATCGATCACCCGGTTGCCGATCAGAAGATCGCAAAAGACAAAGATCTCATTGCCAAGGTCCAGGTTGTCCTGGCGAAAAAGGCTGCTAACCGGCCCATTACCTCAGAAGATTACATGGTGCTCAACCGTTTGGTCTCCGGCATTGAAGGGAGCATTGTCGCCGAAAAGGCGGCCGAGTACGAAGAGATTCAGAAAGCCCGCCTGGCTGCCCGCAAGAGTATTCCCGGCGAAGCCTGGGATGTTCCTTTGGATGATTTGCTATTAGGTGACCGCGTCAAAAAAATCCTTGCAGAAAATCACATCACCTCTCTGGGCGAAATCTTGATGCGCCTCGAAATGGGTGAGGATTCACTCCTTGACATCGGCGGTTTTGGCGCCAAGGCATTGCAGGAGGTTCAAGCCGCGGTAGACGCCTACGAGTTCGCAGAGGTTGAACCCGAGATCGAAGTCGCGCTTGAAGCCGAAGAAGAAGTACCGGCCGACCAGGTTGAAGCCGTTGAAGAACAAGAAGAGATCGAAGGAGCCGAGCCGGTTGCTGAAGATGCTACCGAGAAAATAAGCGAGGTCGATGTAAAAGAAGCAGTCGATATCGAACCGGATATAGAAGAAAAGACCATTGAGGCTGAAGTAGCCATCGAAGAAGATCCTGAAATCGCGAGAGAGTTGGCCATTGATGATCTGGCAACGCCATTAGTAAAAGTCAAGGTAAAGAAACCCCAAAAGAAGAAGCGCGTCATCGTCGTTAAAACAGCGGCGGAACAATTAACAGAAGAGGAATCCAAGGCCTCCACCAAAGGGAAACAGCTTGTGTTTGATGAACAAAGTGGGCAGGTTGTGGTCAAGCGCAAGCGCAAAGGCACCCGCGACCGCGAGGATTGGGAGGACTTGGACGAAATGGACATTGACGAACTGATGGACGGCGAGTTTTAGGCAAGTAGAAGAATGGGAGACTGAGGTGTCCTATTCTCCATTTTTGCGGGCATTAACTGAGAGGAAGAAGCGAGTTGAGGCGTAAACACATACCTCAGCGCACATGTGTTATCTGTCGCCGGAAAATGGATAAACGACGACTCTTGCGCGTTGTTCGAACGGCACACGACGGGACCATGGCCGATCCATCCGGAAAGCGAAACGGTCGTGGCGCCTATCTTTGTGATGATGCAGCCTGTTGGGACGAGATCTCGAAGAGCAAGGTTCTTGATCGGGAATTGCGAGTGGAGATTACAAAAGCTGAGAAAGATTCTTTACTTAGATTCCGCCCCCAGGCCAAAGCTAATCAGGAAAACCCTTGATTAGTTGAAACTTTGACCGGATCATCTCTGGTAAGAGTCAGCAATTCACATTTTCGGACCAGGTCGGCGCAGACGTAGCCTTGGCCTCTTGATAGCGGTTAGCAAATCAAGGCCATGTCAAAGGTCATGATTAGAGCTAAAATATACTGTTCGGTGATGTGCCCGCGGGCATGGTTTCGCAACAAACCGGAAAAAACAAAGCAGCTACATCGGTAGCTAACAAGAATCGTTTAATTTATTGATATTTTCCGCCGTCGGTGGCATGGATATTAGGAACAACAAGGCTATGGAAGAGACAAAAACTTTGATTGAAGTACCTGACTTTATTACTGTCCGGGAATTGGCTGACACAATGGAGGCCAGCCCAATCGAAGTGATCAAACAGTTGATGAATAATGGCATCATGGCCAACATCAATCAACAGATCGACTTCGACACCGCGGCTATTGTGGCAGAGGAAATGGGCTATGAGGCAGTTTCGTCCATCGTAGAAGTTGAAGAAGTTGATGAGATTGAGCAGCCTTTGTGGCGGCAAATCCTGGCCGATGAAGATGAAGACAATTTAGAAACTCGCCCTCCGGTCATCACCATGCTTGGTCATGTGGATCACGGCAAGACATCACTGCTGGATATTATTCGACAGACCAAGGTACAGGCAGGCGAAGCCGGTGGTATCACCCAACACATCGGAGCCTACCAGGTAGAGTATGAGGGGAATCTGATCACATTTCTGGACACACCAGGCCATGAGGCTTTCACGGCCATGCGTGCCAGGGGCGCCCAGGCAACTGACATCGCCATTCTGGTCATTGCGGCCGATGATGGCGTTATGCCTCAGACTCGCGAAGCCATCGATCACGCAAACGCTGCCGGCGTGCCAATCATCGTTGCTTTAAACAAGATGGACCTGGATCCGCCAATGCAAACCAGGTAATGCAGCAATTGGCTGAGATCGGATTGACGCCAGACGAATGGGATGGCGATATCATGGTAATTCCCGTATCGGCGAAGCTGGAAGAAGGCCTCGATGATCTCCTGGAAGCGATTTTGCTCACGGCCGAAGAGCTTGAACCTCGAGCTAATCCGGCCGCATCTCCCTCAGGCACATCGCTTGAAGCGCGAATAGAGAAAGGGCGCGGCGTGATGAGCACCCTGTTAATACAAAACGGGACCCTGAAGGTTGGTAACACCTTGTTGGCCGGAAATTTTTATGGGCGTATTAAAGCCATGTATGATTACAACGGCCGGCCGGTTAAAATTGCAACCCCATCGTCGCCGGTATCGGTCTCTGGTCTCAACGGCATACCCGAAGCAGGTATTCAATTCAAAGTCGTTGAAAGCGAAAAAGTTGCTCGCCGGCTCGTTGAACTTAGTAATCTTGACTCGGCCGTGGTCGAAGATCGACGGGCGCCTGTTAGCCTGGATGATTTCTTCGTCCGGCTGCAAGAAGGCGAGACCAAATCTCTTAATCTGATCATCAAAGCCGACGTACAGGGTTCCCTGGAGCCTATAGTCAACTCTGTAAGCCAACTCAGCGGTGAAGAGGTGACAATTGATGTCCTCCGCGCTGCCACCGGCAATATTTCTGAAAATGATATTTTGCTGGCTTCGGCATCAGATGCTGTCGTTCTTGGTTTTAATGTCGACATCGATCCGGTAGCCCGAGTTGCTGCGAGCAACGAACAGGTTGAGATCAACACCTACTCGATCATTTACAAATTGATTGAGGACATTGACAAAGCCTTGAAAGGCATGCTGGCGCCCGTATTTTCAGAGGTAATCATCGGGCGGGCTGAGGTTCGACAGACCTTTGTGATTCGAAGCGTCGGTACGATTGCCGGTTGTTATATGCGAACCGGTGTTGCCCGCCGGAATTCCCAGATTCGGGTGGTGCGAAATTCAGAATTGCTGCATTCAGGAAAAGTGAGCACTTTGAAACATCTGACAGAGAATGTGCGGGAAGTTAAGGCTGGCTTCGAATTCGGCGTCTCTTTAGAAGGGTGGAACAATATTGAACCAGGAGACATTCTGGAGTTCTTCGTCGTCGAACGTACATTGGCATGAGCAAGATACGCCAGCAGCGAACAGCTGAACAGATAAGAGTTATCCTCAGCGATCTTGTATTGCGTGATTTACGTGATCCTCGCTTACAAGGATTGACAATCACTGGCGTCAAGATAGACCGCGAGTTGCAACATGCCGATGTATACGTTAATGCCCTGGGTGACGAATCGCGGGAGGCTGAAGTGACGGCGGCTCTTTCTAAGGCAACAAGTTACTTTCGGCGAGAACTGGCCGGCCGACTGAGATTGCGAACAGTGCCAACCTGCATTTTCATTGGGATCCGACATTGGCACATGCAGTCCGAATTGACGAGTTGCTTGCCAGCATAGATATTCCGCCTGCGGCCGATGAAAACGAAGAGGTTTAGGGGTGTTGGGTACATCGATAACCGATTCCATTGGCACTTTACTCAACCAGGCTGATCAAATTCTAGTAATTACGCATATCTTTCCCGATGGTGATGCCCTAGGTTCTCTATCAGCTACTGGACAGGCCCTCCAGCAATTAAACAAGTCATTTTCCCTGGTAGTGGACAATGGTACACCTTCTCGCTTTGCTTACCTGCCCCTGGCAGAGAAGATTTGGGTCGCGCCCGATGCGGATAGCGAATACGACTTGATTATTGCTCTTGATGCCGGCGATGTTGAACGGCTCGGGCATGCTTACACCACTCTAAACCAACCACTTCCCCCCATCATCAATATCGACCACCATATCACCAATACAGAGTTTGGCCAGGTAAACCTGGTACTGCCAGAAGCCAATGCAACGGTTGAAATCCTCTACCACCTATTTCCAAAGCTCAACGTGACCTTAACCCCTGATATCGCTGTTAGCCTGCTAACCGGCCTGCTGACTGATACATTAGGCCTGCGAACAGCTGGTGTGGGTGCGGAAACTCTAAAAGTTGCCAGCGCCCTGGTGGACGCTGGGGCTGATCTGTTTAGCATATTCACCAGAGCCCTCATTTTAAAACCGCTCTCTACATTGTTAATATGGCAAAAAGGGCTCAACAATATGAAAGTAGATAGTGGTGTGATTTGGACCACGATAAGCAAGTCAGAGCGTCAAGAGGCCGGCCAGCATTCCACCGGTTCATCTGGCCTGGGAAACATGATGGCTGACGTGGACCAGGTCGCAATGAGCGCCGTTTTAACAGAAAGTGATGACGGTTATGTGATTGTGAGCTTTCGTTGCCGCCCACCCTATAGCGTATCGGGCCTGGCTAAAGATTTAGGGGGCGGAGGTCACCATCTGGCTGCCGGCTGTACCTTAGCAGGATCATTGGACGAGATCGAATCATTAATAGTGACCAGATCCATCGACTCGATGAATGAGCAGCGAGTCAGGCTGGCCAAGATTGATCGATTCGATAATGGTAATTAGCCAGGTTTATTACGCCATATAGCCTGAATGGTGAATGAATGATTTCCTCTGTGGCAGGAATCCTCCACGTCGACAAGCCGCTCGGCCTGACCTCTCACGATGTTGTGAATAAGGTGCGCCGCTTATCGGGTATCCGACGCGTCGGTCACAGCGGCACGTTGGACCCCCTGGCCACCGGCTTACTTTCGCTATGCCTTGGTCAAGCAACCCGCCTTGTTGAATATCTTGTTGGTCTTGACAAAGAGTACCTAGTAACGATTCGCCTGGGTCAGGAGACGAATACATACGACGGGGAAGGTCAAATCACCGCCGAAAAGCCGGTTGAGGTAACCCGGCAGCAGCTGGACAATGCGCTCGAGCAATTCCGCGGGCAGATAGAACAGGTGCCGCCAATGTTCTCGGCCGTTAAAGTGGATGGCCAACCTTTATACCGGCGAGCCCGCCAGGGAGCTGATATAGAACGACCTGCCCGCCAGGTGACAGTTTATAACATAGAGCAGCTATCTTGGCAGATGCCGGTGCTGGCTCTCCGGATTTCATGTTCTTCAGGCACCTATATTCGCTCCATCGCTCACGATCTCGGCCAAGTTTTAGGTTGCGGGGGCCACGTGGCTTCTTTGCGCAGGACAGCCATTGGCGAGATTTCTATCGAGGAGGCAACTCCCTTAGACCAATTGCAGCCGGAGAGCTGGCGCCAACACCTCCGGCCTCCCGATTCAGCTGTCTATCACTTACTGTCGCTAGAACTATCGGAGATTGATGGCAAAAAAATATCTCATGGTCAGCGGATTCCCATAGAGGAGGCTAGCCAGCCAACCGGTAAGTCACCGGTTCGGGCCTACGATCGGCAGGGGCATTTCATTGGCATCCTAATAACCGTTGAGGGGCAGTGGCAGCCGCGCAAGATCCTATACCAGCCTGATTTGTAATCAGATAAAATGACGATAACGATGAATAATAATTCTGTTCTGGTTACCAATTTAGAGTCAGTTGAAGAGGTAAATCCAACCTTCCTGGCAATCGGCGTATTTGATGGCGTTCACCTCGGTCACCAACGTCTGCTACAGAATATGGTAGCCTCCGCTCGAGAAGCCGG
>PVMK01119328.1_pt1 | contig 27803 bp, 22 predicted proteins | sample 1853481 | NCBI WGS metagenome assembly PVMK01 (sample SAMN08533507, study PRJNA380276) | Marine sediment metagenome, whole genome shotgun sequencing project. | reverse complement strand
CTATTATCGGCCGAAGACGTATAGGCAAAACACGTCTGTGGATGGAAGCCGGTAAAAAGAAGAAGAATTGCCTTTACCTGTTCTGTTTACCCGGTCTTCAAAGAAAGACATTTGAACAGGCTGATACCCAGTTATACGAGATTGGATTTACGTCTGTACCACAGAACATCTCCGAGTTTTTCAAGGCCGTTTCACTGTTTCTTTCAAAGAGAAAGGAGCTGGTCATTTTTTTCGATGAAGTTCAAAACCTGTTTCTTGAAGATAAAGGGGAACTGGCTCTTTTCCAGCATTATATAGATGAGTTCAAAAGAAAAAAATACCCATGCCTGATTGTTTTTTGCGGATCTGTTCGAACCTTGCTCCACAAGATTCTTTTTGATGAGCATTCACCGTTGTATGGAAGACTTGATCAGAATATCCATCTGGAACCTCTTGGATTTTATGTGCTCAGAGATCTATTTGTCGATTCCGGTATTCTTAAGCCTGAAGCGCATTTAAGGCTGTTTACCATGTTCGGTACAAATCCTCGATTTTATGAAATTCTGTTACAATTTGATTTACTCAAGGCCGACACTGAGGAGATACTTGAAAAGAGCTGGCTTGGACTTATGGGGCTTTTTAGTGATGAACTCAGCAAAATGTTGTTGCCTGAGTTAAAAAAATTGTCCCATGTTTATACAGGCATTCTTTCGGCTATGGCGAAGGGTATTCAGGACGCAACCGAAATTGCGAGTCAGGCAGGTATAAATACGACTTCTTTAGGTAATTATCTCCCCTTCCTTATTGATGATCTGGATCTTGTCTATAAAGAGATACCCGTGACGGAGAAAGCAAATTCAAAAAACTCACGCTATGTCATCAAAGATCCGTTTATCCTTTTCTGGTACCGATATATAGAGCGGAACAGGACTCTTCTGGAGTTAGGTCAGACACAGAGGATTATACGACAGATAATGGAAGATCTCCCTAATCTGGAAGGGAAAATACTGGAAATGATCTTTAGAGAAAAAATCCTTGCAAAACCTCCCCTGGAGTTTGATATAGCTGGGTCTGTATTCAAAAACAAAGAAGGAATTGAAATAGACTTTTTGTTGGCTGTAGAAAAACAAAATCGTATTCATGCATATGAAATTAAAAGAGGAAAGGTTGACCACAGAAAAGAGTTAAACAAGTTGAAAGGCAAAGTGGCTCGCCTTAACTTCAAATCCATACGACTTCACAACCCACAAATTACAGGAAACGTTTTTACAACCAAAGATATTTAAACGGATGTGGACCCACGATAGAAGAGTAAAGATCCGGATCCATAGGGCCCGGCTTTGGTCCACCCCGGAGGGGTGATGTGGTTGATTACATTTACCAGCAGTGTTCAGGTGTCAGGTTTCGGGTGTCAGGTGTCAGCAGGCGAAGTCGACCCGCTATGTCGGAGTCGCTCATGAAATGGACTTTCTTTCACCGATGTTGGCCTTCAGTTGCAACACAATCAGTGTCCGGGATTCAGGATTCGATTTTTACTGACACCTGCAACCTGACACCTGAAACCATGAACAGATTGGACCTATGGCAGAGCCTATTATCTTTGACCTGGCCCACAGGACCAGGATTTCGGTTTTGATTAAAAAAATGAGCAGGCTCCCAAAACAAATTCGAAAAATCTTCAGAAAGAGGCTCATGAAATCATTAGCAAGATCCTCACTTTAATGATTTAACATCTTTTTTATAAAAGAGATAAAATCCTGCTCTCTGTCTCCGAAAGAAACCTTCACTCCGATGACGATAAGCTCCATGGGCAGGGGTTCTTTAAAGACCATTCGAGCATGATCCTTCTCGGTTGTGATTAACCGGTCTGCACCTGTGTTCTCGGCACAACCTAAAATGGTTGCCAGATCCTTCTCAGTGTAGGGGTGATGATCCGAAAATTCAAGAAGTCCGGTGACCTTAAACCCAAGGTTTTTCACCGTGTGCCGGAAATCGTCATTGCGGGCAATGCCTGAAAAACAAAAGACCCTGCGGTGTTTAATCCTTTCGAGGTCATTGGTTGAAAAAACATCCGAGACCGCCCCGAACGAATTGTGCTCCCCCCTGTGGACCACATACCCGTACGGAACATGCGATGAGGTAAACACAGGAATGCCCGGCACGAGCACCTGTATCCGGGCTGCAGAAGACACCGGGGCATCATCCGCTCCGGCCCTGCAACGCGTCAGAATGCAGGCTGCACTCCGTGCAAGAGAGGAAACGGGCTCTTCCGAAAATTCAAGAAGTCCGGTGACCTTAAACCCAAGGTTTTTCACCGTGTGCCGGAAATCGTCATTGCGGGCAATGCCTGAAAAGCAAAAGACCTTGCGGTGTTTAATCTGTTCGAGGTCATTGGTTGAAAAAACATCCGAGACCGCCCCGAACGAATTGTGCTCCCCCCTGTGGACCACATACCCGTACGGAACATGCGATGAGGTAAACACAGGAATGCCCGGCACGAGCGCCTGTATCCGGGCTACAGAAGACACCAGGGCTTCATCCGCCCCAGCCTTGGAACGCGTCAGAATGCAGGCTGCACTCCGTGCAAGAGAGGAAACGGGCTCTCTGAGAACCCCCCTGGGCAGCAGGTGGGAATTTCCGAAGGGACGTATGTAATCCAGCAGGACGAGATCAACTTCCCTTTGCAGCTTTAAATGCTGGAAGGCATCATCAAGCACGATCACATCGGGCTGATATTTGCTGACCGCCAGCATGCCGGCCGCAAAGCGGTTTTTTCCGACAACAACCGGTACACCTTTCAGACGGCAGGCGATCATGTACGGTTCGTCGCCGGCCAGTTCGGCATCCATATAAAGGGTCCGGCCGTCGCTGACAATCCCCCCCTTTTTTCAGCACCGCCCTTGTATCCCCTGCTGACAATCGCAACCTTGTAACCTATTCGCTTGCGCGCTTCGGCCACATAGTCGTCATGGGGGTCTTGCCGGTGCCTCCCACCGTGATGTTTCCAACGGATACCACCTTGCACGGCAGTTTTTGTGATGGAAATATTTTGTGCCGGTAACCGGATTCTCTTAGCTTTTGGCCGGCACCGTAAAGAATTGAAATTCCATAAAGCAGCGAAGCAAGGGACAAAACCGGGGGATTGATCCTGCTGCTCATGACGGATTCGATCTTTTTTTTGAAGCGCGGCATTCTCATATCGCATCCCACAATAATCCTGGAATATCATATGGGGTATCAATTTCCGATTTGGTTTATAAAGTAGATACCCTGGTCCAGCTTCCGGCCCGTAGGGCCTACAGCCCGGAGGGAGGGCCCGGCACTGCTTCCTCCCTGAAGGGCAGCGTTTGTTTTATTACATATAAGTGCCTAAAATGAGCTAAAGTGAACTAAAATGCCTAAAGTTAAGGAATTCTATCTTTTTCTATAACTCCAGACCTCATAATTTACTATGAAAATAGCTCTTTTTTTTGGACATTATCGAGCGTATTGAAGCCTTTTCGGAGAATAGGTTTCAGGTGTCAGGTGTCAGGTTTCAGGCCAGCTCTCACTTTTTTACTACTGACACCTGAAACCCGACGTGAAACCTGAGTGACAGTGTCCAATTATTTTGCAAATATGGCATAAATCCATATTTACAACCACTTAACTAACCAACTAATCAACCAATCAACGATATCTGAAATAACAGCGCGAAGCGACATCCACAAATATTCAATTTTCAATAGTCAATAGCCATTTCTCCGTCGGATTCAGTCCCGGCAACATTGGGCTGCAAATCCCTGGGGTGGACTGTCGGCAAACTGCTTCTGGTAAAACTTGAAATACTTTCCTCGCCGGGCAAGCAGTTGTTCATGCATGCCATCCTCTATGATCCGGCCATCGCCGATAACAATGATTCGCTGAGCATATCCGATGGTGGATAACCTGTGGGCAATGATGAAGGTCGTGCGACCCTTCATCAGATTACCCAGTGCTTTCTGTACCAGGGCTTCGGACTCGGAGTCCAGCGATGAAGTGGCTTCATCGAGAATCAATACGGGTGCGTCCTTTAACAGCGCCCGGGCGATACACAGACGCTGTTTTTGCCCGCCGGAAAGACGCCCGCCAAGTTCACCGATCGACGTGTCAAACATATGGGGAAAACTTTTAATGAAATCATACGCATAGGCAGCTTCTGCCGCCTCAATGATTTCCTGTTCGGAAGCGTCCGGATTACCGTAAGCAATATTATTGCGGATCGTGTCGTTGAACAAAATGGGCTCTTGAGTCACAATGGCAATCTGGCTGCGCAAAGATGCAATGGAGACATTACGGATGTCGATGTTGTCGATCAAAACCGCACCCTGGTTCACATCATAAAACCGTGGGATCAGGTTCACCAGCGACGTTTTTCCACCGCCGCTGCCACCAACCAGCGCGATAATTTCACCGGCTTTGACGTTAAGATTGATGTTTTTAAGCACCCATTCCCTGTCATATTTAAAGGATACATTTTCGAAGCTAATCCCATGCTGCCCCGGTCGGATTTGAACCGGTGAAGCCGCTTCAATGATGTCGGGTTTTTGTTCAAGAATATCAAAAATTCTATCTACTGCGGCCATACCCCTCTGTATGGCATTATTCAATTTGCTTAATTTTTTAAGCGGTTCATACATCAATCCGACGGCCGTCAAAAACGACATGAATGTCCCGAATGAATAAGTGCCGGCGACAACGTGCCCGCCGCCATACCATATGATAAAAGCGATCCCAATACCGCCCAAAAATTCCATCAAGGAAGAAGACAGAGCTTTGACTCTGGTTTCTTTCATCTCCAATCTTAAGATTTTGCGGGATTTTTTAGAAAAACGCTTTTTTTCATGGGCTTCCCTGTTGAAGGCTTTTACAATTTTAGTACCGACAAAAGTTTCATGCAAAAAAGCATTCATATCGGCCACGGACTCCTGGGTCCCCCGTCGCACACGCCGAACTTTTCGTCCAAAGTGGAAAATAGGAATACCAGCAATCGGCAGCAAAATAAATGCATAGATGGCCAATTTGGGAATAAGGAAGAAGGTCACGGACACCAGCGCCAAAAGGGTTAAAAAATCCTTGATGCACCCAGTAACCGCAGACGAAAACATGGTATTGATGATATTGACATCGTTGGTGACGCGGGACATCAGATCGCCGGTCTTTTCCCGCAGGAAAAACGCCAGCGAAAGGTCCTGCAGGTGATTGTGCAGGCGATTTCTCATTGCCAGGATAATGTCTTGCCCCACGTAGCCTAAAAGGTAGTCCGATCCATATGCCGCAATACCTTTCACGAGAAAAACGCAAAGAACGGCAACCGGAATCAGCACCAGATACAGCGGGTCTTTTTGTTCGAAGATATATTCTACTGCCGGTTTCACCAGCCAGGCGGTTGCACCCGTCATTGCTGCTACGACGGCGGAACACACGGTTGCCATTGCCAGCTTCACCCATCTGTCTTTGATTAGAATCAGCAGTTCTTTCTGCCGCCCGGTCAGTTTTGGTAGCGCTATCCTGTTCATTTTGTTTGCGTTAATGTAATGTTGGAGAAATTAACTTTTAGATACGGGAAATCCCAAATAATTTGGTGCTTGTAATTTGTAATTTACTCTATTTATCGTCCGAGCATCCCCAACGCAAGGTCCGCGACCCGCTCCGACGCTCCGTCCCCCCCGAGCACATTCCGCAATGCGAACAACTTCTGTTTGAGATGATTTAACGTGTCTTCATCCGCTAACAAATTTTCTACCGCCGAAGCGATATTTTCGGCACTGGCCTCATGCTGCACCAGTTCCGGTACAATTTGCTCACCGGCTACCAGGTTGACCAAACCGATGTTCGGCACCCGCACCAGCGCCTTGCCCAGCCAGAAACTAACCGGAGACACTTTGTACATAATAACCATGGGAGTGCCGTGGATCGCGGCCTGAAGCGTCACCGTTCCGGAGGCTGCCACAATCGCATCACAGCCTTTAAACACCTGTTCCACTCCCTCGGAGACCACCTCTGCCTCCGCTTGCCGCGGATGACCGCCCACGATTGTCTCTATCTGTTGTCTGGCAACAGAAGGAGCATGTGAAATCATAAATGTTACATTCTTTAGCCTTTCTAGTAAAATATCGGCCGCATCCAGCATGACCGGAAGATGTCTGGCAATCTCATTATCTCGCGATCCCGGCACCAGGCCGATGGTCGGCCGATCATTGATGGCGGTATTTAACGGCTGTACGACTGCTGGCAGACAGCCATCGAGCAACGGATGCCCTACGAAGGTCACCGGAATATTGTGCGCTTCGTAAAATTGCTGCTCAAAGGGCAGGATGACCGCCATGTGATCAACGAGTTTCCCGATCCGTTTGACCCGGCCCTGGCGCCATGCCCATACCTGCGGGCTGATATAGTATAAGACCGGAATGTCTAGTTTCTTGGCAACAGCGGCGATATGAAGGTTAAAATCCGGGAAATCAATGAGGATGAGAAGATCGGGTCTTAAGCTTTTCAAGAGTTTCTTGATTGTTGCCATACCCTTTAAGATGGCGGGAATTTTGGCAAACACTTCTGTGATTCCCACAACCGTCAACTCAGAGGCTTCCACCACGATGCGCACACCGGCCTGTCTGAGGGCGGGTCCGCCGATGCCGCAAAAAAACAGTGCGGGATGCTTTTTTTGCATGGCTGTTACCAGTTTGGCACCATGCTGATCACCGGATGCCTCACCGGCTATAATAGCCACACAGTATTGATTGGAAACCGGGCCCATAATTGCCTAACCCGGACAAGCCGGAATAAATGAGCTAAAATGAACTAAAATTTAAAATGACTGAAATTGGGGCGTCGCTTATATAATTAAATCGATAGAATACCTCAATTTTAGACATTTTAGGCATTTTTCAAATTTAGGCATTCTATGAACACTTAACAATGCACTTAGCTATACCAAGATTTCCCATAAAAAACACAAAAAGTACAAGAGCGCCTAATCCGTATAGCGTTTAATTGCTGTATTAATCTGTTCCATTATACTCAAAGCAACTTCCAACGCTTTTCGCCCGGCATGGCCGGAAACCGTCGGGGCTTTGCGGGCCCGGACGGCTTCTATGAAGGATGCCAGTTCATCTTCCAGCGCATCAGCCTCGGAAAAGGAAAGCTGCTCGATATCCATTCCGGGTATTACACCGCCGGCATGATTTTCGTCCCGCCGAATGATAGTGATCTCGCGACCGGCAAAGTCCACGGATACATAGGTATCTTTCTGAAACAACCTGATTTTTCTTTGATTCTTGGTTGATATTCGACTGGCGGTTACGTTGGCCACACATCCGCTTTCAAATTCCAGACGCACATTGGCAATATCGGCATGATCACAAATAACCGGAACACCGGCGGCGTGGATACTTTTGATCTCGGATTTGACCACGCTCATAATAATATCAATATCATGAATCATAAGATCGAGCACCACACTGACATCGGTGCTGCGGTCTTTAAATATACTCAACCGGTGGGCTTCAATAAACATCGGGTTGTGTACAATTTCCTTGAGCGCTATCACGGCCGGATTAAACCGCTCCAGGTGGCCAACCTGCAAAATCCGACGCTTTGATTCCGCAATTTTTATCAATTCATCAGCCTGTTTGAGACTGGTTGTCATGGGTTTTTCAATCAGCACGTCCACATCGTCATTGAGAAATGCCTCGCCCACGGAAAAATGCGCCTCTGTCGGTACCACCACACTGACGGCATCAACACTTCCAAACAGGTCCCGGTAATCGTTCAAGGCGCATGTTCCCAAAGCGGCGGCTACATTCTCTGCCCGGGACTTATCAATATCAACCACCCCGACCAGCTGTGTGTGCTTCATGCGGGAATACTTCGCAGCATGAAATTTGCCAAGATAGCCCACCCCGATCACCCCCACTCGGATTTTCTTCATAAGAGGTCAGCTCCAGTCTTCATTCTAAAAAAGCCAAGGGGAACTCCCGCTCCCCTAACGAAGGTGTCAGTGTTCAGCCCAGCCGCCGGCCAAAAAAAAACGCCCGGTCTACTCGAAAAAGAAACTTTACACTTTCATACGAGCTGCGGGATTCAGACTTAGCTCATCCTTGGGTTCGTTCTCGTCGTCGTCCTCGTACTCGTTCTCGTCCTCGATCCGTTTGGCAAAGGGTTTCACCGGCTATAGTTTTCGATTACGAGGACGAGCACGACGACGAGGACGATTTAAACACTTTACGTATGGCGAGCCAGGGTGGTCGCCCCCACTTTGATTTTGCCATATCCTGATGAAGTTTCATACAAGGTGTCAGCCCAGCCGCTGGCCGCCGAAGCGACCAGCATGATCGGAAAAGAGACTATAGAAAAGAGAATATCATATAATGAATATCGAATGTCGATTGACGAATGTCGAATTAAGGAATTCTTTCTATTTTATTTGTTAAAAGAGCAGAGCGAAGCGACATCCACAATTCGTCAATCGTCAATCTTCATTCGTCATTCCATGAAGTTTCATGTTAGGTGTCCGGAAGGCGAATCGCTAAATCCTGAAACCTGAACACTGAACGCTGAAACCTTTAGTTCACCGGGTGATGCCCCGTTGGGAGGATTTGGTGAAGTTAATGAAATTAATCACTTCCGGTAAATGATCCACTTCGGCCAGGGCCCTTTCAATGGCTTCATTGAGTGTGATCCCGATGCGGAAAAATATCCGGTAAACTTTTTTTAAAGCGTTTACGGTGGTCTCGGGAAAGCCATGACGCTTGAGCCCCACCCGGTTAAGGCCGTAGAGTTTTGCCCGATCACCGGCCGCAATCACATAAGGAGGGATGTCTTTGGGCACCGCCGATTTTCCACCGATATAGGCGTACTCTCCGATTCTAACAAACTGGTGAATAGCCACCAATCCCCCCACGGTAACATAGTCCCCGATGATGATGTGACCGGCCAGGGTTGCATTGTTGGCCAGGATCACTTTGCGCCCCGTTCGGCAGTCATGGGCTACATGGCAATAGGCCATCAACAGATTCTCTTCGCCGATTTCAGTCACCCCACTGCCGAATTCAGTCCCCCGGTTAATGGTTGCAAACTCACGCACCACCGTGCCGCGCCCGATTTTAACGTAAGTCTTTTCACCTTTGAACTTGATGGCCTGGGGCTGGGCCCCCACCGATGCGTACTGAAAAATATGGCAATCCGGTCCAATGGACACATAGGGATCCACAATGACATGGGGTCCAATGACCGTCCCCGAACCGACCGAAACATGGTTCGCAATGAGGGAGTACGGGCCTATATCTACGTTGACATCGATTTCTGCTTTGGAATCTACTATGGCTGTCGGATGGATCATTTACTCTCTCCAAATGATGCCATCAATTCAGCTTCTGCAACCAATTGGTTATCGACGGTGGCAGTTCCGGACATTTTGGCAGCCTTTGATCTGAATTTTAACATTTTGGCTTCGAAAATGATCTGATCGCCGGGCACAACCGGTTTGCGAAATCGGACTTTATCCATGCCCATAAAATAAATGAGCCGCTTACGTTGTTCGGCAGATCCGGTTAAATAGGCAAGGATCCCACCGACCTGGGCCATGCCTTCAATGATGAGAACACCCCGGCATAATCGGTCTGCCTGGAAAGTGTCCCTGAAAAAAAGGCTCATTGATCGTCACATTTTTCAAGGCCGTTATTGTCTCTCCGGGCACCACATCGAGGACACGATCAATCAGCAAAAACGGGTAGCGATGTGCCAGCAATTCCATAATGCCCTGAATGTCATAGTTCGATTCCATTTTTCAATCCAATTTTTGTTCAAGAATTTTCAAGCGCTTTTCCAATCCCGCTAGTGTTTTGTTAAATTCCGGCAATTTCGGAATGAACCGCTGAACCCGAAGCCATAATCTATGGGGCATCTGCGGTATCCCGGAAGATACAATCTGGCCGTCGGGCACCGACTTTCCCACGCCGGTCTGAGGACCGACGGTGGCGCCATCACCGATGGTCAGGTGCCCGGCAACCCCCGCCTGCCCGGCCAGAATGGCGTTTTTGCCGATAGTGACGCTGCCTGAGATGCCGACCTGGGCAACCAGAATGGTGTTCTCGCCCACAAGGACGTTGTGCGCGACATGCACCAGATTGTCGGTCTTAACTCCCCGGCCGATATGGGTTTTACCAAACGAAGCCCTGTCGATGGTGTTATTGGCTCCGATTTCAACATCGTCATCAATTTGAACAATGCCCGTGTGGGGGATTTTGTGATAACACTTGCCGTCGGGAGCATAACCAAAGCCGTCACTGCCGATCACCGTACCGGAATGAATGATCACTCGATTGCCGATGGTACAGCGCTCCAGTAGGGTCACATTGGGGTGAATGGTGACACCATTGCCGATGGTCACATGGTTGCCAATGACAACTCCCGGATGAAGCCAGACCTGGGCTCCGATGGTAACTTGATCACCGATGACCACCAGGGGGCCGATGGTAACATTTTGGCCGCATTTAAATTCTTTTCCGATCACAGCGCCGGGGTGTATCGCGCTCCCGGGGCTGTAACGGCGGATGAAAATATTGCATCACCTTTGCAAAGGCCACCATGGGATTATCCACCTGAACAAGGTTATGGTCCTTGTCGCGGGTGTCCCGCGGCACGAGGATGGCCGCGGCACTGCAGTCCGCCATTTTTTTCAAATACTTGGCGCTGCCGGCCACGCTGATTTCATGCGCATCGGCCAGCTCAAAGGGGGCCGCGTCGCTGATCATTCTATCTGAATCGCCGATGATATGGCCCTGAACCAGCCCGGCGATTTTGGATAGGGGCACCTTCATAGTGGTCCTTATTATTGCTCAATGTAATTTTTGCATTGACTGATTTTACGAAAATTACCTGCTTGATGAAAATCATGAAAATTCCAAGCACCAAAAACCAAATTGATGCTTGAAATTTGGGATTTTATTGTTCTATTAAACCTTCTGATGCAACTGGTTTGGAATTTACTTTGACGTTACCCTGAGTTTTCATCTGCTCACATTATTATTTTTTTTTGGCAAACTTCGCGTTGAGTTTCCCGATGACATTATCCGTTACATCAACGGAGTTGGGCGAGTAGATGACGCCGAATTTATTGATAATAAGAAGATATCCTTCTTTTTTCCCCATTTCCTGTACAATCTCATCGATATCGATTTTTAGCTTGTTCATTAAACCGCCTTCAAGTTTTTGCAAATCCGATCGGTATTTTTTTTGAAGGGTTTTAAAATCATTAATCTTAATACGGGATTCCCGTTCTTTTTCCTCACGCATCTCTTTGCCCATCACCATGGACTCGCGTTCAAGCCGCTTACGGATTTTTTCAATTTCGGCGCCTTTTTTCTTCAGGACCCCCTCCATTTTATCCTTCTCTTTTTTAAGTTGAGTTTGGATGGACTTTCCGGCGGCGGAAGTCTCAAGGATTTTCTGCAAATCGATAACGCCGATTTTGGCGACATCGGCGGCAAATGTATGATGGCTGAAGAAAACAAAAATAAAAATCGATATGACCCAAACAGATTTAAGTACTCGCATTATATCCTCCTTTGTTCCAACATTCCAAATGGGGCGGAATCTCTAGGTTCTCCATTCTCACTGCTTTTACCCTCAGGACTTCGCAGGAACACCTTCAGTTCGAGGTCGGTTCTAATTTCGGCCACCAGAAATTTGCTTAATTGTAAGCATTATCTTATTATCTCGCAGAGGTCACAGAGTTTTTTGATTTTTCTCTGAGTACTCTGTGGGCTCTGTGAGAGATCTAATGGCCCAAGTTATGACCATGCCCTTCAGTTCCTTACAACATGTTGTCAGATAAACTCGATAAGGGCCTAAACAATTGCGTATATCCCATAATTGATAAAATAGCACGTGATTTTCAACCGAAAAGATGAACTTCCCGCCTAAAATGCCGTAGCCATGGAAAATTCCCAGCTTCCGACACCGTGATCCCTGGGTTTCGGATCAAGGATATATCCGTACTCCAGTCGAATCGGCCCCATGGGTGAAAGCCAGCGAATTCCGCCACCGGCACTTTCCCGCAGCTGGTCAAGTTTGATATCCTCATCCTCAGAATAAATATTCCCGGTGTCAAAAAAGACCACCCCATAAACACCGGCCTGCTTCACCAGAGGAAATCGAACTTCGGCATTAAATTGCACAAATTTATTGCCGCCGATCTCGTCGCCGTTTTTATCCCGCGGACTCAGGTCATCGCGCTCAAATCCACGCAGCGCATCGATGCCGGTCATATAAAATTTTTCATAATCAGGCAGGGTTTTCCCTTGAAGCTGTTTGACGTAACCGGCCTTGCCGTGCAGGACACCGATTATCTGCCAGAACAGCGGATAATACCAGCCGGTTTCTCCGATAATTTTGTTAAATCCAACATTCCCGCCCAGACCGGCAAATTCGTATGATGCTTTGTTAATAGACCCCCCGGTTGGGTGAAAAAGCTGATCTCTGGAATCGTAATTTATGCGCGCCTCGATACTGCTTTTTGTATTTTCGCCTTCATCGCGTTTGATCGAGCTGGCGGCATTTTTATCCACGTTTTTTATATCCGCAATATCATAGTTATAGGACAGATACCCCCGGGTGTAATCGATTAAGGGATAGCCAAGGCGCAGCGTGCCGCCGATGCTGTCTTTATCGTAAGTGCTGAAACTATAATTCCAGTTATATATATCCGCACCGGCGGATAAAGGAATGTCAAACAGCCATGGTTCTGTGAAACTGAGTGTGAATCTGGTGGTCTTGGTCCCCACCTGTCCTTTGAGTGACAGAGTCTGACCGCGTCCAAACAGGTTTCTTTCAGCAACAGAAGCGGTCAGAAAAAGATTTTCCACGTTCCCGGCCCCGGCGCCGATACTGAATGCGCCTGTGTTTTTTTCAGTCACATCGATGCGCAGCCGCATTTTGTCATCGGCACTGCCTTTGATGGTATTTACTTTTATATCTTCAAAAAAATCCAGTCGATATAAATTTCGCACGCTGCGTTTTAGCCGTCGGCCGCCGTAAAGCTCCTGTTCAAAAACCTGCAACTGCCGGCGAATCACCTTGTCCCGGGTTTTGGTGTTACCGCCGATGGTAATTTCTTCAAAATAAACCTGCTTACCCTTGTCAATGTCAAAAATAATATTGACGACTAAATTTTCGGTATCCTGGTCGATGCGCGGCGAAATATCGACATAGGCATAGCCTTCATCCGCATAAATATCCGTCAACGTGATGACATCAAGGCGCAAGGTGTCACGGTTATAATATTCTTCCTCGGCAATCTTAAGCCGTTCCAGCAGCTGCTCCTGGGGGATAATTAAGTCCCCGGCCATGGTGACCTCACCGACTTTGAACCGGGGGCCCTCATCAATACGAATGGTGATGACAATGCCGTCTTCTTCGAATTTTACTTCCGGTTCGCCAACTCTGGCCTGGACGTAACCGTTGTTTTGATAAAAAGCAGTCAGTTTTGCCGCGTCCTGACTCAGATTTTCCTGATTGAGATTACCGGAACTGGTAATCCATGAAAAAAGCCCTTTTTCCGATGTGCCCATCAATCCTTTCAGTTTCCCGGCGGAAAAGGCACTGTTTCCCACAAAGGTGATTTCCTTAATTTGCAACTTCTTGCCCTCGTCAATGTCGTATTCAATGTCGGCCTGAAAGTCCTTTCGCGTGTAGACATTGAAACTGACTTTAACATTGTGGAAATTTTTCTCTTTGTAAAGCTCTTCAATCCGCTTCATGTCACTTTGGATGGTGTTGATATTGAGAATGGATCCTTTTCGGATAGTGAGAACTTCCTTGATTTCATCTTCGTCAAACACCCAGGTGTTGCCTTTTATGAGTATATTCCGGACGGTGGGTTTTTCCGTTATCCTGAAGGTAATCGTTTTACCGCCTGGAACGTTTTGAGCTTCTACCCGGATGTCGTCAAAGTAACCCATCTTATAGATGGTTTTTAACTCGTCAGATATATCTTTTAAATTGTATAAATTCCCCTCTTTGATTTTGATAACCCTTCTAATGGCATCCTCTTCAATACGATTATTGTCCCTGATCAGAACCTGCACGATTTTCTGTCGCTTAAAGAGCTTTAAACCAAGCTCCTGCACCAATTTATTCAGGGAACCGGGCAGGTTCTCGATGCCGACCCCTTCCACCGAAAAAGCAGACGGTTCTTCACCCTCCTCGGTGGCGAGCAATTTTACGTCCAGACTGAAATTTTGGCCGAGCAGAGTCAGACTCCCCCAGACAACATAATCGGCACCGGTTTGAGCGCCAAAGTTACGAATTTCGGCAGTACTTTCAGCGAGCTTTTTCCAGGAAGAAATAGACATTGTGTCTAAAATTAGTACATTGGCCCCTTCCTGTTCAAGCTGGGGTTTAATGGCTTGGGGGATTTGCTTCTGCAAATATGATAAATCATCCTGAGCATGTATTTCAAAAGGCATGATAACAACGCTGATGGGTTGCTGAGCATAGGCAATCTCAGCTAAAAGGCATATGAACACCAAAAGGATCAGGCATGCACGGCAGATCATAAAATCCTTATAAAATTTCTGCGTAGTTGTTGTGTCCACAAAATGATCCGCCGAACCCGTTGCCGGAGTATTGAAAACAGCCTCTTTGTCTTCACGCATTTCAAGCCGACTTTCGAAAGCCGTTCCACGGGTAAGATTGATTGCCTGCCGGAGGACGGTCATGGGAGGCCTGTCAGTTTTCCATCAGCAATTGTTACACGGCGGGACATAAAAGAGGCAAGTTGTAAATTATGGGTGACCACAACCAGTGTCATTGAAAATTCCTGGTTTAATTCTAACAGCAGAGAATGAATGTGTTCACTGTTGGATTCATCCAGGTTACCGGTGGGTTCATCGGCCAGCAGCACAGCAGGTTTTAACACCAGCGCCCTTGCCAGGGCCACCCGCTGCTGCTCTCCACCGGACAATTTTCCCACCCGGTAAAGTAATCTGTCCTTCAGCCCGACCCTGACAAGCAAATCTTCGGCGGTCTGGAATGCCTTGGGCCTGCTCGCACCACCGATCAGTGCCGGCATCATCGTATTTTCAACAGCATTGAATTCGGGCAGAAGGTGATGAAATTGAAAAACAAACCCCACCGATTTGTTACGAAAGCGGGCCAGGGTCACATCATCATATGAAAAGACATCGTCTCCCTTAAAAAGCAATTGGCCGCTGTCCGGCCGGTCCAGGGTGCCGAGAATATGCAGAAGCGTCGATTTACCGATGCCGGAGGCCCCCACGATGGCAACGGTCTCACCGACCGACAAATCGAAATTAAGATCTCTCAAGATATCAATGCTGGCGCCCCCGTTGGTAAAGCTTTTACATAAATTACGGGCGGTTATTAAACCGGACAAAGGGCCAGAACGGTTTTCTTGATTCTCAATTTGCATTTATTTCATATTCCGGAGTCAACCGTACCGGATGGCCTCAACGGGACTCAGTTTGGCTGCCTGTCGTGCCGGATACAGAGTTGCAAAAAAACATATCAACAAGGCGGCGACAATGATGGATACAACATCTGTAAATTCAAGTTTCACCGGCAGTGTGGTCGTAAAATAATAAATATCTCCGGTCAATTCGTGAATGTCATAGCGTTTGAGCACCGCGCAGACTACGAGTCCCAGACACAACCCCAGGATGGTGCCGAGGGTACCAATGACCATGCCATTGAAAACAAATATTTTTCTAATGCTGCGCTCGGTGGCTCCCATGGCTTTTAAAATGGCGATGTCCCGGGTTTTTCCCATGACCATCATGATGAGACTGCTGGCGATGTTAAACGCCGCCACCAGAATGATGAGCACCAAAATGATGAACATAACCCGTCGTTCCAGCTTCAGCGCTTTGAAAAGATTGCGGTTCATCTGCATCCAATCCTGCGCCCAATATGGATGCCCCAGTTTGGCAACGATCCGTTGCGCAACATTCCTCGCCTCGTAAAGGTCGGTCACCCGGACATCAAGTCCGGTGACCGCATCTCCCATGCGCATAATTTTCTGAGCATCTTTGATATTGATAAAGGCAAAGGTCTGGTCATACTCATACATGCCGGACTCGAAATAGCCGTTTACCTTGAACTGCTTTGTCGCCGGCAGGTGTCCGATGGGTGATAATGCACCGCGCGGCGATATTAAATAGATCACATCCCCTTTAATGACCCCAAGATTTCTGGCCAGTTCACGGCCCAAAACGATCCCGGGAATACGCGGTACGGAATCCTGTGCAGATGTTGCGGGTGTCGGATCGGGCAAATCTACCTTTTGAAGTGTTTTCATGACCCGGCCGGCGGATTCAGGGTCGATTCCGCGCAAAACGGCGCCGGTTGCACCATGTTTTGCCCGCAGCAGAATCTGAGAAAGAGTATAGGGGGTGGCGGCCTCGACGCCTTGGGTCTTTTCCACTTCCTTGAGCACCTGACGATGGGCGGTAAACGCGCCTCCATGACGCCTGAGCATCACCTGGGGCTGCCCGCCTAATATGCGGCTTTTGAGATCCGCTTCAAACCCGGTCATCACCGCAATGACCACAATCAATGCCATCACCCCCACCGCCACTCCGGCAATTGAAAGAATGGTAATCAGGGAGATGAATGCCTGTTTTTGTTTGGCCCTTAAATACCGGCGGCCGATAAATAATTCGTACCCCATTGGATGATTTAATTTTTCCGGATTAATGGAATTAGGCCCTATCGGGCTGTCTTACAAGATGAACGTCGAACAACGAACATCCAACGTTGAACATCGAATAATGATGTCGCTTCGCTCCGCAATTCAATTTCAATTATTAAAAATCCCATGTCAAACCTTGAATGGCTATTTCTGTTTGTTTATCTTTTCCCATTCAAAATTCGATGTTGGACGTTCGATGTTCATTTTTTCAGTAATCCTTCCACAGTCTTCCAGTGTAAAAACAACTTAATGCTTATGACTCTATGCCCTCTGCTCTACACTCCCTGCTTTCTGCCCTTCACGCTCTTCATATGTGGAAAGAGGATTACCTCCCGGATAGAGGCTGCATCGGTGAGCAGCATGACCAGTCTATCGATGCCGATGCCCTCTCCGGCGGTCGGGGGCATCCCGTACTCCAGTGCCTCGATATAGTCGTCATCCATCCGGTGAGCTTCCTCATCGCCGGCATCCCGTCCCTGAACCTGCTGGGCAAAACGCTGATGCTGGTCGACCGGATCATTGAGTTCCGAAAATCCATTGGCGATCTCGCGCCCGGCAATAAAAAGTTCAAAACGCTCGGTGAGATCAGGCTCCTGTTCGCTGCGCCGTGACAGGGGAGAAACTTCCGCCGGGTAACCGGTGATAAATGTGGGTTGAATCAACTTGGGCTCAACCAGGGCGTCGAACAGTTTGGTGATCACCTTACCCAGCTGGCCGGTCTTGGTTACCTTAATTCCCTTACGGGATGCAAATTCGAGCAGGCCATCTTTATCATCTAAAAGCTGTCGATCAATCCCCCCTATTTCCTCCAGGGCGGAAAAAAGCGTCATGCGGCGCCATTTTCCCGTCATATCGATGCTCTGACCCTGGTAACTGATCTTCGCCGATCCGTTTACTGTCCTGGCAACACCGGCTATCAGCTGTTCGGTTAATTCCATCAAATCGGTGTAGGTGGCATACGCCTGGTAAAATTCAATCATGGTGAATTCCGGATTATGCTGGGTGGACACACCCTCATTTCTGAAATTGCGGTTGATTTCAAAAACTCTTTCAAATCCGCCGACAACCAATCGTTTTAAATACAGCTCCGGAGCAATGCGCAGGTAGAGGTTCATTCCCAGTGCTTTATGATGGGTTTTAAAAGGAGCGGCTTCCGCACCTCCGGGGATCGGCTGCATCATGGGCGTTTCAACTTCGAGAAAATCCCGCTCGAGAAAAAAATTGCGTATCTGCTGAATGATTCGGCTGCGTTTAATAAAAATATCACGAACGTCCTCATTCATTATCAAATCGATATAACGCTGGCGGTAGCGTTTTTCCGGGTCCCGCAGCCCGTGAAACTTCTCCGGCAGGGGTCGGGTCGATTTGCAGAGCAGATTTAATTCCCGAACCAACAGTGTCCATTCACCGGTCCGGGTTTGGAACATGCCGCCCTTTAATCCCACAAAATCGCCAATATCAAGCTGCTTGAAAAGACGATACGCTTCATCGCCGATTTGATCTTTTCTTATATAGGCCTGAAACTGACCGCTTCGATCTCTGAACCGTATGAAAGCGCTTTTGCCGAAATTATTGATCGCCATCATGCGCCCGGCTGCGGTAAATATTGGTCCATTCTCCGTCAACGATTCCGGATTTTTTTCGACAACATTTCGAATATCGCGAACGGTGTGTGATACAATAAACCCATTGGGAAAAAGATTGATATTGTTTTTCTTTAATTCTTCGATTTTCTCTTTTCGTTTCTGAAGCAGATCGCTTGTTTTTTCCATATCCCTCATCTATTTTTAAACCCGTGAACGCCTATCCCGGACAAGCCGGTTGGAGCGAAGCGGAAACCCCGGTTTGGCGGGGAACCAAGCAGGCTTTTGATTTTCTGTTTGTCCGGAAATTCGATATTCGGATTTTGTTATCTCAAAGAGTTGTCTGTCTTGCTTAATTTTTTTGCTTCAAAATGCGCAAAAATTACAACTAAGATACTAAATCCGGATAAACCGGAAGTAACAAATAACAAGCATCAAATTACAAATAAATCCCAAATTACAATATCCAAATCTCAAATAAAATCAAAAGCCAAGTGTTTGATATTTTGAATTTCGGTCATTGTGATTTGTTTGGTATTTGTGATTTGTTTTTTGAAATTTTTTAATTGCTGACATCTGACACCTTCAGCTTTCTACAACATGTTGTCAGAAAAAACCGGACTAAGGGCCCTATTAGTTGTCTGCGCTTTTTCAATCCGGAACGTTAAACTCTGACCACTCAGTGACAGCAGACCCATTAATGACAGGGTGAAGGCCGCTTAAACGGGTAATGAATTTAAATCGCTTTTGATATCTTATTTAAACAGGGCTGTCAAGTTCAAGTTGGGCAAGCTACAGGGTAATGTCAACGTCAGCTCCAGCTGATTCAGCAAGAAGCAATTTTCTTTTCCGGATACGGTACTAAAATCCCAAATACCAATACCCAAATTCCAAATAATATCCAAATCCGAAATACCAATTTACGAAACATACCGATCGGTTTATTGATATGTTACGACGATTCTGACTGTTTTGAATTTTGAATTTCGGTCATTGGTATTTGTTTGAATTTTGTATTTTGGTGCTTGAATTTTTCATGACTTTAATAAAGCAAATAACTTTCGTAAATCCAGTTAGTTATCTGCTTAAATGACGCGGTCCTGTGGCAAGCTATGCGGGAGGTTCAATTTGTTTGAATTGCAGGGTAATCGTGGTCCCCTTACCGGCTTCACTATCAACGTTCAGCCAGGCATCATACGCCTCGAAGATGCGGTGAACAATCGACAGACCGAGGCCTGTCCCGGCGGGTTTGGTGGTAAAAAAAGGGTCGAAAATGGATTTGAGCTCCTCTGGGGTCATGCCGCAGCCATCATCGGTGATTCGGGCGAAGACATGCCTGTTCTTTGAGGCATACATTTCAACATCAATGACCCCGTCACCGTCGATGGCTTCTGCGGCATTTAGTAAGAGGTTCCAGAAAATCTGACGCAGGTGCACTGGATCTATTGAAATCCAGATAGCGGATTGAATTTTACTGGTAATGGTGATGCGACCGTTGGTGGCGGCGTCTTTTTTTAACAATTCGACAGTATCCGTTAAGACTTTGTCGATTTCGATGGCTTCTACTATACCGGCCGGTGGTCGTGCGTACAGCAGAAAATTGTTTACCAGAGAGCTCAAACGGTCCGCTTCACGCAGTATAATCCGCATGAGTCTCTCATGATCGGCATCATAGCGAATCTCCTCACTCAGAAGCTGAATGGAACCTGTCAGGGAAGCAAGGGGATTTTTGATTTCATGGGCCATGCCGGCGGCCATCTCCCCAATAGATGCCATTTTTTCAACACGCTTTACGTGATCTTCCATGGCCTGCAATTCTCGGCGTGTCTTTCGAACTTCTTCCGATAAAAAACTGCTGAGAAAAGCAACCGCAAAACAGGCTATCATGGTTATCAAAATTTTATAAAAGACCTGACTCCCGGGGTAGACTGAAGCGAGAAGTCCGTCATACGTCCCAAAGGGATAAATGACACCATAATACTCGAGATCCACCATGATGCCGAATTGGATACTGCATACGGCCGCGATGACAATTGTACCCCTGACAGGCAGCAATATACTTGAATAGATGATAACAACCAGATACAGAAAGGAAAAAATACTCGAGAAGCTGCCGGTCACAAATAAAATGGCCGTAACCACCGTCGTATCGATTAAAATCTGTACATAAGCAAATACAAGATGACGCTTTATGTGATATAATCCAAATGCATAAAAAACGGAAAGAAAAAAGATGGCGACAATAATGCCATACAAAAAGATCAGGGGGGAGTCGAGGGGAGGAGGTGATTCCCCGAGTTGCATAATAATGGAAGAACCCAGCAAGAGAGTAGAAAAAAAGACCCGAAAAAGCATCAACCACTTCAGCTTTTTCTTTAATTCCCCTTCGAACATTTGTAATGCGTGAACCATAGCTGCTTTTTCCTCATTGCTGACCGTAAATATTCAATCTTGCTATGGCATAAATCATGTTGTCAGAAAAAACCTGTTAAGGACCTAAAGTGACCTAAATTACCTAAATAATGCAAATGAATATCGTACTGTTTTTGTTGCCGTTTGCGGGATTTATGAAATGGCCCCGGCCATTTTAAAGATTGGAAGATACATGGCAATAACCAGACCGCCGATGGTCACACCCAAAAATACCAGCATAAAAGGTTCGATTAATGCGGTCAGGTTCTCAACGGCCTGGTCAACTTCTTCATCATAGAAATCGGCTATTTTCTCCAGCATGGCATCCAGTGCTCCGGTTGATTCGCCAACACCGATCATCTGACAGACCATCGAAGGGAATACCCCGCTTTGGGCTAACGGGTCTGCCATGGTACGGCCTTCGGAGATGCCCTTACGAACGCTATAGATGGCCTTTTCAACCGTTTTATTTCCTGCGGTTTTGGCAACAATATCAAGTGCTTCCAAAATAGCCACACCGCTGGCCAGCATGGTTCCCATGGTGCGGGTAAACTTGGCGACGGCCACTTTGCGCAACAGGTCCCCGAATACAGGAATTTTTAAAAGTAAGTTGTCTATTACCTCCCGTCCTTTTTCAGTGCCGTAAAACTTTTTGAAGGCAATAACAAAAAGAACAAGCCCGATGATAATATAGACAATTTTGCTTTTTACCATATCACTCATCGCCACCACAATCTGGGTCGGAACCGGAAGCTCGCCGCCGAAGTCGGCGAACATTTCCTCGAAAACAGGAATCACAAAAACCAGAATTACGGCTAAAACCATCACCGCAATAATGAGCGTGACGATGGGATAGGTCATAGCCCCTTTCACCTGGGCCTTGAGTTTGGCTGCTTTTTCCATATAAGCTGCAAGCCGTCTCAAAATTGCGTCGAGGATACCACCGGTTTCACCGGCGGCAATCATATTCACGAAAAGATTATCGAATTGCTTGGGAAATTTCTTTAACGCTTCGGCCAGAGTCGCGCCGCCTTCGACGGACTCTTTGATTTCTTTAAGCATCTTTTTAAAGGTGGTATTGCTCTGCTGGCTGCAAAGAATATCGAGGCATTGAATGATAGGCAGTCCGGCATCGATCATGGTCGAAAATTGCCTGGCAAAAAGTATCACATCCCGTTGTTTGACCTTGGGCTGAAGAAAGGAAACATTTTCAAAAAGGTCTTTGGATTTTTTCTTGACTTTGGTCGGCGTAATCCGCTGGCGCGTCAGTAGCGCCTTTACAGCTTCGTCGCTGACAGCTTCAATTTCGCCTTTCTGAACCTCATTGTTTCTATTTTTGCCCACCCACTGATAAACAGGCATTATCAATCCTCCCTGATGATTTGGTATAGAAAATATTGGCCGGTTATTTATCGCCTTTTTTTATTTTGTTCTCCGATGCCATTACGCTTAAAACCTTCATGTGTTATGACGATATGATTTTCAGAGTATTTATCGGCCCTAAAGAGGAAAAACTTAAGTTTTTATCAAAATCTCCTGAAAATATTCTGCATTGATTTTCATATTTTGATGGGGTATTTTATCGGACAAGAACAGAAAAGATATACTTGGTTATGCAGGGCAGGATCCGGCTGTGGTCAAAGCAAAAAAATATAAAAATAATGATAAAGAATTGGCAGTCATCACAACCCATGTGAATGCGGATTTTGACGCCCTCGCTTCCATGCTGGCCGCTCAAAAACTGTATCCCGATGCTCTGGTTGTATTTCCTGGATCCCAGGAAAAAAATCTGAAGAATTTTTTCATCAATTCGATGGCATACCTATTCAACATGGTAGACATCAACGATATTGATTTTTCCAAGGTAAAGCGGCTGATTTTGGTAGATACCCGACAACGCGGTCGCATTGGAAAACTCATTGATGTTTTGGAAAATTCCGATATCGAAATTCATATCTACGATCACCATCCCCCCACGAGCAACGATATCAAAGGCAGCCTGGAGGTCCATGGGAAAACCGGAGCAAATGTGACGATTCTAACGGAAATCATCAAAGAAAAAAAGTTTGGGATTTCACCGGATGAAGCCACTATTATGTGCCTGGGACTATACGAGGACACCGGTTCATTTACCTTCCCGTCCACCACCGAAAGAGATTTTTTAGCCGCTGCATTTCTTTTATCCAAGGGGGCCAATTTAAACATCGTTTCAGATTTAATCGCCAGGGAACTGAGTCCGGAACAGGTTGTGCTCCTGAATGATATGATTCAAGCAGTCACTCGATATAACATAAATGGTATCGAAATTGTCGTCACCAGCGTGACTTTAGAAAAATACATGCCGGACTTTGCCTTTCTGGTTCAAAAAATGGTAAAAATGGAAAATATCGATGCCATTTTTGCCATCGCACGAATGGAAAATAAAATTTACGTGGTGGCGCGCAGCAGAATTGACGAAGTGGATGTGGGAGCCATTCTGGCAGACATCGGCGGCGGCGGACATGCCTATGCCGCCGCCGCATCTATTAAGGGGGAAACCCTGGCCCAAACGGAAACCAGACTGATTCAATTCCTCTACGAAAAAGTCAAAGCCCGCCGCCAGGCAAAGGATTTGATGTCCTCGCCGGCCATCTCCATCAGTCCCGACGTTCTGTGTAAAAAAGCACAGAACATCATCACGCGCTATAATCTAAATGCCCTGGTGGTCACGGAAAAGGGTGACGCCACTGAGGAACTCAGGGGATACATCACACGTCAAGTGATCGAAAAAGCACTCTATCACAAGCTGGATCAGGTTCCGGTCAAGGAATACATGACCACGGAGGTGGCCACTGTGGGGCCGGATGCGGATCTTCCGGAAATACAGGAAAAAATCATCGATAACAAACAGCGTATTTTACCGGTTATGCAAGGCGCAACCATCATCGGTGTTATAACCCGCACCGACCTTTTAAATATCCTGGTGGGACAGTCCGAACCGAAATCGGAAATTTCACCCGATCCCTTAAAAGGATCGGCCCATGCCCGCACCCGCAATGTCGTCCGGTTTATGAAAGAGCGACTTTCAGCGGACCTGATTAAAAGATTACAGCAAATCGGCGAGGTGGCGCAGGACATCGGATGTGAGGCCTTTGTCGTCGGCGGATTTGTCAGAGACCTGTTTTTATACCGCAAAAATGAGGATCTCGATATCGTCATCGAAGGAGAGGGAATTGCCTTTGCCGGAAAATATGCAAAACTGGTGGGTGCCCGGATTCATACCCATGAAAAATTCGGCACCGCCGTCATTATCTTTCCGGATGGATTTAAAATTGACGTGGCGTCAGCCAGGATGGAATACTACAAGTTTCCGGCGGCCCTGCCGGTGGTGGAAATGAGTTCGATCAAACTCGATATGTATCGCAGAGATTTCACCATTAATACTCTGGCAATTCAATTGAACCCGGATAAATTTGGCACGTTAATCGATTTTTTTGCCGCCCGCAAAGATATCAAAGAAAAAATCATACGAATTTTACACAACTTGAGTTTTGTGGAGGATCCCACCAGGGTATTCCGCGCCATCCGCTTTGAACAGCGTTTTGAATTCACCATCGGCAAATTAACCGCCGGTTTGATTTCAAATGCCGTCACCATGGACTTTTTCAGAGGGCTGAGCGGCAAACGGGTATTCACCGAATTGCGAATAATCATGGAAGAAAAAAATCCGGTGGCCGCCATCACGAGACTCAATGATTTTGATCTGCTAAAAGTGATCCACCCTTCCATAACTTTAGACAAAAATTTCATTTCGCTGCTCAATTCGGTCAAAGAGGTCCTGTCCTGGCACGATTTGCTTTTTTTGGATGAATCCTATAAGCAATGGATCGTTTTTTTTCTGGTTCTCATCAATCAGTGCAATGCCAAACGAACGGGGGACATTTGCCGCCGTTTTGAGCTGGCACCGCAATATGTAAAAATTTTTTGTATCGAGCGTTTCGAGGCGGACAGATGTGGAACCCGGCTCGAACGAAATCTATCGGTATCCGACAGCTTTCTTTACAGGAAACTGACAGGTTTTAGAACCGAGTTGATTCTTTATATGATGGCGGCTGCCAGGCAGCAAGCGGTCAAAAAAGCCATCTCCCACTTTTTTACCGATTTGCGACGAACCGGCATATCGTTAAAAGGCAGGGATTTGAAAAAAATGAAGTTAAAGCCCGGTCCGGTTTATCGCCAAGTGCTGGCGGCTGTTTTGGATGCCAAACTGGATCGAAAGCTCAAAACGAAAAAGGATGAAATTGATTTTGCCCGCCATTATATTGAAACCCATCCACCACCGGTTTAGCTTTAGGCGCTTATCGGGTTTTATCTGACAACATGTTGTAAAAAAATGAAGGATTTGGTATAGAAAATTCTTTATTCTGCTCGACGGTTTCTAAAGGATGGAGCTCAACGGGTTATCGAAAAATTCACTCCACGCAGCGAGGATAGGCACAATTTTATGAGTCAAAAAAAACGGATTTTAAGTGGTATGCGACCCACCGGACCTCTTCACCTGGGAAATCTATTGGGAGCACTTGCAAACTGGGTTAACATGCAGGATGACTATGATTGCTATTTTTTCATTGCCGACTGGCATGCCTTGACAAGCGACTACGACAATACGGGACCTATTGAAAAAAATAGAAAAGAGATAATGCTTGACTGGCTCAGCGCCGGGCTTACACCGGAAAAGAGCACGCTGTTTGTCCAGTCTCGTGTCAAGGAACATGCAGAACTTTTTTTGCTGCTCACCATGATCACACCGGTACCCTGGCTGGAACGCAATCCGACCTATAAAGAGCAAATCGGCGAACTGACCAATAAGGATTTATCCACCTTTGGTTTCCTGGGGTATCCGGTACTACAGGCTGCCGACATTATTATATACAAGCCCTACGGCGTCCCCGTGGGCGTCGATCAAGCCCCCCATGTGGAAATCACCCGGGAAATCACCCGGCGCTTTAATCATTTTTATGGCAACGTGTTTCCGGAACCAGCAACCATTTTAACTGAAACCCCTAAGATTCTGGGCATCGATCGCCGTAAAATGAGCAAAAGCTACAACAATGCCATTTTTTTGTCGGACAGCCCGAAAGAAATAAGTGCGAAAGTTTCCCGCATGATTACCGATCCCCAGCGAGAAAGACGCAGTGATCCCGGCAATCCCGATGTCTGCAACGTATTCGATTTCCACAGACTCTACACGGACCCGCAAATCGTAAAGGAAATCGATGAACAGTGCCGCACGGCCGGAATCGGGTGTGTCGAATGCAAACAAAAAATGGCCCGGGGTCTGATTGAAGCCCTGGGACCCATTCGAGAAAAGCGTGCTTACTACCAAGCCCGGCCTGATCTGGTGGATGAAATTATGACCGAAGGCAGCAACAGGGCCCGTCGGACTGCCCGCCGGACCATGGAGGATGTCAGAGCGGCAATAAAAATATGACGGAAAAAATCTACCAAATCCAGCTGGAGGAAATTTTCGAAGGCCCCATGGACCTGCTGATTCATTTAATCAGAAAAAATGATTTGGATATCTATGACATACCCATAGCCCTGATCACCGATCAGTATCTGCAGTACCTCGAATTAATGAAGGCCATGAACATCGATTATGCCGGTGATTTTATCCTGATGGCTTCCACCCTCACCCAGATAAAATCAAGGATGCTGCTGCCCACCCATGACGGCGAAGAGGAGGAAGAGGATCCTCTGCAGGAGATCACCCGGCCCCTGCTGGAATACCTGCAGATGAAGTCGGCTGCCGACCAGCTTATAGAGCGAGATCTGCTGGGCGAGAAAACCTTTGTCAGAAACCCCAGCCGTGATGAGTTTTTGACGAGTCCGGAGGATGAGTTCATTAAAATTGGTTTATTTGAGCTGATTGATGCCTTTCAGAAAATACTTGAAAGAATTCCAGACGGTCATCGCATCGAACTTACCGCCGATGAAATTTCGGTAAAGGACAAAATTTCCCAAATCGTGGAAATTCTTGAGGCCAGGGCGTCGGTTACCTTCTTAGAGTTGTTTTCCGACAACCCCGACAAACATGAAGTTATCATCACGTTCCTGGCCATTCTGGAAATGGTTAAACTCACACTGATTCGAATTATCCAAAATGTGAAGACCGGAATCATTCGGATTTTCTATATTTAGGCATTCGTAACCGTTGAACCCGTGAACGCCTACTAAAAAAAATGATCAGCATTCTCAATTTTGAGCATCTTAGCGCATTTTAGGCATTTCTCATCATGGAAGATATCAAATACATAATCGAAAGCCTGTTGTTTGTGGCCGATGAACCGCTGACGGTTGACCGGATAAAAAAAATTCTCATCCAGGTCGAAACCGGGGAAAATCCGTGATGCCATGGCCGAACTAACCGCCGAATATGAAGCGCGGGGGGGAGGCTTTTACCTTGACGAAGTCGCAGGTGGTTATCAAATCCGCACCCGTCCCCAATACACGGATTGGATCAAAAAGCTCATTCAGCCAAAGCCGCTGCGCCTCAGCAAACCGGCCCTGGAAACATTGGTCATAATCGCCTATAAACAACCCATCATTCGCAGCGACATCGAGCATCTGCGGGGCGTAGACTGCGGCGGTGTGATACGTGTGCTTCTGGAGCGCAAACTGATCCGGGTTCTGGGCCGCAAAGAAATTGCAGGTCGGCCCTTGATCTATGCCACAACCAAGCGGTTTTTGGAAATCTTCGATCTGAAAAACTTAAGAGATCTCCCGACCCCCAAAGAGATCGAAGAGCTCGCGGCGACCACCAACGAAGGAGATCAGGCAGTTATTATTGACTCGGACCAGAAAATTGAGGACTCTCCGGAGACCTCCGAAGACTCAGAGTCAATCGGGGAAGACGCCCAACAAATCCAGGCAGATCCGATTCAATCTTCGGAGACCGGCATTCCCAGGGACACCCTGCGTGAGGTCAAATCGGAAGAACCTCCGGAAAACCCGGATAAGAAGGCCTAGTGGCTCAATTCCAAATTAATTTTCGGTTATTCATTAACCTTTGAACCTCTGAACCTCTGAACCCTGAACCCTGAACCCGTGAACGGTTACGT
>PVMK01167033.1_pt1 | contig 27804 bp, 36 predicted proteins | sample 1853481 | NCBI WGS metagenome assembly PVMK01 (sample SAMN08533507, study PRJNA380276) | Marine sediment metagenome, whole genome shotgun sequencing project. | reverse complement strand
ATTTTACTTTTCATCTTTACATTTAATTTAACATTAATATTATTTTCTTTTTGATTCATTAAGTAGATATCTCCTTCGTCTACATCATATCCTTGTTTATACCAATTCATCTTAAAAGACATTTGTTTCTTCCCATCCAAATAAGAAGTTGGGACTTACTCCTGTTTCTATACATATCTGTATTATATGACAAGGCTTCAAATAAGAGAGAGACTTATCATTGCACCAATGGCTCATGTAAGTTTCTGCTTGACTCTCCTCATGCTCCAGGATAACTCTTGAAGCAAGAAGCCTTTGAGTTAACTTTGGCTCTCCTCTTTCCTTCTTATCATTATGCTGCACTATTGCTTCTTTAATTTTTAGTATTGACATAGTTTTAATTTATTGGGTTAATATTGTTTTTAATTAATTCTGTGTTTATTATGATAGACCTTTCTCTATACATTCTTAAAGCTCTATTAAACTGTCTTATCCTGTTTGTCTTCCATCCAAACTCTAAGCAGATTGCTTCTATTTCTTTTATGTGTTCTGATAATATCATTATATTTTTTTTATTCTAATACGTATAGTTGTAATACCATCAATAAAATCATTACCTACAAAGCCTTTTTGCACATCCACCACCTCATAATCATAATTAGCTCTTATTGATTTATTAACAGAATCATACATTTTAATAATACTAGTCCTTATATACTCATCTACAAATTCAAAATCATCCATCAAATCACTGGCAATTTCTATTGAAAAACTAATAACACCTAATGACCTAATCCAATTTTTCTTTCTTATAAAATTTAATGCTCTGTTTTTACAATTGTTTTTCATATTATTTATCTGTTTTAATTAATATTGATATATCTTCAAAGGTTGGCTTACTTGCGTTCATCTTCTTAGCAAAACTCTCTTTATATCCTTTGTAAAAGTTCTCTCGCATTCGGAGGTAACTTTCCCTCTTCGCTTGTTCAAAAGCGTTTAATTGATTACTCATAAATTCTAATAATTATCTATTGGGTTACTATCCAAGTCGTTTTGCATCTCGTGCTTAACTTGGTTTAATCTCTCTTTAGAAAGGCTTATCTCCTCATCTTCCTTATCCCACACCTTCAATACTACTACATTGCAAGTGTCGATATACCAATCTGGTCTACCTCTCTCGTCTAAGTCGTTGAAGTCAAAATCTAAGTCAATGTAACCTTCAATAGTTACCTCTTCATCTGTGTCAAGCTTCACTTGAATGTCTTCAAAGGAATAAGTTGTTTGTGACATTGTGAGGCTATGTCCTGTCCTCTTGTTGTTTGTTGTAAAATTTAATAGTTTCATAATGTATCTCTCTTGATTAATATACTGCTAAAGTAAATAAACTTTTAATATACTGCAAGTTTTATTTATAATATTTTAATATATTTTTATTCTATTGTATGAAAAGAAAAAGCCTCAAATCATACAGAAACTGTAATCGAAGAGGCTCTTAATACTTTATTAACGAGATGCATACGCTCGAAACTAATGCATCTATTAACAACACAAAATTATGAAATTATTAAATGAAAACAAAAAAAAAGCCCAAGAGCGAACTCAATGGGCTTCCCACCTGTTATTATCAAGAGAAATACTAACTAGGTTGACGCAAATATATTAATTTAAGCTGACAAGTAACCTAGAACAATCCAAAAAACTGCCCATCCTATTACAAATAAAACTACTCCTAAAAATAAATATGCTATAAACTTTCTCATCTTTTTGATTTTTTAATTAATAAATATACTATAATAATAATAAGGATCCACCACCAGAACTTAGACAATACATTCATTACATTATCCCATGCAGTTAATTCAATAGGCTTAACCACCTCAATAGGAACTTCTATTTCCTTTTTTAGCTTCTCTAAGGGCTTTTTAACTGAATAACCAATATTACCTCCATCGTTATAAAAAAGAAACGTATAGCCGTCTATTTGATGTCTTATGGTATCTTGAAAAGGAAATGACTCAAATACCTTTTGTCTTACATACTCCCTTATAGTATCGTTTTTAATTTCAACTAACCATGTAGTATCTGGATTGTAAACAATAAAAGAGTCTATTTCTACTTTTGGAACTTCAATTTCAACAACTTGTTTAATTGTATCTGGCTTTAATAACTCAGGACACTTCCTAACAACTCTCTCTAGCTTTCTATTACACTTATTCTTTCTTCTAAGCTCTTTAGATAAAAATGGATTACAAGATGTTAATAAGGCTATTGCAAGAACAATAGAGACGATTACAAAGAACCATCCAAAACAACCACCAACACGATCAACGTGTTCTGACATTTCATTAAAATCTCGTTCATTGTGTTGTTTCATCTTCTCTTGGTTTTGATGGGCTATTAGATTCGTCATGAACAAACTTTCCTGCTAATGCTCCAATCAATCCAATTCCGACTGTAGCAGTTCCTTCCATTCCTTCATAAACTGAATACCCTGTTAATAAAGAAAGGATCACACCAAAAAATACTACTATCTTCAGACGTGACCTTTTTATATTGTTAAGCTTTTCAATCATTAGAGCTGAAAATGTGGCAAATCAACAAATGAAGTCCAATTACCTCCCCACTCCAAGTCTACATTAAAACACTCTTTGGCCACCTTAATAATATGGTCAGCTATTGGTTTATAGTATTCGTGATTCCAAGTTGCCTTTCCATCTACATAAGCGTAAATATCAAAAGCCTCTCCAAACTCTTTACCTTCTTTAGGTTGATGATTAGAAAGTTTGTTATATCCATCACATTTAGAAACTCCTTTATTATATAAATAAAATTGTTCTTCAGCAGTTCTTTTACCTCCAAACGAAGGGATGCCAAAATCATACGGGCTTTCTTTTATTGCTTCTTCAACTATCTCGATTAGAACTGGCTTAATACCTTCTAATCTTTTTCGACTTCTTTTACTTAATGCATACATAGTTATTCTATTAGTTCAGTAAATCCATCTCCTAAGATGGCATCAATACATTCTGTCATAAATGTGCCAACTAAAGCTCCTGCTCCTGCATCGTCATATAATGCATCCCACTCTTCATCAGAACAGTCTTTAACTAACTTCATTCTTGGAAACTTATCTAACTTAGGTATTGGTTGCTTTCCATTGTCATACGCTGACTCTGTTATGTAGAAAGATGTTTTAAATATAACTTGTTTTGAACTTACTCTCTGTTGTGGGTTATTACATACTGCTAATGATCCACTTGATACATTACCTCCATCTGGTCTTGATAACTGTTTGTTTATTTTAACTTTTGGCATGACTTTTATTTTTTAGGTTTTATTGTTTTAATTATTTCTGACAATTCTAAAGACTCTTTTAATATCTCTTTAACCTCATCTCTCTGGCTCTGTTCTTTTACTTTCGATATACTAGAACCTGTATTGGATATAAAAGAATCTACCATTATCAATAATAAATCTTTTTGTTTTTTTGTAATCTCTTGCATTGTAATTCGTTTTAGTGAATTGTAAAGGTATTAAAAATTATTATAGTTTATTCCAACTTGCACTCTCGTAACAATACAGGCCTATTGTTGGAAACGTTGCATCTGTATCAGATACAAAAACAACTAATCCCTCAACTGCAGTTATTGCTCCTGCTTGTGCAACCGTCATTGGAGTATATCTAACTCCCTTTGTTGTAGATGTAAATTCAACTAAAGCATTTACGTTTGGAGTTAATGTTCCAAATCCTACATTGTCAGTTCCTGCATTCATACAGAATGTAGAAGCACTATTTAAAGACCTCATTATAAAGTCTCCAGTCGCTAACTGTCCCCAATTATGCTCAAATTCATGATTGTTTTTTAATCTCCAATTCCAAGTGTCATCAACTGTTCCTGCAGATCCACTCCTTACGCCTAATGATAATTGTGTGCTTTGATCAAAACAAGCAACTTGAAACGCTGTTGCTATTGCACTATCATGTCTATTTTCCACTTCTAAAATAGCAGCAGCAGAACCACTTGTTTCTCTACGTGATGTAGATATGATTGTTCTTGCACTTGTTCCATCAGGATTTTCAGTCTGTATTGCATTATTAATTACTACAACCCCATATTCAGAACCTGCTGCAACACTCCTATTTTTAACCCATCCTAATTGTGCAACTTCTACTATATCTCCATTGTCATTTCTTGTATTAAATCCTAATGACTGGTTATCATTATTTGCATTATTTGTAACTCCATCAGCAGGTGCGTTTGAAATCATAATCATTCCATTGTTTTGTGCAACTTGAAAAACACCTGAAGTTCCTGACACATCCCATAAATCAGTATTTAATGATGCAAGTCCTAAAACAAAAGCTCCATTATTTCTAAAACCAAAAACCCTTTCAGCAGATGCATTTTCTCCATAAAGCAAAGATGTTCCAAGTAAATCATCTTGTCCAGATATTTCTACCTCCCCATCATTAGCATCAAACCAAATACCACCTAAATTAGATAGTTCTAAAATACCAGAGCCACTAATTTGATCTATTCCATACCTTCCCCATTCTAAGCCTCCAGAGTTTTCAAGTAAGAATGCGTGGTCCGTTACCTCATCATTCATCTCAATAGTTATATTTCCTGCATCTAATGTGATTCCTAAATTAGGAGATACAATGGTTCTTTCACTTTGAAGGATTCCATTAGCATTGTATATGTTTAACACATTCGTTTCTAAGAAAGTTAAGAACTCACTAACAAGTATTTTCTTACTTTCATCATAAACTGCAGGACTTACATTGTTTGAAAAGTCCATATAATCAGCTGCCTGTATTGGCATACTCGTTCCATCTTCTGTGTACTGTGAGATTTTTTCCATTTTTTCTAGTTATTACGTTTTCTGTTATCTTCAAATTTATCTGTGAAAGGTATTTCATAAGCTGCTCTTATCGTTCTTCCTATGTCAGGTTTCTCTATTGACTCTGGATAAACAGAAACTCTTCTAAAAATAGCCTCATTTATTAAGTTGTAATCTGTTACAAGGAACTCATTAGCTAAAACACTCTCTCTTGAAAGCATTAAACTAATAACTCTCGGTATTCTTTTAGTTCTCAAAAGATACTTAGCAATTGAAGAGTCTTGTATCTGATTTAGTTTATAATCCCTGTTTAAATATCTATCTGACTCTAATGCAGGAGCCTGTTCAGTAAACTTTCCTGGAATCCTATAAGAGTTATAAAGGTTTAATCCTGTAAAGTCAAAAGGATTACCTAAGATGTTCCCATTCTGAGTAGTCTCTATTCTAACTGTACCATTAGCGTTCTCTTCTGAGTATGGAAACAAAGTAAATTTTTGAGAGTCTTGATTACTCGCTACTCCCATTATATTTAATTCTGTGCAGATTTGATACTCTCCTCCTCCTTCTAATTGAAGGACCTTTTGCCAATCAATAGTGAACACAACATAAAGTTGTTGCTCAGCTGTAAAAGAGGATCCATAACCATTTATGTACTCCCCATAAGTATCATCTACAATCGTTGCTAACTCAACTCCATTTTTAAATAGTTTAATGACAACAGTATCTGTGCTGAGTAACCTTCTGTATAAGAAAGTATTTTTATCATTCTTCCAGAAGTCATTACTTACTACGTCTCCGAATACTTTCTCTTTATACTCACACTCATATTCACAATAACAAAAATCATTAACAGGTTGCTCTGTTGGTTCTTGCAATACTTCTCCTTGAATCTTAGTTGCTAAACCAGAAGTAATTGAATAAGGTGTGCTATTTGCTAATTGTATAGTTATCATTCTATTATTTTTGTTACTGAAGCTTCTGTGATTTTCTCAACTCCTGCTTCTGTTATTTTACCATCGATTGGAATACCTCCGTCTTCGTTTAATCTTGCTGACAAATTATAATCAAATCCTTGTATTATCTGAGAACCATCTACTAAACAAGCTGTGACAACGTTTCCACTTACAGGGTCTATTGTTAATTGTGTTTCTCCTACTGAAGGAATTACTCTGTTTGGTACAGGGTAAGGATTAATAGTACTTAATTCATCTATTGCATAACCATTCTGAGCAGTCTCTTCTATTCTATGTATTGCCCACATGTTTGCTACACTTGTTATTGGAGGAGCTATATTTGTCCATGTAGTAACCATTATAGTATTTAAACCAACAAGGACTGCTCCTTGAAGATTAACACCCGTTACAGGATGGAAAGTCTGAATTTCAGCACTCCAAGTTGGTGTGACATTACCGTCTAAGTCATAATCATAAACAGGTATCTCTGGACTTAAAAACAAGTAATTAGTATTTCCTGCCACTCCTAAGTCACTCGTTCCATCTAAATTAGCTGATATACTCATTCTTATTGTATATCCATTTAGGTCTGAGTAATTACTTGACTTTCTATTCTTATTATTTAAAGGCTTAAGAACATCGTAGAAGATATTATTAACTCCTAAGTTCTGGATCCAATCTTGCCAACTTATTTTTTGAGCAAACCTTCCACTATAAAACTGATCATCTCCAACTAATGCTCCTGTTATTAAAGTAACATCGTTAAACTGATCTCCAGAAGCTAAGTTGTAACCTCTTGTAGTGTTCTCATTAAATTGTTGTACTCCTGCAGATACTTGAGCAGTTCCTATATTGTTAAAATTGTAAGTGTCTAGTGTAAAAGAATCTTCTGTTATATTATTGTAAGCAATCAAATTAATAGACAGAGATTTAAGTACTGCATCTTTTAACAAGTTTAGACTAAACTCAAAGTCTAAGACAAAGCCATCTTCATTCCAAGTGATCAAATCAGTAAACCCTGTGTCAACTCCTATCTGTTTGTTATGAGGGTAAAAATCAAACTTAGTAACGTCCATTAGTCCAGGAATGTCTGCACTCTCATCATATAGCTCTGTGTCTGCTATTAGAATAACTCGGTCTGAGTTTCCACTTGCTAAAGTAACGTCTCCAAGTTCTACTCCAATTAAGAAATATGTTGGAGCTAATGAAAACTTATTAGCTAAGAATGTTTTTTGCCCGGAAGAGTATTCTACATCAAATGACATGCTCATTGTATTTCCAAAAGGAGCAGAGATAACAAAGTTTGTTAAGAATGTTTGTCCGTCTTCAAAAGGTAAAGCTGCATTATTAATAGCGTTATCATAAAGGAAGTTACTTTTTAAATCTGTCAATGTATCTTCATACTCAATCTGTTGTGGCAATTGAGATACATAAACTCCTGCTCGTTCACCTGCTGAGAACGTACCTAATATTTTTGTAACGTCAATAGTAACCTTAGTTTTAGTCCCTATTAATAAACCATCAGCAGGGTTTCCGGTAGCTTCTTCTTCATAAGAAATAGAACTAACTGCATAATTGTTTTGAAAGCCGTTAAAGTTCTCATTAAACCAAGCCACGCTACCCTGACTATTATCTATTACTGTTGCTTTCTCTGTATTGGGATTACTTAATACTGTTCTAAATCCAGGAGAGTAAGCGTATTTCAAAGTGTTTAATCCATTTAAAAGAGGAGGTATTATATCATTCTGCAAGTTGCTTAATTGTCCATCTAAGAAATAAGGAACGATTGTAAATTCATGTTCTATCTCAAACCTTTGTATATCATAAGCAGGATTACTTACCCATCTTACTCGCATTGATCCTGTTTGCCAATCTGCATACTGTCCTAACCTCGTTAACACAACCCAATTAGTATTCCTTGCTGCAGGATAAACAACGTTACCTCCTATCTCAGAACCATAATATCCTTGATCGTTTCCAGATACTTTAGACTCTACATTAAAAGACTCTGTGTTTCCTAGTAATCCAAACTTATAAACCATTGCTGATAAATAAGTAAGACCTACAAGACCTGCATTATTTGAGTCTGTGATTGCTCCTGAGTTAAGAGTGTAAAAAATAGTGCTTCCATCTAAACTAATTGCATCAATAGTTATGTTAGCAGTAACAACTCCTGATTGCCCCCAATCACAAACATCTCCTTCGCTAAATCCATCATTATACCAATTACCTGTGGACCTACTAACTGATTGAGCGACTGTATCAGCACTCCAACTATCGTTAGCAGTTACTGAAGCACTCCAATTAATATCTATAATATTTGTGAACTTAACATTCTCTCCTACAACTCCTGTGAAGTTGTTAGTAAAGTCTCCTAGATTGGAAACAAAACCAACATCGTTCTTATATTCATTGAAGAACTTTTGTGATGATACTACAACGTTAACTCCCATTACTTATTAATGTTATTTAAAATTTCTAATCCTTTATCTATTTCAGTTGTCATTTTTTTTAGCTTATCAAACGACTCTTTGTTATGGTCTCCTGCTATAATTTGTAAGCTATCAATTAACTCAGAAGGATTAGGTGTTTCTCCTTTGTCTATCCTTGCTTTTATGCTCTTACAGAACTCTAACTCTTTAGGATCTTTAATGTTTTCTAATATGCTCCAATCAATATCTATTTCCATTACTCTGCTTCTATAAATGATTCTTGTAGGTTTGTTGTATAGGGCTTCTTAACCCACCAACTTGCAACTGCATAGTCTCCAAACAAATTCCACACTAAACTTGTAATCCTTCCTAGATTCCCTTCAGTATCTTGGAAGTAACTGTTTTCTGTTACTTGTAAAAACGACTCTAAACCAAAAGGGATCCTCACCTGTTGGAACAACTCTTTTTGAGCCCCATAATTATTCTCAACAAATGAAGTCTCTACATAATACTTATCATACATTAACTTAGCATTAAATAAATCTCTATGGTTGACAGGCATTCTATTTCCTTGAAGGTATAAGAACTTAGGCTTACTGTGATAGTTGTCACTAACTTTAAGTACTCCTATCTTAGATGTCACAAGCCCTGCTAAGTTTGAAGATGCTCCTATGAGGCCAACAAGGTTATCTAAAAACTGTGCTACGCTTTTCAACGTGTTCTCTAATCCATTAAGCTGATCTTTCCTATTTCCTAATGATACAAAGATATTATTCTCGTCTAACCCAGATAAAAACTTAGCATCTACTATTGGAGTGTTAACTGCATCTGTAACTCTTTCGTAAGCCGTTCCTTTATAATTGTCAATAGTCCACTCATCATTAGGATCTATCTGAAACAATAAAGCCCATCTTGCTTTTAAATCTGCAGTATTAAACTTCTGCTGATCTACCTTAACATTTGGCATCTGATACGTGGCCGTCTTAACCCAATAAGGATCACTATGTGTTCTGAATTGCAAGTCTGTTCCTACTATCTCAAACTTACCGTAAACCATATCTTTAATTGTCTCAAAGAAGTCTTTACAATTATATCCAAAATCAACTGTATTAGGTATTCCTGTCGGAGTTCCTCTATAAGTAGTTATCAAACCACTAAGGAAACTAACATCGTCTTGTCTTGGATTAGAAGGTAAGAAGTAAACATTATCTAATTCAGTTATTGGACTAACTAGATTTAAACCTAAGTGATTACAAACAATCTCCATTGCTCTTCTTAACTGAATAGTTTTATGTTGTCTTACTCTTGGAAGCAATGTTTCTATTAATTGGTTTCCTAAATTGATTACTGCTACTGCTATTAAAGCAGTATAGATTGCTTGTATGATTAATTTTGCAATAGTCCATGCTGCAGCTGCAACTGGACCTGTTAAACCTCCTGCACTATGAGCAAAAGCATCATTGATTTGCTCTGCTAAAGTCTTAATGCTCTCTGCTAATTCTTTTATAAGTAAGAATAAAACTATGTTACTAATAAGAATCTCAAAGAAATTAAACTTCTTCTCTACTACGTAATCTATTTCTATATAGTCCAACTGTCCAACTGCTCCGATTAGCTCCAGATAACCCCACGTTAATGCCTCTATTCGCAAGTTAAAGCTATCCAACCCTTCTTTCTTTATGATATTGGCTGCAGTAGAACCATCTTCTAACAAGGCCACATCATTTGCAAGGTTAACATATCCTTCAAATACGTTTAAGTTATTCTGATTGTTAAGTCCTTTTATCTGGAAAGGAACGCCATGAAAGATTCCAGGATTGTCATTTGTAATCCAATCTCTAAGAATATTTGAAGCTTTGTCGTTGTCGGTGTTTACAAATCTAAATGAGTCTGCTGAGATGTTTGCTTCGTTTACTTCCTCATCAAAAGAGGCAGTTATTTCTATGTCAGTCCACTCTGTAGGTGCATTAATAGTTTGACCGTTTAAGGTAAAATCTACTCGTGTATTTACAGAGCTTTCTGACATAGTGCGTGACAGGCTTCTCTACCTGTTTGAGTTGTTAAAGTTATTAATTATTTTCTATTCTCACAATCTTCTTTTTGGTTTAGAGATAGTTCGGTGTTTTTTTCCGTTCGATTCCATTACCGTAAGAAGCTCATTAAGTATTTTATTATACGTTACGTCTGTTATTACAGGCTTATTCTCTATGGCTCTCTTAACATCGTTATTAGTCTTTGCAACTGTATTTTCTAGCGACTCAAATTTGTTTAAAATTTCTTGGTTAGACTTCCAATTTGTATTAATTGCCTCATCTAATTTTGGTTGATTATAGTCATAAAGGTTTCCAAGTACTCCTCTATTGTAATCTTGAACGATATTTGCAGCCTCATCATTGCTTACTCCTCCCATCTTCATGTTGTTCTTCTTATCAATTACACGCTCATTGTCATGTAGCATTGAAAGACGGCCACCTTTAGAGTCTAATGCATTTCGAACCTTACCTGTATCTTCTGTTCCTTCAAAGAACGTTGGAATAGCATTAATAACTGCAGGTAAGGCTCCAAGTAAAACCCCAACTTCTGGAATTGCCTCTTGTGGACTCTTTCCTTGCTCTAGTAACGCACTCAATATTTTAAAACCTGCAGTTCTTAACTCTTGGTTTCTTGCCTCTTGTTGCTTTTGTCTTTCTAACTCTGCTTGTTTCTTTTCTTCTGCTGCTAATGATTGGTCTGCTCCTAGCACTCCTTTATCTGCTAATTCTCTTAGTCTATCCTGTTGCTTTTCTGTTTCTGACAACTCCTTGCTTAACTCTTCTTGCCTTGCATCGCTCCTTGCTTGAACTGACCTTTCAATTAATCCTAAAGATGCTTTTTGTATCTCTTCACGTTTTTCTGCAGCTTTTTTATCTGCTTCTATTTGTTTCTTTTGTATTTCTTCCTCTTTTTTTGCCAACCTGTCTTGTTCTTCAAGAAGTAAATCATTTAGTTCTTTTCTTAATCTTAATTCCTCCAAAGAGTCTTCTTTTGATAAATCTATTCTTCTTTCTAAAGATGCTTTTTGATTCTCAAACCTTTTCTTCTCTAATTTCTCTAATTCTTCATCTGTGTTTTTTCTTCCTCCTACTACTATATTAAATAAAGCTTCTTGTTGAGCTATTATATCATCCTCCAAGTCTAAACCTTCCTCAGAAGCATCATTTAAATCATTTTGGGCTTCTGTTAAATCTTGCAACACTACCTTTCTTTCTCTTAAAACCTCAAGAGTTCTAGTATTTATTATTTCAGATTGTTCTAATTTTTGTATTTGCTTAGCTAGTTCTGTAGCGTCTAATAAAAGCAAATCATCAAGATTTATCCCCTCTGCTGAAAGTTCCTCTAATACCTCTTTCTGTCCTCTAAAACTTTCTTCAGCAAGTTCACTAGTTCTCTTAAGTAAAGAAGCTCTTGTTGCTAATGATTCTTTTTCATTCGCTATTATTCTCTCATTAATAGTTTTCTGATTGTCAAAACCATCTATTAGTATATCTAAGTCAATCTCTAATCTATCTTGTTTTATTTGTCTTAATTCTTTTTCGTTTTCTAATACTTCATTCTTCAATTGGTTCTCAGCATCGATTAGTTTTTTAATTGCTTCTGTTTCTTCATCTAGTAAAGCAATACCTGTTCCTCCAGATAGATTTTGTATTCTAATTTTTTCTTGAACAATTTCTAATTCTTCTTTTGCTAAATTTTGTAGTATTCTAGCTCTTTCAACTTGTAAAGATTGACCTTTTAAAACGGCCTCTGATAGTCTGTCAAAACTTCTAGTTGAATCTCCTGCAATTATTTGTTGTTGTTCAATTAATCCGTTTAATCTTTCAATTCTTACTTCTAAAGGCCTTGAATCTTTTTCAAACTGAATTATTCTTTTTGTTAAATTACCTTGTGCTTCTGCTGAAGCAGCAATCTTGTCGGTGAAATTGTCAGTCGCTTTACTTACCCTGCTGAAATTATCTCTCGTTCCTGACAATGCATCAGATAAACTTGATCCAGCTATTATGCTTTTTTTTACTGCTCCACTATATTCAAACAAATCCAATGCAGCCCCTGAAACAACGTTCTTAATTTGGTCAAATGCTCCTCCAACTTTAGAAGTTAATTCTCTTACATTTTCACTTCCTTCTGCAGTAGATTCTAAAGAACCTTGTACTCCATCTAATGAAACTTTTGCACCACCTACTGCAGCAACAAAGCCAAGTATTCCTTTCGTTGCTCTACCTAAAGTGTCTGGATAGTTACCCACATTTCTTTGAAACTGTCCTGCAGAACCATCTACTTCTTTTAACTCTTTGTCTAACCTGTCAATCTCTCTTTTTAACTTCTTAGTTTCTTTTGTTGCTTTTCCTTCTTCCAGAACTAAGTCCTTATATCTTTTTCTTAGAACGTTAAGCCTTTTAGATTCTCTTTCATAGGCTCCTATTAATCCTTGAGAATCTTTAACCTGTTCTTTTGTCTCCTTGTTTGTAATAGCCTTTTGTTGGTTTACTGCAAGTAACTCAGTACTTAGTCTTTGTAACTCATCCTCTTCCTCTCTGGTTAATTTAATAGCCTCTGCTATTTCTTGGTTACCCTTTCTCCTTTGCTTATCCGCATCTACTTGTCTTTTTATCAACTCATTTCTGGCTGCTGACAATTTTTTGCTTCTTGTTTCTAACTCAACTAACTGCTTAATGTTATCTGCTTGTGCTGCCTCTATTTTTTTTTGAACTTTTACTCTCTCTTTATCTATCTTAAGTTTCTCTTCAAAAGACTCGTTAACTTGCTCTATTCCTTTATTTAGATCATTAAGGGAGTTAACATCTTTAGCTTCAATATTAATTATCTTGTTAGTGCTCTTTGTTTGTGCTGCTAATGCTTTGTTAATAGCCAATAATACTTCTAATGCTTGTTCAGCACTCATTGTTAAGTCTCCGTATAAATCCTTTTGATATACGTCTCCTGCTCCTTTTATAGTATCATTAGCCATTACTTTGTGCTTTTAATGTTCTTATATAGTGGTTATATTTATAAACCGTTAATTCTTTAGGGTTGATTGGTAACCCTTGTCTCTTTTCTATTGCTAAACAAATCTCTTCATATCCTAAAGACTCTGAGGAGTCAAAAGTATTTTTAAAATCTAGCTCCTCCATCTCTATTAGATTTAGTAAAGACCTATCAGATGTTGCAATATATTCATTCTTTAACATTGCTATCTGTCTCTTACACTCTAATAATTCTTTGTACTCTTTCGAGAAGCCGAACTCCTCCAAGTACTCGTCATAGATTTCATTCCATAACTCTTTCAATTCTTTTGTGTTATCTTCTTTTAACTTTCGGTAAGATGGTAATATAACAAGATAAGCTAAGTTACCTGTCTTATGGATTTGCACCCAATTCCATTGTGGAAGGTTATCTATTGAAGTGTATTTAAGCTGCTGCTTGAAGGAGTGGCCTCGCTTCTTCAATAAATTTAACTCTAAGTATGTCAATAATCTTTTGAAGATTTTCATCTTGTAATCCCTCTAAATTGTTGCCGTAACTATCTTCTAAGTTGTCGTTGTCTTTCATTGGATCAGATGTTATTGTAAACTCTCCGTCTCCAATCCTTAAGTCAAAACTATCATAATACTCTCCTGTGTCTAACAATATTGGACTTTCTCCTGCTGTCTTGGTTTTAGTCTTACTCTTTCCATCGAAGTTAAATGTGAATGAACGTCCCTCATTTAAAAACTCTGTTGTAAAACTGTAACCCCCTCCAATATCTTTTAACTCAACACCTAGTGAATCCTCTCCGTCAAATAGTTGGCTTTTGTTTAAATCAAGTATAAACTTCTGGAAGCTTTTGTCAGTAAGAGCCTCGTTAAACATCTGATTTGCATCTAGTGTTAACGCTGCTCTTACCGACTTAAATAGCTTACCATTCCTCATTCCTATCTGTTCTTAGTGATCCAAACCCAAGCCAAGTTCAAGTCAAAAGGAAGTCTCCCTTTAAATTGTTCTTTAAACTCAGCCTTTTTCACATCTACAAACGCTTTAGGATTAAGGACTTTTGCATATTGAAGCTCTAAGGCCGTTGGCTCTTTAACTTCTTTCTCTTTCTTACTCATAATACTATGGTACTACGTAAGTGAAAGGCTCCATATCTGCTCCTTCTTTAAACACATCTACACTGATTACATCAGTAGAAACTGCTCCTGCAGCTAATGTAAGCTCGTAAACTCCATCAGAAACCTCAACTGCTGCTGAGATAGCTAAATTTGCTGACTGTGATACATTGTAAAGATCAGAAGGAGAGACTCCATTATCTGGAGAAAAATCTGCAGCAACTAATCCTTTGTAAGGGTTTAAGTTGTTAAAATCTCCGTAACAATAGTTTAAATCCAAAGTGACAGTTGTAGGAGTTATTACAGGAGCTGCTAAAGCCTCCCCAATAATATCTGTTAAACCTCTTTGAAGTAACATGTTAGTTTCGATTTGACCTGCAGCAATTTGCGTTAAGTTTTCATCTCTTACTAATTCATTAACTGCGAAAGTTAAAGACACAGAGTTAGGATCTGTTTTAGTTTTCTTAACAACACCTGCATAAAGAGTTCCTGTCTCAATTGCAACAGGAAGTAACTCAGTATCATTATCAATACCTGCTATCGCTCCTCCAACTGTTACCTCAAATTCACTCATATCCTGACATTGGAAAGAGTTTAATACTCCTGCAAACTTAGGGCTTCCAAATTTAGAGTAATAAGAACCTACGAAAGTTCTAATCCCTTGATCTACTATAACAGAGATTCCATCAACATCAAAAGTAACAGGCTCTGCTCTTACGTCAGTAACTGTGTTAATTTTTGGAGTGATATACCAACGTTTAGTAGGATCTAACTCATTAATTTTACCTTGTATGAAAGCGTCAGGCAACACTCCGTTTACAAAATCTGATTTTTTAATAGAGTTCTTTGTTCCATCTGCTGCAAAAGTTTGCACCAAGATAAGCAAAGCTACTCTGTCGATTACTGGAACACAAGAAGGTACGCCTGTATTTTTACCTCCTGATCCACATGTACATGGTTCGAACATTTTTTTTACTTTTTGTAAGAGGCTTCTATACCTCTCTGGTTTAATTATATATTTATTTAATGTTTACAATCTTCACACCCATTTTTGTTTATAGGAAGGCTAATCCTAAATTCAATTCCACTTAATTCCATACTAAATAAGTTCTTTACGTGGCCAACTCTGTCATAGAATCCTGCTTTTGATTGACTTATTATAGTGTATTCTTCTTCCTCTATATCTCCGATTATTGAACTACTCTCCAACAAATCTACAAAATCCTCAGCTAATTGAGTCATTGGAGCCACATATTCTCTATGTCTGTCCTCTGTTAATTCTCCTTTTACTGCGTCATCTTCTACAGTATTATATCTGCTCTTCTTCCTAGATTTATCTCTGGGTTTCTGTTTCTTTTTTCTTTACTTACGTGGTAATAATAAACTAATGGAGTCTTTTGTTTTGCCTTCTTGATCTGAGTTAGCTCACTATTAGTTGCTTTAACAGTTCCATAGAAGTAATTAGGTGCAGGAATGAATATCTCTGTCTCTAAAGGACAACTATTGCCTGTGAATATTATATACTTACCACCTATTACTTCTTTTGCTTTATACTCTACTGCTCCAATAAAGAAACAACCTTTTGAAACAAGCCCATGTGTTGAACATAATGTAAGCTTTACTTCATTATCCGGAAGAACCTCACAGTCCAGAATAGTCTCAGTAAATTCTAACTGAGAAACTAAATCTCCTATTATATCAACTGTCTCTTTCATTTATTATAAATCTTTTTTCCAAACATTCTTACTGCGTAGTATCTTAAATAATTATCTAATTGTTTGCCTATTGTTCTATCATTTAATAACACACTCCAGGTTCTCATCTCTTTATCTGCAAACTTACGAGCAAAATCATTACCAACATCGTCTGCCATATACCTAGTTTGATACATCCAATCGTGAAGCATTGCTGCAAATAAGAAGTCTCCATAAGGAGGGAATGCCCACCACAATGATCGAGGTGAAGAGCTACAGTCAAATTCAAAGTCTTTAGGAATAACTATTACAGCATCATTAGAAAGCCTAACAGATAGGTTTCTTAGTAGCCTAAAGTGGCTCGTTTTAGTTATTGGGTAAGTAGGAGTTAAATGCAATAAACCTATCTTTAAAACGCTCTGGATGTTATTTCTATCTATATCTAACATTTTACATTCCTGTTAATCTAACCGAACCTCTTCCATACTTCTTTGAGTTTAATATACACTCACTATTGGTTACGTATTTTTTATTTAAACAATGTTGCTTTATCATATTTGCTAAAGTATCTGACATAGCCTCTTTGTTCATTCCTGTTTTTGAAACTAATGTTCCACTAAATTTCAATTTACTTTGGTCCTTGTGTAATTCTGCATCAGCCCATTCCTTCTTTTGGTCTCTTTTATAATCTAACATAAAAGGACTATTCATAGCTTTTTCCATTGTTTCTGTTGAAATAATTTTAACCTCAATCCTCTCATCAATGAAATTTTCAATATGAGGTTTTGCAATTGCTCCTATAATAGCAACCACCGCAACAACAGAACTAATCAATTTTAATATGTCAGTTATTTTTTTCATTATTTTTTTATAATCTCTTTAATAAAAAACTCTTGTCTATCTTCTACATTTGTTATTCTCAATTCGTTTTGCTTTATTAAAATTAGATTTTCTTTTATTAAAGCATGATTATCTTTTTGAGAGTTTCCCAAATCATTCATAGTTTTTGCCAACTCTTCAGCAGTTTTATAAAATTCACTTTTTGCCTTTTGATTTGCTTTTTTATTTTCTGCTAATTCTTTGTCTTGAATACGGTTATCTTTTTCATTTACTATTTGTCTAATGGTCCCTTCTTGTATTTTACCCCCGTGTTCTTTTTGTGTCTTATTAACATAAGTAAACCAAAATAAAAAAAACGTCATTAGAACAGAACCTAAAACACCAAGAACAATATCAACTAAAAATTTGCTTTCTTCCATTTTAAAATAAGTTTTTACAATTAAAAGTTAATAAATTATACTTCTTGCTTTTTATTTCTTCAAACCTATCAAAAAACAAACTTGTATTAATATTAGTTGTTTTTATTATATCTGTTTTCCTTATAACTGTGTCACAAAGTATAGGAGTTTTATTACCTCTTTTAAATCTTATTGTTTTATCATTATATGTGTATCTAACAGAACATTTAGGGCTTAAAGATGTTGCAGCACCTAAAAGCGTTAATGCTTCATCAGGCTTACTGTAAATCGCTTGTATTTTGTTTTTCTGGTAATTATCACTCTTTAATCTTTCCCACTTATATCTATTCCTAAATATTGCAAAATATATTATTATAGATAAACTAATTAATGTGAAAATATCAAAAAAATTAATATCTGTTTTATTAAAAAATAACATATTAAAATTATTAAAATAGTCATACCCTAATAAATTTAACAGTCCAAAACCAATAAATAAATTAAGCATATTTTTTTCGCTATGTTTAAAAACATAAACAGCTAAACAAATCATTATAATAGAATCAATAACCCAATAAAGTCCATCACTATCAAAATACTGAGGTAAATATCTCATCAGTAAAAATAATATGAAAAACAACCTTAACATTATCCTTGATTTGGTCTTTCTTTTGGTCTACCGCTTACCCATTCGCCTTTCTTTTCTGTTTCAGTTCCTTCAAAAGAAACTTCTAACTTTTCAACTAAAGTTTTTATTTCTGTAAGGATTTGTTGTTGTTCTTCATTCATAATTATTGATTTAAATAGTTATTTACATCGTTTAATATTTGATCGTGTATTACTTGAGTATATCCGTTATCAATGTCATCTTGGGTAATAGTATTTAATTCATTTTCTAATAAAAATTTAGCACTATCGAAATTTCCATCTTCTAACCTTAATAATAATTGAGTTAATTTATTATAAAGATAATTTACATTAGCATCTGTTAAAGTTCCATCTCGATATAGCAAACCAAAACTACTTACCTTAAAACTAGAAACATAATCTCTACCTAACTGCTTCATCTTATTGTTTAGTTTTAAATAAAGTTCCGACAATTCTGTTTGGTCTGTTATTTCGCTAAACCCTACAGGTTGAGTTTCACTATAAACTATAGATGGTATTGGCTCGTTATCTTCTTTATAAAATTTCTTCTCCATTTCTAATAATATGAATATGTTGTCCAACGATTAACATCATGGTTGTATATAAATTGTGCAGATGCTCCTTTAGCCAAATCAAAATCACTCGTATCTGCTAACAACATTCTGTTTGATGCTGAACTAGCAGAATCATTGTCTTTAAACTTTAGCTTTTTATTAGTTCCCGAATTTATTATGGTTACAATCCTATTAACTCCTGCTGATGGGGCAACCATACCAGTAAAATCTCTATCGTGAGCATCAGGATTGATAAAATGAACATTTGAAGTTCCTAAATCATAGTTATCAATTTCAACTGGAGCACCTCCTGTTTCTGTATATCTTGTTATTTGACTGTCGGGCATTTGAGTAATTCCTGTTGCGTGAGCATAATTACCTATCTCTATACTCGTAACATTACCACCTTCATCAACAACAGGCACACCGCCTAAAATATTAATAGCATCTGTAAGAGTTCCAATAGTAACACCATCTTTTTTGACTACAATATTTGAACCTGTTCCTGTATCTCCTTTTTCTCCTTTTGTGCCTTGTAGTTTAACACCCCAAAAATTAGACTCATCTCCTATTAATGTCCCATCAAAAGTTACAGGATTTGATGACTCTAAACCTATTTGAATCTCTACATATTGATTTGCTGTAAGTTTTAACGGCCTAAATGTAAACTCTAAGGACCAGTAATCTGAAGCAGAACCACTATTTCTAATATATCCTGAGTCTACTGCAATATCTTGAACTACTCCATCTATTCTTAACTTTGGTAGTGGCTGTATTCTTTGGTCGGAATTATTAAAAATTCTTAAAGCACCTCCAAATTGATATGTACTATTGTCAGATACAGTTATCCTACTATTATTAGTGGAATTACTATGACTAAAACCCGTATCTTTTTCGCTTTCCACGTCCCAAGAAATAATTAATGGACTTGCTTCTGTAAATGTGCTACTGTTATCCGTGCTTGTTAAAGCTATAATTGGTAAAGGTTCTGAGGTTCCACTTGCTGCTACTTCTTCCCATCCTAAATCCTTTCTTGCATACTGTTTACCATCGTTAGGGGCTTCAGGGAATGACACCTTTGCTGTGTTTGCAGTTATTGCAGCTAAATCTGCACTTGTAGCAAACTTATTTGTTCCTTCTGGAATGTCATCAGTATTTTCAAAACTAGCTTGTTTAAAAGTACCATTAACATAAATAACGGCTTGATTTAAAGTAGTGTTGACAATTAAGCTACGTTCATCAGGTGAAGTGATAGCTATAATCTCTGCTTGTGTCAGCCCTTGTATTATGTCTTGTATTTCCATTAAATTAATATTCTAAATAAACCGTCTGCAACATTTCCATTTCTTGATACTTCTACTGTATTAACTCCTGTTCTTTCTACTCTCCATCCAACAGTTCTACCATCTGAAAGCCTAAATACTTCGGGTTTTAAATCTAAAGTATTTAAGTTATGAGTAACTGTAAATGTTGTTCTACCTCCTGCAAAAACTCTTGATATAGAACTTTCAGCACTATCTAAGTTAACTGCAAAAAATGCTTTTGGTATGTCACTCGTTAAGGCAATGTCTCCATCTTTAGCTTGATGTGTTTGTGTAAAATCTGTTGCACTTGGTGTGTGAACAACTATTAATTCACCTGCAAGACCTGTGTTGTAAGCAATCCCATTTAAAACAGGGTAATCATCTGATTTAACTATTTGTTCTTTTCCACATAAAGCAATTGCATTTATAACATTCTGCTTTAATGTTGAGTTTTGAGAACACATCGTTGCAGGGTAGTTTGGTAGATTTAAAGAAACAATATCTAATGTTTCATTGTCTCTTATTGCAAATCCTCCGGTCTTGGTAAAATCTCCTTTTAATAAAAATAATGATGCTTGATTTCCATTGCTTAGTGTTACACTTGGAACAGAAACACCTTGAAAAAAATCTTCATCTTGAATAGTAACACCAAATGAAGTCATACTTAAAAAGGTTTGACTATTTTCAAGAAGAACATTCCCATCAACTCCTCCTTGTCTTAAGTCTAAAAATGCTGATCCATTAGTAGCCTTTACCACTTGGCCATTGTCAATTGATATGTTCCTAGCTCCAGTTGTGAATCCTTCTAACAAGACACTCGCCAAGTCCTGAGTATTCATATCATCTAATATGTTCTGCAACTCCTCTGAGATTTCATCAACACTACTCACCCAATTAACCCCGTCAAATAAATAAGATCCTTTAGAATAGAAGTTCCCTCCTAAACCTCCAGGAAGCCACTTTGTCCCTTGTGAATTTTGAACATAAGCTAATGATAAGGTTGGAGCAGTAGGAAAAGCTGCTATAAGAGCATTATAATTTAAAAACACTCCAATATATCCTGTCCCAGAACCGCCTCCGCCTTGACTATCTATGTGAATTACTACACCCATTTAAGCCTGTTGTTTTTGTGTAAGTTCAAATTCTATTGTTCCTGTTGTTTCTGTTCCTGCATTATAAACGACTCTCATATAAACCCATGCTAAGTGATTATCGTCTACTGCATCATCTACTGAAACATTAGTCGAAAGATTGTTATACTCAAACCAAGTAGTATCATCATTAGAAACTTCAATTGTGTAAGTAGGATCTCCAACAGTTAACCCAGATTTAATAGGAGCTAAAGCCCACTCATATTTATAGCAACTTTGTATTGATTGAGATGTTTCTGAAACAGTCGCATCATGCGAAGTACCGTCTCCAAATTCAAACTTTGTTTTCTTAGGCTCATTCATAACCAACTTGTTTTTTTCTTTATTATTCCTTTAAAAGTAGGATAGTCTGTTAGGTTGTCGCAGATGTACCATTGAATAGCATCATAACTACATATCCCTTCATTGTAAACTGTGTAAATCCTAGACTCAGAAAACTCTGCTTCCCTCGAAACCTCATTACTATTAACAATGTTTCCTGTATTAGTGTTCTTTACTTTCTGATCTCTTGTGTATTTCCAGAAGATAAACTTCTCAACCATCTTAACTATTCCCTCAGACCTCCATCTTCCACAGTTGTCATCCTTACAAAAAGGCTCATATATATCAATGTAGATTTGCGTCTGAGGAACTCCGTTAAGTAAGTCCGCAACAAATAAGTCGTATAACTCACACCCTAACAAATCTTGGAGGTAATCAACCTCAAACTTATCTATGTACTCTTGAAGGCCATCTTCTGTGTGCTTGTTTGTAGCAATACAAATTGGTGCTGATTCAAAGTCTTCTGGTGTTATGTTAAGTATTGACATTATTTTGTTTTTATCTCTATTTTAATCCCAAAGTCTAATTTATTTAGACTGTTCTTTAATCGCCTCCACACTTTATCGTAGAGGCTTAGTCGTTTCCCTCTGACTTCTTTATTAATTTGTTATCATCATCCAGAACTAACTCATCATCTTCATTAATCTCTACTTCATCACCAACTTCTAATCCTTCTGCAGCCTCTTCATTTGCATCTATATCTTCTTGAGTTAATACGTGGTATTTAACCTCAACGTCATCATCTTTACAATCGTCACACTTCTCAGCTCCTCCTCCGCATCCTTCACAAGGAGAGTTTGAGCCATTTGCAGCTGCTTTATGCTCTTCATAAGTAGAGTTTACTTTAAGCTTTGACAACTTAACATTATAAGCATCTAACTGCTTTTGAGTTCCTTCTTCAGCATATCCATCTGCTATAAACTTATCTGCTACATTTTCACCTACTTGTTTAACTGCTCCTTTAGGGATTCCTGCAACGTGTTCTTTTTTGAATTTTATGATTTTCATCTTGAAGTATTTTAAGTTAGTAATTCCTTTTACCACCAAAACCTCCTACATTTCTGCAGGAGGTTTAAGTTATCTAAACTTTATATTAAGGCTTATCTATTGCAGTTATTGCTGCACCTATATCAGTACACTTCATGAATGCATTTTGCCAGTTAGTAGGAACTAAGAAGTTCAATCTTTCTAATCCTTTAAGAGTAGCGATTTCTTTTTCCCAGTTATCTTTGTTTTCAAAAGCAACATCGATTTCTACCATTTGTCTGTCAATGATTTCTCCTTTCATTGCATCAAATACATAACAAGTGTTCTGTGCAACGATTGGGGTCCACATTACCATCATTCCTCCGATAAAAGGAGTTCCTCCTATCATTGTAACTCTTGAATCTAAATAGTTGTTATCTAAATCTTTTAAAGACTCTACGTTTTTAAACCAATCACATTTGTTAACAATAACAACGTTTGGATCATAAGCTTCTTGCTGACCTAACTCAATGATTTGTGTTTGCATTCCTAAAATCAAATCTACCATATTAGCAGCTTGAATAGAAGCAGTTAAAACACACGCTACGTTAGCAGCAGAAAACTCAGAAGAGTAAGAGTCAATAGAATTTAAGTTCTCACCTACTCCATCTCCTAATAATAATTGAGAGTCAATTCTTAACGCTAAAGATTGATTGATTAATCTGTCAATACGACTTCTCATAAATGGATAGTCAGCAACAAATAATCTACAGAAGTCAATCATATCTTTTACAACTTTCGTTTCAATAGAGTTAACAACTAGCGTTTCTTTAGTAGTAGAAACCACCTCAGCACACTTAGCAACGTTTTGAGCATCTCTAACAACTGTGTTTTGCTCTACGTACTTATAGAACTCTGTAGATACAGGAGTTGTTGGAAATATTGAACGAATTTTAGGAGCTCTTACAGGTTGATCAATAACACCTTGTCTCATTTGAGCAAAGTCAGATCCTGCATTTATGTCTCCATAAGTTTGCTCTGCTTTATTAATCTCAACTTGAATACCTGTCTTAGAAGCTAATGCTTTATCAATAGCATCATCTTTAGTAGCATTGTCCCAAGCAGCTTTAACTATTCCTTCAAAAGTCTTTGGAGTAACATCCTCTCCATTACTGTTCTTGATAGAAGTAATTATTTCTCCTTGATTGATTTGAGTTTGCTTTAAAGTTTCAAACATTTGTTTGTAACCTTTCAACTGCTCTGCTAAGTTCTCAGCTTTCTCAGTATCGTTTTCAGCATCTTTCATTTGCTCAACTAAACCTTCTACTGTTTTCTCAATGTTTTCCATTGAAGCTTTGTAATACATTGCTCTTTCTTCAGAGGTTAATTTACCTATCTCTTCTTCAGATAATTTCATAAACGTTTTCACGCTATCTACCATCTTAAACCAAATAGGTAAAGAAGCAACTGTTAATCCTCCTCCTACTGCGAAGCCTAAAGACTCCATTAATGTTTCTGCTGCAAAACCAGTCGATGCAGTAACTATTGCTACTGTCAAGATTGATAAGACTGTAATTGCAAATAATCTTACTTTTTTCATTTTAATTTGTTTTGTGATGAGCGTTTTATTTTTAACTCATCTGGTTAATTATTATTTATTAATATTCAAACTTACCAACGATCAAAGAACCCTTTTTCTTGAGTGTCCTCAGACGGCTCAGCTTTCGGAGTGATTACTATCGGCTCCTGTTTTTGATTATCAATTAGTCCTGTTGCAGAGTTAGATCCTCTTAATACAAGGCTTGACTCTCCAATATTTTTCGCTTCTGTTACAACCCAGAAGTACTCTATCTCTTCAAAATCTGATTTATTAGCAATACCATCAACGTTCTCTAAGTAACGTCCTAACTCTTCTTCATCTCCTTTGGCTTCACTATTCATTGCTAAATCAATGTTCACGTATTGCATCCTTACACTCGCTTCAATATCATCTCCAGAATCTAGCCACTCTTTGGCCATTGGATTAATAACATCTTCTTTCTTTACTTTATATATTAATGCTTGTGTGTTTCCTTCAAAGTTCTTTCCTATGGAACTAAACGGTATCTCAGAGACAAACATTTGAACATTTTCTTTTTTTACGACTACGTTGGCCATCTCCATTTTATGGTCGGTTAATAGGTAGTTTCGTCCTTGCTGCTCATTGATAGATTTGTTCCAGATACCGTCTTTGTGTAAGTCCCTATGACTATCCAATATCTTAGTAGTGTTAACAACTACATAATGATAGTTTGTATCTGTCATTAAACCTTTAGCAGCATCATTGAACTTTAATGGATCAATGTTTTTAAGGTTAACCCCTAACCCTTTCTCATGTGATTTAAAAATTTGAGCTTTCTTAAGTCCGATAATATCTTGTTTGCTTCTTTTTAAAGCCTCAAACATCTGGTGCTTATTATCAAAGTCTTTATTAAGTTCTTTACAGTGTATCATTTTGTGACAGTTTTATTTCCTTTTAACACTTTTATTTTTTCTTTAATAGACTCTTTAACTGAAGATGGTAAGTCTGGGTTGTTTAATCTATCCTCTAATATTTTTATTTGCGTATTATCCATCTGTTGGAGGGTTGTTTGGTTCTTCTACCATCCCTGTATCAGCAACTAACTCTCTTGCTTCGTTTTCAGTAAGGTCGAAATTCATCTCTAATAACTTAACTGCAGACTCTGGCTTAATCTTCCCTTCTCCTACTCTCATTATAATATCAGACATCCCTTTTGAAAGGTTAACTTGCTTAGCTGCTCTCTGAACTTGATCTGCTTGTAAAGCTTCTATTCCAGAAAGGTCTAATCTAATGTCATAAGTTGTGTTGTCTGCTTCATTCCATCCTGGAAGAATAAGTTCTTTATATCCTGCAAGGTGTCTTTCTAATGGAGGTATTACTGCGTTAGTGTAGAAGTTCTTCTGAGCTTCTTTTGCATTGTTGAACTTCTTATTAGCAGGATCATTAAACGTTCCAGAATCAGCACCGTATGCTGAACATAATTGCCTTAACGTAAGCACTCCATTTTCAATCATCTTTAAATCAGCAGGACTTAATCCAAATTGAGTGTACTTAACTCTCGCAGTTGTTCCTACTACTTGGTTAAATTTTGCTGCTCCTCCTAATTTATTATTGATAGTGTTTTGTAAATCATCCCCTTCTTCTTCAGATAAAGGATGTTCTCCTTCTGCAGAAAGCAATCCATTAGCTCCTCTATTCTTTATTGCGTTTGCTCCTGCATACATAAGCTCGTTAGATGCTGATAAAGTTGCATAGGCTGCTTGTAACGGGCTTAAACCCATCCCGTGTAACAATCCTTCTTCTGTTGGATTAAAGTACTTTATATGCTTAACGTCTTCTTCTTCAATTGTTGTCTCTACTCCTTGCCACTTTACAATGTACTTAAGCGTGTAATCAAACAACTGTTTACCCATTTTCTTAATCTGAACTAACTGAGGAGGGATAATGTTAACCTGTGTTATCATGCTAAAACCTGCAGGAACTAATCCTGTTAAGAACTCATTACCTGTAGTCAGTTGATAACCTAGTGCGTCTTCTGTAAATTCAAACTTGTTTTGTCTTTTATTTGGATTCATTACTGAGTCGTAAAAAGCTCCAGAGGTAACCTCTTCTTCTTCTCCTGCTGCGTTAATCTCTACAATCTTGTAAGGGATGTTTGCACCTGTTCTAATTATCTTTGAGATAATAGAGTAAGTGTCTGTGTTTGAGGCATAACCTTCATTAATTAACTTCCAAAGCTTGTTATATAAATAACCAAAGCCAGAGTTGTATAGTGAAGAGGTTATGATTTTAGCGTCCTTGTATTTGTCAAGGGCTAGTGTTCCAAGATTCTTAATGATAGTTTTTGCCTTTTTTCTAAGGTAACTCATTCGTTAATTCCGTCTGATTTGTGATAGGCCTCTTAACCTATTTTTTGTAAATGTATTAATAAATATTTATTCTAACACAAAGAAATAACAACTTTTTTTTGATTTATTTTAAAATACTCTGTGTTTTCTTACTCCAATAACAAACCACTCTCTCATCATTATAGAGTCCCAATCATCCGGAGAACGGCCTATTAATGCTTTTATAGTTTCTTTTGGTATAACTGCAGGTTTACCATCTTTGTCAATATCTTTTAACTTCACTTGCTCCATCTCTTCGTTGACTAAATCCATTACCTCATTAGACTTACACATCTCAACTACTTCTCTCCTCTCTATTCTCTGTGCCATTCTAATACTACATTGACTTTTTAAGTTCTGGTAGTTCTCTTTGTTTAAAGCTTTACTGTTATTAATAAATCCTTTACAACCTAACTCATCCACTACTCCTCCTCCGACTCCATCTTCATCAGCTATCGTATGACTGTTCTTTATCTTAAAAGCTTTCTGTATTGCTTTAGCTTTCTCTGACACTTCTGTTGTCTTACTAACTAACATCTCATACCGTTTAACACAAACGAAGTCTTTCCAAACTCTAAAGACTGTTTTATCCTTTCCTTTCCTTGCAACGTCAATAGTCAAATAACAAGTGTAGTCTTCTGGAATCTCTACATGCTCTCCATTCCAATAGTCCATAATTGCATCATAACTTATCAAAGTACTCCTGTCATCATCATACTCCCAATCTCCGTCCCTTAATCTTCTCCTGCTCATCTCGTCTAATTGGTCCAATGTTTCAATATAACTTGAAGGTAAGTAAGGATTGTCTGAAGGAAGAGACTGAATGAACGCTCTATAATCAGCCATCTCTCCTTTTTTCTTAGCTCTATAAAATAGTTTATAGTTCCAATTCTTAGAAGGATTACAAGTACCTAATATCTTTGGAGTTAAATCATACTCTGTTAGTTTGTATCTTATCCTAGACTTTAATACTTGCCAAGCTTTAAATACTATCTGAGCAGTCTCATCTACAAACGCTCCTGTTATCTCTAAAGAACCAAGACTGTCAAACTGAGGATCTTTAGGATAGAGTTTTAATTCTTTCAAAAGTATCTGGCTTCCATTGTGCCATTGTATTATCCCTTTCTGTTCTCTATAAGTAAATTGGTCTTGAACGTCTAACCTAATCTTATTTGCTTTAATTGACTCTTCTGTTGGTGCAGAGGTTAGTTCAAAGAAAGTGTTAAGAGTTGTTTCTTTTAAAGTCTTTAGTATTTCCCTTCCCATTACCCATCTTGTTCCAGGATAGTTCTGACACATTTCTACTAACCACAATACACCTAGAGAACTTTTGGCTCCTCCTGCTGCTCCTCCGAATAGTATCTCTGTAGTAACTTTGTCTTTTAAGTAGTAGACTGCGTTCTCTTGTTTAGGTAGTAGTTTCATTTTACGTTACATATTTTTTTACATTCACAAACAGAACAATAATAAACATTTATTTTCAATAATCTTCTTAGCCAATTATATGAAGATAACTTATACTTACCATACTTTCTACATAAGTCTGGATTTGGATATGAACCGTAATTACTCATTCTTTTATTGTTAGTTCTTGACCTAATTCAAATGCTATATTTTGAAAATTATGTACAAATTCACATTGGTTTATA
>PVMK01117948.1_pt1 | contig 27805 bp, 25 predicted proteins | sample 1853481 | NCBI WGS metagenome assembly PVMK01 (sample SAMN08533507, study PRJNA380276) | Marine sediment metagenome, whole genome shotgun sequencing project. | reverse complement strand
TTGGCCAAAATTTATAGTCTCATCAACATCGGGCCAGGGCAGTAGCGCTGGATATGCGGGGCCTGAAGATGGAGAATGGTCACCCCGCTGGCCATTAATTCAGAGAGTGAAGTTTATGCGGGATACAGCAGCTTATACCAATTTACCGGAAGCAGCTGGACGTCTATATCTCCATCCTTTGGCGTGAATATAGATGCCCTCGAAATAGATCCTAACGCACCCGACAATATCTATGTGGCCATTAACAGCAATCTTAATAAAAGTACCGACCGCGGTGTCTCTTTTGTACAAACCTTTTCGTTCCCATCGAATATAACCTCCATTGAGGTAAATAATAATGATAGTGATATCGTGTATGTAACCACTTCCGGAACGTCTAATGGCAAGGTCTATAAATCGACAGATGCGGGGAGATAGTTTTACAGACATTACCGGCACATTGCCCGATCTGGCAAAATCATCATCAAACACCAGGGAGAGAATCTAAATAATCCCTTATACCTGGGTACCAGCGTTGGTGTATATAGATATGCCGACGATACCGGGGTATGGGAACCCTTCGACAACGGTTTACCTAATACAACTGTTTCCGACCTGGCCATCAATTTACCCGATAATAATATTACCGCCGGAACCTATGGCCGAAGCATATGGAGAAGTGATTTGCCACCGGTGCAATTGGCTCCGGATGATGTTAAATTATTAAGTATAAACCATCCGGGTAATGATTCCATACTATGCGGAGATGTATCTCAGCAGATCTCCGTTAAAAACAATGGCGCCAATGCCATTACCAATATTAATGGGACCTATAATATCGATGATGGGACAGATATTGGATTTAACTGGAACGGTTCCCTGGCTTCGGGAGAGACTACCACCATCGATTTTGATATAGGCAGTTTGGCATTAGGGGAACATGATTTTAATGTAAGTGTCAATATCGCCAATGATGCTTTTGCCGGTAATAATAATGCCTTTGCATCATTCTTTGCCAATGAGAACGGAATTTCAGAAACCGTGAACAGCTTCGAAACAGAAGATGAAGAATTGATCGCCTATAACGCTGGTGGTGGTATTCCGTTATGGGAAAGGGGAGTGCCTACCGGAACCGTTTTAAATACACCTTCTTCCGGTACCAGTGTTTATGGTACCAACCTGGCAGGAAATCATCCCGATGAAACCCTTGGTTATCTGGTGTCTCATTGCTATGACCTTACTGCCATCGTTGACCCCATAATTAAATTCGATATGGCCTTTATTATAGAACAAGATTGGGACCTGGTGTATATGCAATATTCGATTGATCAGGGCGGTTCCTGGTCTTTACTGGGCAGTGCAGCCGATCCCAACTGGTACAATAGTAGCAGAATTGCAGGCGACGGTCTGGCTGATGATTGTTATAACTGCGTTGGGGGCCAATGGACCGGTACAAACATTACCATGACCGAATACAGTTACGACCTGGCACCATTATCGGTCGAATCCACTGTCATTTTCAGGTTTGTCTTTCATTCCGACCCGGCGGTTAATGAAGAAGGGGCCATAATAGACGACTTTTATATTGACGGCATGATGCCGGACGACGATAATGACGGGGTACCCAACGTAACCGATAATTGTGCCAGCCAGGCAAACTCGGATCAACTGGATACCGATAATGACGGCCAGGGAGATGTCTGCGATGAGGATGATGACAATGATGGCGTTTTGGATGGGGACGATAACTGCCCGCTTACCGCAAATGCCGATCAGGCCGATGATAATAACGACAATATTGGTAACGTTTGCGATACGGACAATGACGGTATTATAAATGAAGAGGATAACTGCCCCAATACCGCCAATACAGATCAGGCCGATACCGACAATGACGGAGAAGGGGATGTATGTGATGAGGACGTGGATAACGATGGCGTACCGAATAGCAACGATAATTGTAATGATACCCCGCTGGGAGATATTGTGGACAGTAATGGGTGTACGGTCTTTACCTTACCTACCGATAATTTTCAAATTCAGGTTACCAGCGAAACCTGCCGTAACAGCAATAACGGTAGTGTTTCCATCACGACTAATGAAATACTTAACTATTCCGTGAATTTGTCGGGTGAAGGATTAGATACAGATAATGCTTTCAGCGATGCCGTTACGATATCGGATCTCGAAGCCGGTAATTATCGGATCTGTATTACAGTAGATAGTGATGCGGATTATGAACAATGCTATAATATAACCATTACCGAACCCGAAAACCTTGCAGTCTTTTCGACCATAATAAATTCGAGGCAAACGGTGTCCCTGGATTTAAGCGGAGGCGATATGTATTATATAGAGCTCAACGGCAATGTGTTTTCGACTACAGAAAGCACTATCGAGCTCGATCTTAAAGAAGGGGTCAATACATTAAAGGTATCGACCAATCTTGAATGTCAGGGGATATATTCCGAGACTATCTCGAATTTTAGTAGGCTGAAAATATATCCTAATCCGGTGTCCGGCACTTTAACAATCTATTCCGGAAATTCCGAATTAAACCATGTGGGAATATCGCTGTATTCGATGATTGGAACGGTGGTCATGAGTGACTCGTACCCGCTTCAGAATGGCATAGCCAGGATAGAATTACCCGGGAATTGCAAAGGGGGTATATCTATTGCATGTGGACGATGGCAGCAAAACGGTAACGTTTAAGCTGATCAAACAATAATAAAAATGAAATAGATAAACATTTATAAGTACAGACTGTCCTTATTATAATGCGTAACCATGTATAAGGGCCCTGTAAAAACAAAAATATAATGAGATGAATAAAGTTAAGTTTAATATTGGTGTTGATCCTTTTTTTTAATTGCAGCAAAGGCGGCGACGATGGGCCCGGAAATACTCCGACTCCACCGGTAGTTATAAATCCACCTACCGCGGCTACCCTTACCTTCCCCGATAATAATGAGGAATGTACTCAGGGCGTGGAATTCAGTTCAACGCAAAGCACAGTTACCTTTACCTGGACGGCCGGATCCAATACCAATAGCTATGACCTGGTATTGAAGAATTTGATCACAAATGCCAGTTCCAACCATGCAGCCAGTACCAGTCAACTGGCCCTAACCATCCTTAAAGCGACACCTTATTCCTGGTATGTCGTGTCCAAATCCAACGAAACTTCAGAAACCGCACAAAGCGCTACCTGGAGATTTTATAATGCCGGCGACGGTGAGGACACCTATCCACCATTTCCTGCAGGACTGATTGCTCCTTCAATGGGCGCCAATTTAACGGGTGTGTCCAATGTAACGCTGGAATGGTCGGGTAGCGACGTAGATGGTGATATTGTTGGATATGATGTGGTATTCGATACCACAACTCCTCCAACCACTGCACTGGGTGATACCGGAACAGAAACCACCAGGGAAGCCGCCGTTACCGGAGGAAATATTTACTACTGGCGTGTGATCACTACAGACGCTGAAGGTAATAATTCGGAATCGGAATTATTTGAATTCAGAGTGGATTAAAAAAGAAAAGTTAATTGACAAAAGCGGTTTAATACGGTTTAAGCCGCTTTTTTTTATAAGTAAATATTAATTTTTTGTTAATGTGTAACAAAATTTTCTTTTAAGCTTCTAAATAATAAGTAATTTGTGCAAATTAAAATTCTTCAATAAAAATGAAAATCAACTCAAAAAAATTATTGCTTTTAAGCGGTTTTGCCTTTTTAGGTGTAATGGCTTGTAAAGAAGACGGAAAAAAGGACACGGCTCAGGTCGAAAAGGTCCCCCGCGATCGATCTGACAAACATGGATACAACAGTTAATCCAAAGGACGACTTCTACAATTATGTGAATGGGAATTGGATGAGAACCATGGCCATACCCGATGACGAAGTTAGTTGGGGAGGGTTCGGCGTTCTGAGTAAATCCACAAGGATGGATGTATTGGAAATTATAAAGACCTCTAAAGAGCTGGGCACTTACGCCGATGGTACGGATCAGCAAAAGGCCTTGCTACTTTTTGAATCGGAATTGGATACAATTGCAAGAAATGAAGCCGGTATTACTCCATTGAAGCCCTTACTGGATGCCATCAATGGAATTAACAATTTAGAGGACATGCAAACCGTTTATGCAACAGTCAATGGAGTTGGTTGGCCTTTTGCTGGAATTGGCGCCAGCCCCGACTTAAATGATAGCAACATGAATTCTGCTTGGGTCAGTCCAGGAGGGTTAGGCCTGCAAAGAGATTATTATTTGGACCAGGATGGAAAAACAAAAGAGATAAGAACTGCCTATTTAAAACATGTTGCCAGGATGTTGCAATATATTGGGCATGATGAAACTAACGCGCAAGCTGCTGCAGAAAAAATTTTAACTTTAGAAACACAATTGGCAGAACAAAGACTTGATAAAGTTGAAAGTAGAGATGTTAGGAATTTTAATAACCCAAGGTCAGTTAACCAACTGCAGGAAATGACACCAGCGATAAACTGGGAAAAGTTTGTTGCTGATATGGGAATTGAGAAGAAATTAGACACGGTTTTCGTTTCTCAACCAAAATATATGGAAGTTCTTAATAATTTTTTAATGTCAACTCATATTGATGATATTAAAACACTTATGACTTGGAGTACAGTAAATGGAGCGGCTGGCTTTTTAACAACTGAAATCAGTAATGCCAATTGGGAATTCTATGGCAAAACCCTTAATGGTGCTAAGGCAAGACGAGATGCGGAAGAACGCGCGTTAGGAACCGTAAATGGATCTGTTGGCGAAGCTGTAGGTAAACTATATGTTGAGGCGAAATTTCCGCCTGAAGCGAAAGAGAAAGCTGAAAAAATGATCGCAAATGTTGTTAAAGCCTTCCAGAACAGAATTAAGGTATTGGATTGGATGAGTGAGGAAACCAAAACCAAGGCAATTGAAAAACTGAATAAATTTAAGGTTAAAATAGCTTACCCTGATGAATGGGAAGATTATTCGGCTTTGATGATTAAGGAAGGTAATAGCTATGCGGAAAATATGTTTGCAATATCTGATTGGTCAATAAAGAAAAATTTGTCCGAGATTAACGAGCCTGTAGATAAAACAGAATGGTTTTTGGCCCCACAAGTTGTAAATGCAGGTTATGTCCCACAATTTAATGAAATTATTTTCCCGGCAGCGATTTTGCAACCACCGTTCTTTAATTATTATGCCGACGACGCTGTTAATTATGGTGCCATTGGCGCGGGAATAGGCCATGAGATCTCACATGCATTTGACGATTCAGGGGCACGTTTTGATGGTGATGGCAATGTAAATAACTGGTGGACACCAGAAGACCTGACCGAATTTGAAAAAAGAGGGGCACTACTTGCAGAGCAATACGATGCGATCGAAGTTTTGGACAGCGTTAATATAAACGGAAAATTTACTTTAGGAGAAAACATTGGTGACCTTGGAGGAGTTCTTGGAGCTTATGACGGATTACAACTAAGTTTTGAAGAAAACGGTCGTCCTGAAGATATTGATGGATTTACTGCGGAACAGCGCTTCTTTATATCGTGGACCACGATCTGGAGAAATTTAATACGAGAAGATGCCTTAAGAAACCGTATTAAAACCGATCCGCACTCTCCGGGAATAACTCGTGCGACACAACCACTCAAAAATATCGATGAATTCTATGAAGCATTCGATATCAAGGAAGGGGATAAAATGTATCTGGCTCCAGAGGACAGAGTCAGGATTTGGTAACACCAAAATTACAGATATAAAAAAAAGCAGCCTTGAGCTGCTTTTTTTATACTTAAAAATATATTTTACTCCTTCTTAGGCTCGTTCTTTCTGGCCAGTAAAGCGTCCTTACTTATTTGAGCAAGATTGAAATTTGGAGCTACGACCAGTGCTTCGTCCAGAATAGCAACGGCAGCATCAATATTCAATTCCTGGTTTTCCTGAAATTTGATCAAGCCTTTTAAATATAGAAAGGCGGCCTTAATTGGTACTTGATAAGGCGCTTGCGTTTCATAGAACGTTCGCATTACATCATCCTTAGCATTTGCAATACCATAAGTAACATGTAAGATCGCTCCGGTTAAATCATTGGTCTGAATTTTTAGATCGGCCAATTCGTATGCAACCATAGCGCTTGGTTTGCGCCTAAACAGTTCCACAAATTGTTCTATGGCTCTTTCAGGTTGTCGTAAAGCCTGTAATGATACGGCTTTAACTTCGACGGCCATGTCCGAATCGCTTGAATCCCTTTCGATACCTATCGTATTCAAGGCCTGAATATGCCGGCCTTCATTCATGTAAAGTACCGCCAAGGTATCTGTCCTCCCTTGATTTGGGGAAATTATATTTAAATGGGTCAATGCATTGACAACACCCTGTACATCACCCTGCACTTTCATTTGTTTGTAATACGCGTCAAAATGCTTTAATAAAACACTGTTGTCCTGCGCATTAATTTGAAATGCACATACAAATACTACTAATCCTGCTATCTTTCTCATCATATTTTTATTTATGCCGCAAAACTAAAAAAATAATGCACTTCAATCAAAATAATGGTGGAATAATTTTATTCTATAAAAATGGTCTTAGCTATTATAACCGCATCATTTAGTACAAACGGCTTAGGAATCATGTCTTCCCCCCTTTCAGGAATCGTAAATGTAGGATGAGTTAACAGATCGAACGACGATTCGAAAAGCTGAAATACAGTTTGCTGATCTTTTGGGGTAGAAAATTCAAGGACAAGGGGTGAGTTATCCGAAATATAATAACTAATTAATTTGTTACTGATTCTTTTCTCAAAAGCATAACTGTCCTCAATCTCATTATACACTTCGACACCATTCATTTTAAACGCCTTAAATACGTTAGTAGGATCTGAAAATACATCTATGCGATTTACATTTCGTCGTGGCTCTATATAGATCCTTAAATATCGGGAGTCATCAATAATAGTATCTTTTCTTATCTCAGTTATTGGGCTAATTAAATCCTTCACGGGAGCGTTTTTTACGAACGAAAACCCGGAGTTGTACTTACTTGCAAAAGTAAAATCCTTTAAATTTCTGGTATCATCTTCATCCTCGTCAAAATAATTCCGGGTCCAGTTGTCCAGGATATTGTCATAAGTGGCCCATTGTGCTGTATTATCATCGGTATTTAAAATATAAACCAAACTATTGGGTTTTGGTCTTTCCTTATTAAAGCCTGAATTAAAATGTGCCAGGACAAACGCACAAAGCGAAATAAAAAACATGAGCCCCGACCAGCGTTTTTTACGTTCTAAAAATCCAATGACCGGCAAAGTAAATCCAAAGATTAAAACTGTAAAAACAGCACTGACAAACAAAATCTTTAATCCCAGCCCTACTGGGAACATTTGGACAAAAGGAGACATTATGAGCAGCACAGGAAAACATATAAGGGCCAACAGAATCAAACTCGGTTTTTCCCATTTTACCAACACAAACAGGCTTAATAATGCAAAGTAAACCGGAATTATAAAGAAACTTGCACCGTTAAGTTTAAACGCTACCACGGTACAGATAAGAAGCCATAAAAATAAAGGCGCTATCAATAAACTTGCCGTATTTCCCGGTTTATAAAATTTATGATACATCCAGAAACAAATCCCAATTGTTAAACTTACAAAGGCCGCGATATAATTATGCCCGTTATAGGTAAAACCGTGTAATATCTCATTGTACTGCGGGTATATAAATAATATTAATTTCCACAGTCCAAATACTGTTAAACTCCCGGTGACCAAAGCACCTAAAAAAGGGATGAACCCTTTAAAGACATCTGCAATCACGAATCGTCCTTTTTTAATTCCATAAACCAAAAGCGCTCCAAATAATAAATATGCCAGGACCAACATGGGAAAGATCCAGGAAAACGGATAAATGACCGTTTTAAGAAGTGGCATATTAAAATAAATATAATCGGCATCACTCTTTAAGCTATTAAGATCGGCATAAGCAAAATAGTTCAACATGGGCATTACATACGACCCCTGATGTTCTAAAGTATTTCTATCCAGTCGCTCATAGGAGTCCAGGGCAGTATGGTAATCGAAATGGTCATCAATAAAAGCAAAGTTAAATCCATCTATACCACCATCTTCTCTAAAAATGGTGAGATCGGTATCGTTGGGCAGCATTTTATAAATGCTGTAGGCCAGGGAATTTGCCACGGGAAATTGAGGGTTCGCTGCCGCAAATCCTTTCATTAAGTTTGCGTTGCCACCATTGGTCTCCATTAACATATAACTCGGCCCGCCACTTCCACGTGCTTCAAAATTAAGAACCAGGCCAATGTCTTTTGCCCATGGATGCCGATTAACAAAAATATCAGCTCCGTTCAATCCCAGTTCTTCTGAATCGGAAATTAAAACTACAATATCATTTTTCGAGGTTTTTCCATCATTTAAAAAAGCTCTTAAACCCTCTAATATAGTCACCACCCCCGATCCTGCATCACTGGCCCCAAAGGAGGAATGTGGTTCACTATCGTAATGCGATAATAACAACAAAGCCTTGCCATTATTACTTCCGGGTCGCCGTGCAATTATATTTGCAGGTTTCGAAAGATTACCAAAATCCGTAATGGAATACCCTTCCTGAATTTGAATTTCAAAATCTAAATTTTTAAGCTGCTCAACGATATAGTCCCTTACTTTGGGATGTGCTTTACTCCCTACATAATGTTGATTTTTAGAAATTGTCTCAAGATGAACAAGGGCCCTTGCTGTTGAAAATGAGTTTTTATCGGTGTCAATACCTGAAATTTTATGTGGCAATAAGGCAGAGAAACTCCAATAAACAGCAGCAATTAATAAAAATATGGCGGTCGCTTTTTTGGTCATTTTGAGGTGGTTAAATGCAAAACCTAAAAATACTAAAATTTAATTTTAGGCTAAGTCATTAAAAATAAGTAATTTTAGTAGTCATAAAAATGTATTGATTATGGGAATAAAAAGTTTTCTGGCTCCTCGAAAAAAGCAACCTACAGCGTCGGATGAAATACCTTTTAAAGTTAAAGATTATATGACCCGGAAATTGATAACATTTCGATCCGATGAAAGGATGGAAAAGGTTATCGATACCCTGTTAAAGTATAGAATTTCCGGTGCGCCGGTAGTTAACGAAAAACACGAGCTTATTGGTGTGATTTCCGAAGGGGATTGTATTAAGCAAATAAGTGAAAGCCGCTATTACAATATGCCAATGGACAATGTGGTCGTGGAAAAACACATGGTAAAAAATGTGGAGACCATAGACGGAGAGATGAATATTTTTGATGCGGCAAATAAGTTTTTAGCATCTAAACGCAGACGCTTTCCTATTGTGGAAAATGGAAAACTCGTTGGTCAGATCAGCCAAAAAGATATCCTTAAGGCGGCACTAAAACTTAAAGGCTACACCTGGAAATAAATATTACTGCCTATCGGTTTTGTTGGCAGGCAGGTCGGTAATGATCAGTTTTTGCGTTTCATCATTTACTATCTCTATAATTTTAGAATACCTGTACTCGGGAATGGATTCGCTCAAGGCTTTCCATTTGGCGACGCCTGCCACTGTAATCCTTTCACCAATTTCAATAATCCCCTCCTCATAGCGCAAAGACTTATTAAAACCAAAAAGCCCCTTGCTTTCGATATTATATCTATTTAATAAGGCCTCGAACTCTGGGGTAGGATGATTAAAAGCCCCGGAAGACAATTTCTTATCAATTACAAGATAACTTCGGTAATTTTTGGGTCGATCTGTTGGTCTGATTATAGCCATTTCGCCATTTTGTTCGATAAAAAATCCTGGAATTTTTTCTCGTTTATTATAGTTTCCCAATGGGCATGTTTACCCGTATTCTTCTTTTGATGAATTTTTATGTGATAAAAAATACAGGGCCTCTTACTTAAGGGCGCCATCAAAGGCTCTTCCAAGTGAAGCGCTTTGCCACTTATTTTTACCAAATCATTGGTTCTAATACTGGTTAATGACTTATAAGGGATTTTCAATAACTTTCTAATAATAATTTGTTTAGCACTAAAATAGTAAACAAGAAATACAGCCGTTCCGATAATAGAGATAATGGCAGTTATTATAATGGCTGGATGCATTGAATATAAAATTTAGATAAATTATGGATATAGTACATTATAGGTAATAAATTTCCATTAAATGTTACACCAAAATCTTAACTATCCCTTTTGACCAGCAAATAATAATCGTCTTCCAGAGGCAGGTAACCCTGGTCATATACAAAGTAGTAAACTTTACCGGCTTTGGTGGTTTGGATACTTGTAAAATAATTAAAATCAATACCTTTTTCTATTAGTTTGGCACGGGAGATTTTAGTCTTTTGATCCGGATTTAAGGCTTCAAGTATCCGGTAGTTTTTACGTAACCTGTTATTTGTATTTCTAATAAGATTCTTGCTGTCTTTATTAAATTTATTGTTGTAAGAATTTCTACAGGCGTCACTGCAGAATTTTTTATCGATACGGCCTACAATTTTCGCACCACATTCAAGGCATTGCTTTTCCATAATTCAACTATTTACTTAATTCATACCAGGACACCATAACATCTTCAAAAAGGAAATCTTCAATATAGTTCAGTCCTATTTTCTGTAAAATCCTGTTCGATGCCAAATTCTCTATTTCTGCCATTCCCACCACAGTTTTAAGATTAAGCGTGTTAAACGCATAATCCAGGGAAGCAACGGCCGATTCTGTGGCATAACCTTTACCCCAATACCTCGGGATAAAACGATACCCAATATCGTAAAAATCGATCTTGTTATTAAATTCCTGTTCTGTATTAAGCTTAAGCCCCGACCAACCTATAAAATCTCCCGAAGATTTCTCTATGGCAGCCCAGCGCCCTATACCCCTTTCGACATACTGCTGCCTGATATTCTCAATAGCAGTTTGAGAGGCTTCAATAGATTTTACAGGGGAATTGCCCAAATACCGATGCACCAAGGGGTCGGAATCCAACTCAAACATCCCTTCGGCATCTGAGGGCATCAACTCCCTTAAAATTAAATTTTTCGTTTCAACATATATTTTAGACATCTTGTTTTCGTTCAATCCTCCATAATGAGTGCCGGAAGGTCCAGTTGCCTGTACAGATCATTAAATGCTTGCATCTCCACATTAATGATTTCATGTCTTTCATCTGAAAATGTTTTCCATTCCTGTTTTAAATCCCCCAACCGTTCTTTTGCGCCACGGGTTAACCTTGGATCGGCAACATCAACGTAAGCCGATAGGCGCAGAAACTGTGCGTTGAGTTGATTTTCGAAATTTATAACATCCTGAAAGGTTTTTTGTTTAGGCTGAATTAAATTTTCCTCCCATGCTTTTATTTTCTCGACGATCGCTTTTCCTTTTTCTAATAAGGATTTTGCATCTTCATTATCTTTAAGCAATTCCCCATACGCATCCAATTGCGATTTGGCAGAACGCATTGCGTTCACAGCATTATGTATATCCTTTACCTGGTTTTCGAGGTCCTGCAAAAATAATTGCTGTGCATTAAAATCGGAATCGGACACTTTAATTTCAGGATTGGGCAATAGAGTTACGGTGGTTTCTACCGACGTATCGTCCAAAGTGAGTTGCAATTTATAATTTCCGGGGCCTACCCGCGATCCCTGGTGATCTCCAAAAACGAATACTTTGTCAATCGACGGAAGTGTCTCTCTTCTAAAATCCCAGGTAAAGCGATTTAATCCCGCCTTGGCGGGAAGCACTGCCGGTTTCGATGGGCCTCCCGGCCAGGTCTTAAAATCCTTCTGTGGGTCATTGGTAATGGTCCTTAAAAGCGTTCCCTGAGAATCATAAACCTTTAGGGTGAGGGACAACGAATCTACCTTTTCCTTTAAATAATAATCGAACGTAACTCCTTCCTTTGGGTTTTGACCTACCCCTTGTTTTGGCCCGGCAGTAGAACCTCCAAATAACCTGTAGTTGTCTTTTGGTTTAAATATTTCAACGGCCTTATCAGAAAATTTTCCGTTGGTTTGCTGAACAGCACTCAGGTCATCCAGAATCCAGAATGATCTTCCTGCTGTGGCTACTACCAGGTCGTTATCCTGAAAGATAAGGTCATTAACCGGAACTACAGGTAAATTCAATTGAAAGGGATTCCAATGTGCGCCGTCATCATTCGAGATATAAAGCCCGGTTTCCGTACCGGCATACAATAAACCTCTCGTTTTAGGGTCTTCCCTTACAACACGCACAAAAGTTTGAGCGCCTTCAATACCATTGGTTATGTCTTTCCAGCTCACTCCGTAATCGGAAGTTTTATAAATATAGGGTTTCAGGTCCTGGAATTTATAGCGCATTACAGTAATGTAGGCCGTGGCCGCGTCGTGGGGCGATACTTCTATAGAATTAATGATTCCTTCTTTTAATTTAGGCGGTGTTATATTTTGCCAGTTCACTCCTCCATTTATTGAGAGATGAACCAATCCATCATCGGTTCCGGCCCATAAAACACCAGCCTCATGCGGGGATTCAACCAGGTACATAATGGTATTATAATTCTCTCCACCAGCCGACTCGATGGTATAGGGCCCGCCTCCGGGTCCTTGCCTGGTTTTGTCATTCCGTGTTAGATCGGGGCTTATCACCTCCCAGTTAATACCCCCATCCCGCGTTTTAAAAATCACATTACCGGCATGATAAATCGTTTGTCTGTCATGAGGTGAACTGATAACCGGGGCGTTCCAGTTAAATCGGTATTTAGAGTCTATTGGTATGATCCCCAATCCCATTTCGGGATAGGCTCTTATTTCTTTACTTGAATTGGTTTTCATTACCCATTGATCTATGATCCCCTCAATACAAGTTCCAAAAACCACTTCGGGATTGTCAGGATCAAATGCAAGATAGGCGCTCTCGCAACCCGCTACCGAATACCAGTCCTTCCAGCCAATACCTCCACCATTGGTACGGCTTGCAATAGCGATGGCCGAATTGTCCTGCTGGCCTCCATAAACATTATAAGGCACCAGGTTATCGGTAATGACGCGATAAAATTGCGACGTGGGCTGCTGCTGTTGTGATGACCAGCTCTTCCCGCCGTTAAAAGAAACATTGGACCCCCCATCGTTCGAGTTGATCATGAACTGGTTGTTGTTGGGGTTGATCCATAAATGATGGTTGTCCCCATGGGGTACGGGAATATTGGTAAAACTTTTACCGCCATCGATGGATTTCATAACAGGGGCGTTTAATACATAGACTATATTTTCATTTAGCGGGTCGGCAAAGATCTCCATATAGTACCAGGACCGTGCAATATTGATCCGGTTCTTATTAACCTGTTTCCATTTCTTTCCGGCATCATCCGATCGGTATACGCCTCCTTTTTCACCTTCAGCCTCAATAACGGCCCAGACCCTGTTAGGATTCGCCCGCGATACCGAGACCCCCGATTTACCAAATTCTTCAGGTAGTCCCTTATCAAGTTTTTCCCAGTTCTCACCCGAATCTGTAGATTTATACAGGCCCGACGCTTTGCCACCGGACTGTATGGTCCAGGGATAACGCCTGTGTTCCCACATGGACGCATACAAAATTCTCGGGTTTGTAAAATCCATTGAAAGGGACGATGCCCCTGTATTTTGGGATATAAAAAGTAGTTTTTCCCAGTTTTCGCCACCGTCTTTTGTTTTGTAAATGCCCCGATCTTTGGAATCACCATATTGAGCGCCCTGGGCAGCGATATAAACGATATCCGGGTTTTGCGGATGAATAATGACATCGGATATATGAAAGGTATTGTCCAGACCTACATGTGTCCAGGTCTTTCCGGCATCGGTAGATCTATAGACTCCATCCCCGCTGGAGGTCATCACCCCTCTTGCGGCGTGCTCGCCCATCCCCACGAAAATTACATTTGGGTCCGATTCGGCAACGGCAATGGCTCCTACCGTACCTGTTTTAAAGAATTTATCAGAAATATTCTTCCAGCCTATGCCTCCGTCCGATGTTTTCCACACACCTCCTCCGGTACCACCCATATAGTAGGTCATGGGATCGGAAACTACCCCACATGAAGCTACACTACGGCCTCCTCTAAATGGGCCAATATTTCGGAATTTCAGCGCTTTAAATTGAGCTTCATCTACTTTTAAATTATCAGTATTATTTTTATCGTTCCTCTTTTGGGCTGTTATTGATAAAGGGATCATTAATAACAAAATGATAATGGTTCTAATTGCTTGCATGTGGTTATGTATTGTGTTAAATTGGTTCATGTTATCTATTTAATATGGGAATGTAGGCTTCCCAGGGCCCGACTTCATCCTTATAACGCTTGGCCATAACCCTGGCCATTTGTGCGATATGTCCCAGATCGTGGGTGACCCAGGCAGCGAGAAGCTGTTTTAAGGTGGCCTCACCCAGTTCAGGGTGGGTGCCTTTCTGGACTAATTCTTCTTCCGAAAGGTTAAGAGATTTTAAATACTTTAGATTTTTAGTTCTAAATTCGGTAAATTCCGTTAACAGGTCCTCCAAGGATTTGCCTTTTGAATTTTCAAATTGTGCAATTCGGTCGAAAGGCTTGAAGGTTTTATCAGGGCTATCCCCTAAAATAATATCCAAACGCTGAATCCAGTCGGTTTTTTCCCCATGAATAAGATGGCCCACAATATCGAAGGCGCTCCAGGTGTCAGGACCCTCATTGCAATGCGTCCAGATGTCCGACAAGTTTGATAAAAAGGTATTTAGGGTATGAGGTGTTTGCTCTAAAATTTCGAGGGAGGTGCTAATGCTGAATGACATATGATGTTAAAATTATAATTCTGCTCTAATCGACCTTAAAAATAACATTAATACTGGTTAAGGCCTCCAAAAATTCGGAAACAATTTTAATGGGGATATGGCCAAACTCTGACGACAGCAAATTGGTGATCTCGGCCACATTGCGTTTGCCGTTTACAAAATTCAGGGCTTCGTAGGCGTACTCGTGTCCGCTGCCATTTCGCCCGGAATAAGTGAAAATGGCGGGTTTTTCTTTTGCAGAATCGTAATGATCGTCAAAATAATCATATCCGAAAACAGACATCGGTCCTTTTATTTCAGCGTTTCTGCCATAAATGCTAATAGCCTGTTTACTACGATCCCATGGTCGAGCCTGTCCCTTCCCTACAGTAGTTTTTAGATTGGACAGAAAAGCCAAATAATCGGTCTTATTCTCCACGGACAAATTCGCATAAGGCACTATGGAATTAAGGCGTTCTTCTTCATGTACCCAGAAATAATGTTTCGCATTTTGGGACTCCACATGAGAGAGGGTTTCGGTTTCGTGCATCGTTTGGGCAGTGCGTTTAAGCACTTGTCGTTTCATCAATTTAATTAACGCAGGAAGATCATCATCCCCAAGATCGGCAAGGTAATGAGCGCTGGCAGCACCGATAAAAGCCGAACGCTTTAATTTGGTGGGATCGATATTCGCGGGCACATCATAATTAGTATGTATATAGCGGTCCGGCCAGTCGTGTAAATAGATGGAAGGGATCCTGAAGGAGCCTTCGCTAAAAACTTGAAAATCACTTCCCATACTAAACTCGCCGAGTACCGCCTGTAAGGCTTCCTTACCGCCTTCTTTAGAAACCATGGGGTACTTCACTTTTTCCCCACTGGCATAGGCATCGGAGTTCTTATTTACAAATTGCCCGAAAACCTCCCCCACATCATTAATAAAGGAAGTTACACTTTGCGGGCTTCTTGACACATGGAATATGGCCTTGGTAACGGGACCACCACCAACCATATCCATATGGATATTGAACTTTATGTTCTTAGCAAGTTCAGGCCTGTAATTGAGCAGCGCCGTGGTGCCTTCAATTTCGGGCGACCAGATAAATCGGATACTTCGCTTAGGACGTTCTATTTTGTTTTCGTCGATCAATTTTTTTAGGGTTCGGGCCACTTCGAGAATGGCCATACATCCGCTGGCATTGTCATTGGCTCCGGGACGCGGGTGATCCAAATGGCAGGTAAAGGCGATCTCTTCATGCTTTAAATTGGGATGGGAGCCTTCGATGCGTGCCGAAAGAATATTATAATTTCCCGGATGCTTACCGGCAATAACCTTAGCATGGAAGATAATGACTTCCTGGTTTTCAAGCCGCTGTTGATAGGCCCGAGCCTGTTTGAGAGAAACCATAAACGCAAAGGTCTTGGTTTTGGCAAAGGTATCCAGGTGGCCCCAGCGGATGAGGTTCTCGTTCTCCTTCCACCAGGCGGTAACCTGGTTTTGTGCATAGCTTATTATCCCCGCAGCGCCGTATTTTTCGATAGCCAAGGCCACGACGACTTCGGGTTGAGATGAGGTTAATACCAGTTTTCCCTGTATCTCCTTATTGGCATAATCGGCTTCAGACGTACCGGCGCCAATATCGACGAGAGCGGCAGTAACCTCACCGCTCTCACTGTCCTGGGCGACGACTAATGGCATGGACTGCCAGTCGGCGACCTTGGTTTTATGTGCCCATTGATTCTCAACTTTTTCCACTTCCCATAATTCGGCAAATTCCACGTCCCAGGCCAGCCGCGATTTTTGGGTGCCATACATGGTTTTGCCATCCGTAGGAATTTTAATGAGTTCGATGGATTCAAGGCCATAGTCCTCGAGTTGAGCTTGTATAAAATCGGTGGCATGGTTATAACCTTTGGAGCCCCGCATCCGGTGCAGGCGGGAAATATATTCGACATTGCGTTTGGCAGACTCACCGGAGAGTTCTTCGTTGAGATGGGCAACTAATGCCTCCTGACCCAGAGGGGCTTGTTGGGCGAGAATTGGGGGGGTTAAAATTAAAAGGAATAAGAAGGAGAAAAGGGTGTATAATTTAATGGTAATCGATCTCATTGATGTCTTTGTTAGCCTATAAATATAAGGCATCTATATACAATACAGGGATAGAATTATAAATTTTTAGGGGTTTTTCCCCGCGTAAAAAGGGGGATTTAATTTTTTATTATTGCACGTTTTTAATTTATTTTACTGATTAAAATCACGTTATATGTCAGCTTTAAAATCATTTGCGTTATTGTCTTTATTAGGTGTTCTGTCTCCATCATTAAAAGCTAAAATACCTTGGATTATCATAATAATTATTATCATTATAATTATTATCATCATCATCATCTATAGAACAAGAAGAAAAAAATAATTTCGTGACTTTGTAATATGAAAAAAGGGAGCGTCCACAAAAACTAACTCCCCTTTCCGACGGTAATTCTATTTATAGCATCCGGATGAAAGCCCTTTCTAGTAGAAGGCCCATCTTCTTTATCCAAATCGCATATTTAATTTTAATTTAATAAGAATAGTAGTCCTGCCTTCAACCATGTTGAAGAATTTGTTTCATTTATTTAGAAATTTCCCTGGTATTATTAGCTTTATATTTTCATATTAGGGCCTCTTGTGGTTATCTGGCTGCCAAAGGGAGTCTTTTATAATCAATGGATAAGGCGCTTTTATGGTATCATATATTTTTTTCTTCTGCATTGGAGGGGCTAAGCTTTGCTGTACCCTTTGCTCGGCCAAACGTATTCGCTCATTTTCTTGCGCTTGCTGGTAAGTGTCTAACAGCCCAATACAAGACTGTAATGCGATGGCACATAATAATAAAAGTAGTTGTTTCATGGCATAGAAGATTTGGTGACTTAAAGATAAATTACAGGCAACTATCGCGCCAAAAAATGCCCTTTATATTGATTATTTATTCGATTACAATCGACAACAAACGTTTACAAACGATTTTAAATATTTAATAACCGAATAAAATTTGAAGGCTGTTTTATGTTTGCAGTGTCGAAACATAAGAACTCGATTTAAATTAACTGTTTAACATTAAATATTATTATCATGAACACACTAAGAAACAAAGTACAGTTGATCGGCAATTTGGGAAATGACCCTGAAATTATCAATCTTGAAAGCGGAAAGACGCTCGCCAAATTTTCTATAGCGACCAATGACAGCTATAAGAATGCAAGCGGAGAAAAAGTAACGGATACCCAATGGCACAATGTGGTGGCCTGGGGAAAAACGGCAGAGATCATTGAGAAATATGTGACCAAAGGCAAGGAGATCGCCATTGAAGGCAAGCTTACTTCCCGAAGTTATGAGACCAAAGAAGGTGAAAAACGCTATATCACCGAAGTAGTTTGTAATGAGCTATTGATGCTTGGCAAACAATAGTCTTATTTTATTCATAATTTAGAAGCTGTCTTAAAGACTCGAAATATTTTGAGATTTATTAAGACGGCTTTTGTTTTTCATTTTTAATATATTTGTTATTCATATTGATTTCTTTGCCCCCATTTTTATCATATTCAAATGTAATTCGGAATTAGTAGTCATGGATAAGCACGATTATCAAAAGCAATTAAAAATTATAGTGAGGCGGGTATCCGTATTCTGTTCATTGCTTATTATCACGGTAATAGTGCTATGTGTGGGCTTTTATGGAGAATTCAAGTTTAAAACAGAAAGTAATGCCATCGAAGACACCTCCTTCGAACTCTTTACCATAAATAACTATATCGATGCTCTGGACAATTCCGAAGAGAATATGCAGGTAAAATACGGTTTCGAGCTTTTTAAAAGCACTCCAAAATATATTGGCCCCAATAATGGAAAGGCCGAACTGGTCTATGCCGGGAATAACCTGTCTTGTAATAATTGTCATTTGTATGCCGGTACCAAACCTTATTCGGGTGCACTTATTGGTGTGGTTAAGCGCTTTCCGCAATTTAGGGGAAGAGAAAATAAAATGGGCACTATCGAAGAGCGCATAAACGGATGTTTTGAGCGTAGCATGAATGGTAAGGTCCTGCCTCCCGATGGTAAGGAAATGAAGGCTTTTGTGAGTTATTTAAGTTGGTTGGATCGATTTGCGGAGCCCGATGGCTCTTTTGAAGGCAAGGGATTTATGACCATAGAGATCCCCGAACGTGCGGTCGATCTGGAAAAAGGAAAGGCCGTATTCAATACTGTGTGTTACGCCTGCCACGGAACGGATGGACAGGGTGTTAAATTGAAAAATTCTCATGTCTATCAGTACCCACCGTTATGGGGGGAGGATTCATTTAATAATGGCGCCGGGATGAACAGGGTCATTACGGCGGCGAATTTTATAATAGGCAATATGCCCTATGGCGCTACCTTCGAAAACCCCATACTTACCGATGAACAGGCCTATGACGTCGCCGGATATATCAACCAACAGTTAAGGCCACAAAAGTCCAACCCTGAAAAAGATTTTCCGGACCTCAAAAGAAAGCCTGTTTCTACACCCTACCCTCCTTTTGCTGACGAATTCTCTATAGAACAGCACCAGTTAGGGCCATTTCAACCCATTATGGAATATTATATGTTAACTTATGGTATTAAAAAAGTCAAATAAAGAATCTCTGGGGTCTTCTTTCCAGGCTTCCACACCTTGCTTTTCTAAGCTTAATTCACTACTTTTGGTTACTCCCCAAGAAAATTAATAGCAGGCCCTTTTTCTTATTTAAAGATATTAACTAAACTTTATTATATATGAAAAATGACATTTTTAATTCCAGAAGGGCCTTTTTAGGTTCCCTGGCATTGGGTACTGCAGCAAGTAGTCTGACCATGTTAACCAATCCTTTAAATGCGGCTACATCTTTTGATGCCAAAACTTTACATGAAGCCGATGAATGGTTTAAGGGTGTAAAAGGCACGCACCGTATTGTTTATGATGGTTCTACACCTCATGGTGGATTTCCTATAATTTGGAACTGGGCCTTTTATATGACCAATAATGAGACCGGCACAGCGGATGAAGATATGACGGCCGTTACAGTGTTAAGACACTCCGGTCTTCCTTTAGCTTTCGAAGATCGCTTGTGGGAAAAATATAAGTTGGGTAGTGTTTTTGACGTAAAAGACCACACCAAAGAACATGCCTTGCGCAATCCGTATTATGAACCTCAGGAAGGCGACTTCCCGCTGCCCGGAATAGACGGAATTAAACGCTTACAGGAAAGGGGTGCTATGTTTGCTGCCTGCGATCTGGCAACAAAAATATACAGTAATGCAGTAGCAACCGAAATGGAATTGGATCCTACCGAAGTTTATAATGATTGGGTAAGTGGTGTACTTCCGGGGATACAGTTGGTTCCTTCCGGAGTATGGGCTTTAGGCAGGGCTCAGGAAAATGGCTGCGGATATATATTTGCAGGCGAATAATATTTTTAACTCTTAATACCTATTATAATGAAAAAAATTTTAACGCTTTTATTAGCATTCTTCTTTGCCATAAATTTATCGGCACAGGAAGAAAAACCCGTAAAGATTGTCTTTGATGTCACCAGTAGTGATGCTAAAGTACATCAGGCCACCATACGACATGTAAAATTCATGTCTCAGGCCTATGAGAATGCCGAATTTGAAGTGGTCATGTATAGCGGATCACAGGACATGTTTATAAAAGACAGGTCTTCCGTTGCAGAAGATCTTGAAGCGCTGGCAAAACAGGATAATATCACTTTCGTGGCATGCCAGGGTACCATGAAAAGACATAAGATCACCGACGATCAACTCATCCCGGGCTTAACGCAGGTCCCGGACGGCATTTTGGAGATTGTAACCAAACAGGCCGAAGGCTGGGGTTATATTAAAGAAGGGCAATAAGTTGTCTTAAATTAAAAACAGTATTGGAAAAAGCCACTTAAGCAGTGGCTTTTTCTTATTTTTATATTCCAGTAATCAATATTTAATGATTCATTTTTTAGGGTTAGGTCATGGAAAAATATCTTGACGCATTTGTAAATGCATTTACCGGAACATTGGACTGGACCTGGCAATCCATTGTTTTTAATGTGCCCTGGTACAATAATTATTTCTGGGGCCTTATTGCAATTTCATTAGTGGTTTGGCTTCTGGAAATTGCCTTTCCCTGGAGAAAACGGCAGTCCATTATTAGAAACGATTTTTGGTTGGATGGATTTTATATGTTTTTCAACTTTTTCGTGTTTGCGATCGTAATTAGTGGATTTTATAAAATTATGGGATTGGCCTTTATTGATCTTGGAGTGACTTCGAAGAGTTTGGCCATTATGGATCTTTCGGCTCTATCAATGTGGGGCCAGCTTTTAATTTTCTTCGTTGTCCTGGATTTTGTGCAATGGTTCACTCATATCCTTCTTCATAAGTTTGACTTTTTATGGAAATTTCACAAAGTACACCATTCGGTAAAAGAGATGGGATTTGCCGCACATCTGCGCTACCATTGGATGGAAAATATATTGTATAAGCCTTTAAAAACATTTGGGGTAATGATCCTGGGAGGCTTTGAACCAGAGCAGGCCTTTATCGTACATTTCATGGCTATTGCTATAGGACATTTAAACCACGCTAATGTTAAAATTACCTGGGGTCCCTTAAAATATATTTTTAATAACCCTGTCATGCACCTGTATCATCATGTTAAAGCCTTGCCGGAAGACCGTAGAAAGGGCATTAACTTTGGGATAAGCTTGAGCCTTTGGGATTATATTTTTAAGACCAATCACATTCCTGAAGATAGCGGCACCATAGAATTGGGCTTTCCCAATGACGAATTGTTCCCAAAAGGATTCTTCGGACAGATCGTTTATGGCTTCGGAAAATCGAAAAAATAGATAAACAACGGCTCTATTTTTCTTTATTGGAATGAAACTTAAAATGCTGGCCTCCTATGGAAGCTTCATACATCAAACCTCCCTTGGCCCTGGTAAAGACTGCTACACCGTTATGATAAGCGGCATCAATTGAAGCACCGGCCGTTATAGCCACAGCAGAAGCCTGGGCATCGAATTTTAGATTCCCATTTATAAAATGGTCATAGGCTTTCTTATTTTCAAAAAAGATGACCTCGCTATATTGTTGTCCTCCTAACTGCAATCCTATGGAAGCCTGCTTTAAAGCGGCCCAACCCGTATCTTTATGATTTCTGAACACGGTTCCTCTTCCTGCAGCACCACCAATGCCAATTCCGGCTTTGGTAACTTTTGAAAAAACCGCGTAACCGTAGGCCTTATTTTTAAACGTTTTTAATTTTGGCGTGTCTTCGACCATTTGCTTTAGAGTCTCTTTAGATTCTTTGACGCGCTCCGGGTTCCAACCGCTTTGAGCAATTAAGGTAAAGGAAAAAAACAGGCTTAATACTACTAAAAATTTTTGAGGCATTCTAAATGGAAGTGATTTCATATTGACAGGATTGAATTAATAAGTATTGATTGCACTAAAGTTAAGGATTATTTATTTAAAAATATTTAGAAACACTCAATCTGAAAAAGCTATCCTCTCTGAAATTGGACAGGATAAATTCCCGGTTGTCGATATTACTAAATATACGTGCTTCAATTTCGGCCGTCCAGCTGCTTCCAATACGCTTGGAGGCCTCTATGCTAAATATTTTAGTGCTGCTTTCCAGATCGGCAATACCCCCAATTAAAATAGAGGTATCCTGAATATCATTAAATGCGATCCGGCTACCTAAGAACAGGTCATTTTGCAATGCATTTAGCGCCAGTTCGTCACGCTCATCATAAAGATACTCGCCCAACAGGCCAATATCCAGACCGTTACCGTCAATATTGCTAAAGGTATATTCCAAACCTGCTGTCAACGCAAAAAAGTCCTGGGCCTTGGAACTTCGGTATATGGATTCCCACTTCCAGAGAAAGGCATTGTGAGTTACCTGTAGTTCCAATCCGGTTTGGTTTATAACCGGATAAAAGGCATTGATATTTCCTGAGGGATCGAAAGTGAACAGGGGTTCACGGCCATTACCATAAAAATGAGACAGGCCAACGTCGAATGCTCCAAAATAATGACTCCAACGTACGGCGAAATCCTGCCGCCATTCTTCGGCACCACTTTCGTAGTTTATATCATCCTTATCGAAAACAATGGGAAAACGGAATCGCCCTTCATCACCTGCAAAAGTACGCTTACGATGATAAGGCAAATAGAAAAAATTGAAAGTTCCCAACTTATTTGCGATCCATGACAATTGGACCATTGGCTGCCCCAATTTGTCTTCTCCATCAAAAGATTCTACCGCATCGGTCTGATTGATAATGTCGACCAGGTGATTGCTCTCGGTAACGCCCCAAAATATTTTTTTGAGCCCTATATTTATTTCCCAGCTTCCCTTTACTTTTTGATAATACAGCTCCCTGATGTCCCAGTGTGTTCTCTTATCATCGACATCCAGGCGAAAAAATGCGGCAGCATTGATGCTTTCATTGCCTTTATTCCATTCGACAGAATATTCGGGAAGCACAGCAAACGAAGGGAAATGATCCTTTTGACCCAGAAATTGACCTGTATCGGGGAACAAACGATATTCGGCTTCCAATTCAAGTTCGAATTCCTGGTATATGTCCTTCTTTTCGTCCTCTTGAGCTATTAATGATACGGAGAACAGTAACAGGACAACAGGTAGAATTTTTATTTTTTTAATCATAATTCTAAAATAAAACCGAGGGTTGTTTAGATCAACCCTCGATTTATTGCTAAAAATCAATTCTAACTAACAATCATATTCTTAATTTCCAGCTCTTTGTAATGCGGCCTGAGAGAAATCATTTTCAGTGAGATTGGCATCAAAATTATAATCGCTGAAAATCAGCTCAGTTTCTTTATTACTTTGGTGATTTACCATTTTAAATGTTCCTGCGCGCCAGAATTTTTCCTTATAAAGTATATAGTCAGTATAAACTAAGGATTTAAGCAAGGCATTTTTACGGTCGTAAAATTCTACATTTTCAATTCTATAGCCCTTGCCCTTGTTATAAGTTACAATGCGCCTTGTATATCCCGATTTAGGATCTACCGGGTCCTGCTCAACGATCAAAAGGTCTCCATTTTCTTCAAGGAATTTATAGGCATATTTTTCAACTTCCTGTGAAGACAGATCTTCATAGGCGAATTCACTTCCAACGAAAGGCCCCGATTTGTTGTTGGAAGATATCCTTTTCACTCTTTTTATTGAAGGCAGGTACAACCACTGGTCGTCCGATCCCACCTTGTGCGTAAAGGTAAGGGTCGAGGTTCCTTTAACATCTTTCGGGCTATTAAAAACAATTAGGGATTTGTCACCATCCTCCATAAGTTCCAGGGTTCTTGTAGTCAAGGACCGCTCACTGGTTTGACCGTTCTTGTTCTTCAGGGTCATCTGAAGTTGCACTATTGAACTCCCAAATCCCAGATCGGCCTGCTCTGCGGCTTTTGCGATCTCCAATCCGCGTTCTTCGGCCGTTTGGGCGTTTAAACCAATTACACTTAATAGGGCTATTGCCAATACATTTAATGTTTTCATTTTATTCTTTATTAATTTTTGAATTATTTATCTAATATTATTTGGGCTTGCTTTTCTTTCGGAACGTGAACCGCATCTTCCTTTCTACTTGTAAGAATAAGCAATGAAGGTAATAATATAAAATCTATAATTAAAGCAGACAATATAATAATTACCGTAATTCTTGCCATATAACTATTTAGAGCAAAGGAAGACGTTGATAATATGGCAAATCCGGCAAGAAGCACAATTGTTGTTGTAACGAGCGCTTTACCAACAGTCTCGAAGGCGTAAACCACAGCCTGTTTTGCATTGTATCCCAACTCGCGTTTTGCCCTTAAAAACTTACTCATAAAGTGGACCGTATCATCTACAATGATTCCTAAGGTCATTCCAAATACAATGACCATTCCGGTATTGATCTGGCCCTTATATAGCCACCAGATACCAAAACCAACCAGAACCGGTGCGACATTCGGAATAATACTTAAGAGGCCTAATCTAAAGCTTCTCAAGGCTAACATTAAAACCAATGATATCAATATCAAGGCGGTAACATTCCCCTTAAACATACTATCGGCCTGTCTGAAACCAAGTTTTGAGAACATCAAAGTTGGGCTTACACCAAGTGCATGCATGGCTTCCGGAGTATTGTTTTTTAACCAATCCTCACCACGATTGGCAAATTCGATCATCTCGGCACTCGACACATTCTGGATCGTAACCGTGACACGGGTTTCCGACTTATCGACATTAATTTGATTGTTCAGATCCAATCCAAAAGGTAGTGACAGCTCATATAATAACAAATATTGTGCGGCTTCTTCCCTATTATCTGGCACCCTGTAAAAGGCCTGCTCATCTCCATGCATAGACCGGTTAACGCGTCGGGCTACCTCGCTAAAGGCATTGACATGGATAACTTCGGGTTGTTCATTCATCCAATCTTCGAAGTTATTCAGGTTTTGAAGGTATTCCGGATTGTTAATACCGCCACTTTCACCACTTCCGATAGAAAATTCTACGTTATACATCCCGGTAAGATTCTCACCAATATAATCGGTATCCGTTCTAAAATCTACCGTTTTATCAAAGTATTTTATAAACTCATCGTTAAAGGTGTTCTTTGTCGCAAGGAAGGTTAACACTCCTATAATCAGGATTGAAATTACACTTAATTTGACTGGTCTTTTAGCCACGTAGGTTCCAAAAGAAGTGTACCAACTTATCCTTGGCTTTTTCGCCTCTCCAATAACTTTTGTCTTTACCGGAAAGATCGCCATTACTGCCGGTAGGGCCGTTGTAGAGTAAATAAACGCCATGGTCATCCCAAAGGCGGTAATATTTCCTAAATCCCAGAACGGTGGTACGTCGCCGAAATTCATGGTGAGGAACCCAATAACTGTGGTTAAACTTGTAATGAATACCGGCATAAAATTAAGACGCATGGATTCGATAAGCGCTTCTTTTTTACCTAATCCTTCCTTACGCATTTTCTGAAGCATGGTGATAAGTATATGAATACTATCGGCAACAGCGAGGGTTAGGATCATAGTTGGGAATACTGCCGAAGGAGGCGTTAATTTTATTCCCATGAGTCCGACAAATCCAACCGAGCTAATAATGGAAAACATAACAACGACCAGGGTTCCAAACATACTCCAGATGTTTCGGGTGAGGATCAAAGTTGTTACGATCACTATTATAAGCATGATCATTGTGAGCATGAGATCTCGCATTGAAGATTCGAAAAAAGCCGTATTCATTGGAACCAGTCCTGAAGTATGCACCTCAAAATTAGGATGTTTTTCCTTAAATGAAGCTACCATTGCTCTTACGGCAGCTGTGACCTCCGGAATCTCTTTTTCACTGGCTAACCCGGGTAACCTTACCGTTATATTTATAGCGGTAACACTCCCTTTTTCGTTAAGAATTCGATTTACCAGTAAGGGTTCCTTTAATGCTACTTCCCTGATCTTTAATATCTCGGCATCCGTTTTAAGCGCCGATTCATAAGACAGGTCATCGACATATAGATCATCGCCTTCGGCCCTGGTGTATTGAAAGTTAGTAATGGCATCTACCCTTGAGGAATAAGGTGTATTCCAGGCCTCGGCAGTAAACTCTTCGATAGCAGTAAGGTTTTCTCTGGTAAAGATATCGCCGTTAGATGGTGATAATGCTAAAATGATATTATCATCTTTGGTGTATTTATCCTGAAGAGCATCAAAGGCTTCCAGTTCGGGATTTGATTTGCTAAAAAACACATGGTAATCGCCATCGAATTCCATTTTGCCCTGGGAGGCGAGACCCATGGCAAGAACCAGGGTACCGATCAATACCGGCCATTTATATTTAATTACAAATTTTGCCCAACTTATGGCAAAACGGTTGGTAAAATTACTTGCTCTTTTTAATGCATTCATTTTTGAATTTGTTTTGGTTGACCAGTCAACTCTTCCGTTTTGTGATCGATTTATTAATTATTAGTGTTTATTTTAGTATAAACGATTTAAACCATTTGTTTTGGACAGTACAATTTCATTAAAAAGATGACCTGTCGTCTATTATATCCTCAAAAAAATTACTTCAAAAGAATTGTTCGTATCATATGCATTACATTGTCTATGGGATAGGAACTTTTCATTTCTTTCATACTGATCATAGCTCCCTTTCCGGCATCTTCAATAAAGGCCGCAATATCTTCGGCATTTAATGCATCATCAATTTCTCCAAAGTCCTGAGCTTCCTGAATCACCTCTGTGATGAGCGACAATACATACTGTTCTTTTTCCAATATGGCCGTTCTTATCTTTTCACTGTGTTCGGCCATTTCACTTCCCAGATTACAGGCCATACATCCCATTTTGCAATCCATCTCATTTTTCAATACACCATGGCGATATTCATGAAAATCCAGCAAACGTTGTTTTGGTGAGACCGATGAGTTTTGTAATATGTCACGGGCCGGGGTAAAATTCAAATTAAAATACCTGTCAATCGCCTTTACCGCAAAATCCTCCTTGCTTTCAAAATAGAAGTAAAAGGAACCTTTAGGGATACCTGCTTCCTTAACAATATCATTAACACTGGTAGCATTGTACCCTTTAGACCACAACAAGCCCATTCCTTTATCTAAAAGGGCGTCGGCTTTCACTTCATGTTTAAGGGTTTTGGACATAAAATTTCAATTTCCGAGCAAATATATGACCGGTCGTCTAGTAAATCAAATTATAAGTGTTAAAATTTATATAAAGCCCTTAAAAAAGATATTTAGCTTACCGGCAACCCATTTTCTACAGTGGCATCACTTGGGTTAACAAATACGAACCGGCCGTCCTTAGTTTCGGTCATTAAGATCATACCCTCACTGTCCACACCTCGAAGTGCTCTCGGGGCTAAATTTAACAGCACTGTCACACGCTTTCCTATCACTTCCTCGGCCGAAAAGCTTTCGG
>PVMK01119306.1_pt1 | contig 27812 bp, 26 predicted proteins | sample 1853481 | NCBI WGS metagenome assembly PVMK01 (sample SAMN08533507, study PRJNA380276) | Marine sediment metagenome, whole genome shotgun sequencing project. | reverse complement strand
TACATGGTCCTCATCGCCAGCGAGCAGAAGCTCCTGATGATGCGCCCGTACCAGATCTACGCCGTCAAGGCCATCGTCGACTGCATCGACCTGAACCGCCCCGGGATTTCCGGAGGCTGTTTGGTTTGAGTCACGCCACCATAGCGAACTCATCGATCTGCGCATAATAGTTAGCCTCTGCTTCGGCGGGGGGAATGTTGCCGATGGGTTCGAGCAGGCGGCGGTTGTTGAACCAGTCGACCCATTCGAGGGTGGCCATTTCGACAGCTTCGAAGCTGCGCCATGGGCCGCATCTGTGGATCACCTCTGTCTTGTAGAGGCCGTTGATGGTTTCGGCCAGCGCGTTGTCGTAGGAGTCGCCGACACTGCCGACTGATGGTTCGATCCCTGCCTCGGCTAAGCGCTCGGTGTAGCGGATCGAAACATATTGGACGCCCCTGTCGCTGTGGTGAACCAGGCGTTCTTGTCTCACCGGTCGGCGGTCGTGGAGGGCCTGCTCCAGAGCGTCCAGGACAAAGTCCGTATGGGCGGTGCGCGACGCCCGCCAGCCCACAATGCGCCGGGCGAAGGTGTCGATCACGAACGCCACATAGACGAAGCCGGACCACGTGGAGAATGGAGTAAGAAGCGCCTTCGCGCTTCTCCTCCCCGAACCGTACATGCGCCTTTCAGCGCATACGGCTCTCCATTCAAGCTTGGCCCATGGCCATAGCAACATCACGATAGCGCGAAGTGACGGTGGACCGGATTTCCTCACGGAAGATGTAAGGATTCCGTTCCGGGTTTCGCCACCGGAACTGCGCTTTTGGGCTTGAGACCAGTCGGCGCAGCGCCTTTCCGATACGGTTTCCACGTTCACTCGTGTCGTAGACAAGCCAGGTTTTTGCCTTGCCCGCCTCCGGCACCCGGTACCAGCTTCGCATCAGAGGTTTGATGCGAGATCGATACTTTCGGGCCAACCAGTGCGCCAATTTCCAGAACACGATATGGTCGATGCGCCGGAACGTGCGTGCTGTGAAGTCAGTGAACTTGTAAAATGCCGCCCAGCCCGCCAACTGGCGGTTCAAGCGGTCAACCATATCGACCTTGGCAAGATCATGATCGCCGGAAAGGGCTTCGGTCAGTTTGCGAGCAAACGCCTTGGCCTTTTCCCTGGGTATCGTCGTGACGACGCACATGCGTCCTCTCGACCCTCGCTTGCGAATGATCCGGTGTCCCAGAAAGACAAACCCGTCATTGACGTGGGTGATATGGCTTTTCTCCATATTCAGCGTCAACTTCAGGTCACCCTCCAGAAACCGGCGGCATTCCTCACGTATGGCCTCGGCATGTGCCTTTGTCCCTTTGACGATGACGACAAAATCATCGGCATAGCGGCAGTAGGCGACAGCTGGTTTCCATTGGCGGTTCTCGCGAACCGCTATGGGACGGCCCTGCTGAATGCCGAAGTTCCAAGCCCAACGATCCTTTCTGACTTTCTTGCTCAGGTATTTCGCTTCCAGCCAGATATCAAACTCATGAAGCATGATATTGGAAAGCAGCGGCGAAAGCACGCCGCCTTGCGGAACACCCTCACTGGACGCCATAAACAGGCCGCGGTCAATGTGGCCTGCTTTCAGGATACGCCAGAGCAGGTCGACAAAGCGCTTGTCCCGGATACGCCGGCGCACGCATTTCAGAAGCAGTTTGTGATGAACCGAATCGAAGTAGCTCGCCAGATCACCTTCGATGACCCAGCGGCCCTTTGGATCGGACCCATCTTGTAGCTGCAACTTCACGGTACGGACGGCGTGGTGCACGCTGCGTTCCGGTCGGAAGCCGTAGGAACAGCGATGGAAGTCGCTTTCCCAGATCGGCTCCATGGCCATCAGCATGGCGCGCTGGACAATACGGTCTGTCAGGGTCGGGATACCCAACGGTCTCAGCTTGCCTTTGGCTTTCGGGATATAGATCCGCTTGACCGGCTTGGGCCGATAGCTGCCATGAAGCAGGTCTTCACGCAGCTTCTCCAGGTGATCACCCAGGTGCTGCTGCATGCTTTGCTGGTCTATTCCGTCAATGCCGGCCGTTCTGGCGCCACGTGACGCCAGAACAATCCGGGCCGCCTCGCCAAGCCATTCCCGATTGGCAACGAGCCGCAAAAGACGATCAAACCGTTTGGTCTGATCGCTCTGGGCCCATGTTGCGAGCTTGTGCTGCATTTCGCTGATTATCAAAGGCCTTCACCTCATTGGGTCAGGTATTTTGCACTCCAAGCAACTCAAACTGTTCCCCTTCGCCATGTGACAGGCTTTCCCTGCCTCGGACTACTGCGGGAACTCTGCCAGCATGGTGGTCATCAGGGTCAACTCCCTTCACATTCCACGCATGCCTTCCCTCGTTCATATGCCGGACTTAAAACGTACTGGTTAGGTCGCCGGTCGCAGTCTTTGTCCTTGCTTGCCGCAAGTCGATGCCGATGCCACGGTCTGGCTGCGTTCTCTCCATGGCTCCCTGCGGGACGACCTACATATACGCCCGCATTCGGATAGTCCCAGGCTAGGTGTCCGGGACCACCATCAGCATTCCGCCTGTTAAGCCGTGTAGGCGGAGGCGACATTTCAGCCCTTAGATACGGGTTAACCGGTTCGTGTTCCTCAACCTTCCAGTACTCAGCCTTGGAGACCATCTCGGCGTAACGGCTTCGCCTCAATCTCCTTTACCTGCGGGCTACGTCACCCTGCCAGTTGACGACAGGTCACCGCCGCTTCGGCTCATGCCCCTTCACAGCAAGGAGCAGGGCATTCCGGGTTCCTCCTTTCTCAAAGCATTCCGAACATACGCACCCCGGACCATCCGGGACGAGGCGCACTGTAGGAGATGTCGGCGCTCCATTTCTGGTCTAGCGCCTCTGCCGCGAAGTCCTGGTCCAGCAGATTGGGCGCGATCGGCCAGGTGTGCGTACTGTCCGTGGTTCGTTTGAAACGACGCTTCTGGCGCGCGGCCAGGCCGTTCTCGCGCATCAGGCGGGCTGTTCGGCGGCGGCCTATGGACAGACCCTCATCCACAAGATCACGGTGCATGCGCGGGCTGCCGTAGGTTCGGTTCGGTTGGGCGCGATCGGCCAGGCGTGCGTACTGTCTGTGGTTCGTTTGAAACGACGCTTCTGGCGCGCGGCCAGGCCGTTCTCGCGCATCAGGCGGGCTGTCCGGCGGCGTCCTATGGGCAGACCCTCATCTACAAGCTCACGGTGCATGCGCGGGCTGCCGTAGGTTCGGTTCGATAACTCGAAGGCGGTTCGAATATGAGCCAGGTAGATCATGTCGTCCCGCTGGCGCTGACTGGAAGGCCGCCCTTTCCATGCAAAGAACCCGCTCTCGCTGACATCCAGAACCCGACACATCGTCCTCACGGGAAATTCGGCCTTCTCGGCATCAATGAGCGCGAACCTCATCGACTTCCCTCCTTCGCGAAGAAGGCCGCGGCTTTTTTTAGAATGTCGCGCTCCTGCCGGAGAACCGCATTCTCTTTGCGCAGCCGTTTCAACTCGGCCTGCAGGTCGTCCTTGAGCTCTGGCGGCATCTCTTCACCGCGATATTGACCGATCCAGCGTGTCAGCGATGACAGCCCGACCCCAAGGTCCTCCGCGATCTCAGTCCGCGGCCGGCCACTGCTCAGCACTAGGCGCACCGCCTCGCGCTTGAACTCCGGCGTAAACCTGATTCCTCGTCCCATAGAACACCTCCTGTTTCAGTAGGTGCTCTCCACTTTTGCGAAGCAAGTACATATGGGCTAAAAACCGCATGGGATTTATATGTAAGGTCAGGTGGATTTTCGCGGTGCCCGGACCACGGGGATTGATACCTGATATCAGACCTTTCCCGGAGAATAGCCAACCCCGTTGAACGGTAATCTTACGCCGGTTTGAGTGGTTTGGACTGGTATCTATCCTAAAGGGACTTTGGCTCCCCCGGCACCATATTTCGGCCAGATAGTCTTCCAAATGATCTGGAGAGGCGTATCTGATGTGACCCCGGAGATAGAGTTTTGCCCGATCTAGCATTGCTTCCCCGGCGATTGGTGGTTCGGAGAAGCTAAAATCTCTCAATCCATCCCTCCATCGCAGAAGGTAACGTCGACCGTCGATATACTCATGATAGGGGGATGTCTGACTATCACTGTCTGAAAGTTCGTGGGCTCTTCTCTGTGTTCCTTCAATGTTGCTGGTCATATTGTTACCTCTTGTAGAAGCGGTGGGGGGGATGCCGGGGTTGTGGTGGGAACTCCGAGTTGTTGGCTGATGCCAGTGGAAGGCGGGTGCAACCGGTATCTCTCTTCTCTTAGAAGGGCTCGGCGTATTGGACTAAGTTCGAGTGCCGGGAGGTTTCGGCGACCGCCCCTAGAAGTCCCTTCGCGGGCAGGGGTGATACAACCAGTACTAATGCCTGTCCACAATTTTTAATCGCCAAAAATTGCAAAGCTAATGCTCTGATTTTGCTACAAAATTTCAGATCGCACTCAGCTGGTGGCTGGTGCACAAAGCTGGTACACTTTCAATGGATTGGTTGGCTGGAAACCCGCAGAAATCCTGGCACTTTGATGTGAGAGGAACGTCTCCCCTAGGGGACGCCAGCTTTTTCTCACGTGTATGCATCCGTTCTGTGACGCCACCGTTCGCCGTGGTCTGTCACGGCGCCACGGGAGAGGCGGCAGACCGGCCCGACGGTTGCGGTCAGTGCCGGGCTCAATTGAAGGTCATCTGGGAATTGCCTGTCCGAAGCTATCTCCGCCTCGTCGCCAGCCAGCCGCGCCTGCTGGGTTTCGGCTTTGCCATGACGTTTGCGTCGAGCATCGGCCAGACTTTCTTCATCGGCGCCTTTGGGCCGGCGATTCAGCAGGAATTCGCCCTCAGCCACGGCGAGTGGGGCGCCATCTATATGGCGGGGACACTCCTCAGCGCGGCTTTCCTGCCGTGGACCGGGGCGGGGATCGATCGCCTGCCTCTGGGGCGCTACACCGCCATGGTGGTCGCCGCCATGGTGGTCGCCGCGGCCTTCATGGCCTTGGTGCCGGCCGCAGGATTGCTGATCGTGGCGATCTTCCTGCTGCGTCAATCGGGACAGGGCCTGGCGAGCCATACCGGCACCACGGCGCCGGCGCGCCATTTCGGCGCCCATCGCGGCAAGGCGGTCGCCATAGCGGCGCTCGGTTTTGCCGCCGGCGAGACGATCTTGCCCGTGCTGGCCGTCCTCGCCATCGCCGCGTTCGGCTGGCGGGCGGCCTATGGCGGGTCCGCTCTGGTTCTCGCGCTGGTCTTGCCGCCGATTTTGTGGGCGCTGCTGCGGGGCGCGCATCTGGAGCCGCCACAGTCTTTCGCGGCGGGGGCCGGCGCAGGCGATGGATTGGCCGGGTCCTGGACGTGTCGCGAGGTCTTGCGCGACGGCCGCTTCTACCTCCTATTGCCGGCCGTGCTCGCGCCGTCGTTCGTCGGCACGGCGCTGTTCTTTCATCACCTGGCACTGGCGGAGCTCAAAGGTTGGAGCGCGGCTTGGCTGACCGGGAGCTACTGGGTCTATGCCGTCGGCACCGTCCTGGCGACGCTGGCCGCCGGTCCGCTCATCGACCGCATCACGGCCGTGCGGGTGCTGCCGGGTTTCCTGCTGCCGCTCGCCGTCGGTCTGCTGGTGATCTGGGCCTTCGACGATCCGATCTGGGCCTGGCCCTATTTGTTTCTTATGGGCCTGACCAGCGGCATCGCCTATACGGCGATCACGGCGCTTTGGGCCGAGGTCTATGGCCTCAGGCACTTGGGGGCGATCCGCTCTCTGGCCGTGGCCATTTCGGTCTTCGCCTCGGCGCTGGGGCCGGCGGTCATGGGCGGATTGATGGATGGCGGCGTCACCGTCGAGACCATTTGCCTCTTCTTCGCCCTCTATTGCCTGATTGCCAGTCTATTGCTGGGAGTGGCGCTGAAGGGCATGGCCCGGCGGTTGCTGCCGGACGCGCCCTAGCCGCCTCGGGGCTTGCCTCTTTCCGCGGAGCCTTCCCGGCCAGGCTCTTGCCTTGGGCGAGCCAAGCCAACGCGCACCAAGCGGCTAATCGGAACTCGCTTGCGCCTCGACCGCGTAAATCCGCACGGGCGCTTGGCGTCCTTTCACCCGCTGTTGCGGCAGGGACCGTACCTGAATATCCGGCGGCAGGCGCGTCTTCACGGCGTCGGATATCAAGAACGCTTCGCCGACGGACTTGCACGCATCCTGAATGCGGCTGGCGACGTTCACCGTGTCGCCGATCACGGTGTACTCGAGCCGGTCCTCGGTCCCGATGTTGCCGGCGATGACAGGGCCGAAGTGGATACCGATTCCATGCCGGATGCTGGCCAGGTTATGACGCTCGCGCTCGCCGTTGAGCTCGGTCAGCGCGGCGTTCATCGCCAAGCCGGCGCGAACCGATCGCTCGGCATCGTCGTCGCTCGGGTCTGGCGTGCCGAAGGTGACCATGATGGCGTCGCCGATGAACTTGTCGATGGTGCCGCCGAAAGCGAAGATCACCTCGACCATGCGCGTATGATACTGCGACAAAAATTCGACGACGTCCGACGGCGGCAGCTTCTCCGTGATGGTGGTGAAGTCGCGAATGTCGCAGAACATGACGGCCACCTCCTGAGCGCGGCCGCCGACGCCGAGCAATGTGTCGGCCTCGCTGGAAATGCGAGACACGACGCCGGGCGAGAAATACCTGCCGAATTGGGCATTGGCGACTTCAAGCCGGACGCTCTGAACAACGGTCCGGCGTGCGATCAGCGTGAGATAGCCCATGGCCGCGCCGGTAACGGCGATTATCAGTAGGCTGACCAGCACCAACTCCAGGCTGAGCGCCGGCCCCATCGCCGAATCGACAAAATCCGATGAGACGATGGTGCGCGGTTCCCGTAGCACATAGACAAGCAGGGCGACATGAACGCAGATGCCGCCGGCGGCGACGACGAGGGGATAAAGAGGACGAATTGCGACCGCGTTGAGCGCGACGATCCCGAGTGTGACCACCGTAATCTGCGTTTTCAGCATATAGGCCGGCGGCACGTCGCCGCCGCCGACCGACACGTACCAGATGACGGGGAGCGCGCTCAAAACCGCAATATCGATCACGCACCCTGCCAGCCCGACCGTTCCCACGGCCATGCGACGGGCCAGCAGAAAAAGGGAAACCCCGATCGCAACGAGCACGAGCGCGGCGATCGCTGTCGTGGCGAGCTTCTCGAATAGACTGGCGCCGACGATCCAAACCGTCGCCACCACGATCAGCACAAACAGGCCGCGTACGATGGTGAGCGTGCGAACGCCTTGACGTTCGCGCTCGAAGAGCAGTTCTTCGGATCGAGTGGCTCGGCGCGCTTCGGTCATACGACTAGGTTAGCGTTGCGGGACCGGAACCGCTACGCCTCGGCAGTCGAAACCCTGTCGAGCACACCCCGGCCACGCAGTGATCACCCGTCTGACTTCTGTTCTTCCTTCGCCTTTTTTTTCTTCTTTTTGGCCGCTTGACGTTCGATGAATTTCTTCGTCCTTCCGTCGCGAGCCCGCGCTTGTGAAGGCGTTGCGTGAGTGCCTGACAAGATCGCGGTTGCACCCACCACCGCCAACAACCAACGTCTACTGATCATAACCGACCACCTCGTTAGGGTAGAGCGTCTTATACCAAGGAGCGCCGACCACAAGACCGTCTATTTGTCCCGATATCTGCTTAGCGGCCAAGGCGGCAGCGACTGCTTCCTTCGTAGCGTGGCGTACAGCTCCAACACGGCATCGACATATAGATCCGAGGGCCGCTGGTCACAGAAACCCCGGATATAGCTTCTCTGGGCGTCGGCGCCGAAGTTATGGGGCATGAGGTTTGCGCGCTCTTCGCGCAGACTGACATTCAGCCCGGACATGACCCCCATGGCCCATGAATAGAAAACGGATTCGGTCTCTCCTGGAGCGTCTCTGTAGAGGTCGGCAAATTGGGCGCAGGAGATATTCCCGATTCCAATCCGTTTGGTCTGGGCCGCCACGTCGTGAGTCAGGAGCACTAAGAGGCCGGCGGCGACCAAGGATCCCGTGCGGAGCGGCCGCTTCATAGCAGCACCGTTTTTCTGCTTTGCCAGAGGAAATCTGCCGCGCAGGTTGGTATAAGGTGCATTCGCCGGCCATCAACGGGTGTCCGCCGCAAGAACTTCATACATCTCCACCTCACAACTTAGGCCGGGCTATTCAAATCCTGAATGAAAACGGCCCCGCGATGGTGGCGGCGGCACAGCTCGATCTTTCCTGTACCGAGCCACAAATTCAAGGCTGTAGCGGGAATGTCAAATAGGCGGCCCGGGAGCGGCTGCGGCGGCAGCCTTTGCGTCCAGGCACAAAAAGAGAGACGCCAAATGCTTGGACGCGAATCCTTGCTCCTGACGTCTCCCAGATCGGCCAGCCCGAAGGCCATTCGATCGAGAGCAATGGTAGCGGGTCGCCGGTCTCCGGTTCAAGGGCGACGCTTACCCGGGCGCGAAATTTCTGTGGATAACTCGCCTATCTATCCACATGGCTTGGCCTCTGCGGGCGTAGACTGGGCGATGCCGGTCTGAGAAATGGACCGTCAAAGCAAGAAATCCCCAGGCCGTTCCACTTCAGGAAGACGACTCATGGCCCATGTCGAGGCCGACAGCGATGAGGCGATGGCGCGCTTCGCTCTCCCGGTTGGCTCCCAGGGCAATGCCCGCTCCGGGACCGCACACTCAGCCGGCCGGGACTCGCCAATCGGCAGTGCCTAGACGATATGCGGGCGCTTCACGCGGGCTTATGAACCGCCGGCGGTGGCTCTTCTGGGGGTTCTTCTGCTGGTGGTTTGGGTGGCTCGTCGGGCGGGCGGATTGGCGGAACACCGGGAATGGGTTCCGGGGGTGGTTCCGCCGGCGGTTTGGGTATCTGGGCCTTGAACATCAGGCTGCATTCATAACACGAAAGCGGTCGACCAGAGCGAGTGAAATACCTCTGTCGTATGTCTCGAATTGTCCGTGGGATGGCCGAATCAATCTCTCGGAGGACTCGTGGTTCAGCCGACGACGCGAAAAATCGCCATCAAAGCCGCCCGGACGGCTGCCAGGACGGTAAAGAACACTTCCATGACCGCGAGCTGTAACGGCGGCGATGACCATCAGGCCGAACACGGCAAATTGCCAGACCACGCTGAATAGCTAGCTATTCAATCCCTGCGCCCTCCGAACCGGCAAGTCGATCGCTCAGCGCGGAATACTCAAGCTCGAAACGCTTGATTGCTCTGGCGCAGTCTTCCACGTGAGAGACAGGGAACAGCAAGGCGCCGAGCAACATGAGGTCCCCCCAGAACTGTTCAAAGATCGGGACAGCGCCGCCACTTAGCCCAAGATCGATCTGTGCTTCAGCGTCGTGGTAGAGAGTCCGGCAGACCTGAAGCTTCTCGGTCTCCGCGTCGTAGTAGCCATTCATGGCGGTTATGTTCCGATCTTCGGCCGTCCGGACGGCGTCCTCGATCTGCCACGCTAGCTCACTATCGGTTTCGAACAGTGCCGCGATATTGGTTCCGCAGCCAGGCAGACTAAACACCAAGAACACACTCAATGTCTGGAGGACCCGCTTTATCATGCTTGCTTGGCCGAAGTTTGGTGGCGCTCTAGGCGGAGATCGCCGCGGTCACTTATGATGGAAGTCTGCGAGTGTCCGGATCTGTGACGGCGGTCACTCTTCACGGTGGCTTGAAAAGAGTTGAGGGCCTTGAATCAACATCGGAACCACCGACGGATATCGGGGCTCCAATATCTGGTTTCAGGAGTTGAGCAGACCCTCGGCCGAAGAGGTCCGCGCATGCCAAGTTCGCAATAGGGATCACAGTGGGTTTCTCAAGCGACGCCGGCCGGCGCCTCTAGACGGCAGGCTCTTGTTGGGTCACGCAGTGAATGCCGCCGCCGTTTTCGACCTCCAACGCGAGGATGCGCCCGTCCGTCGAGATACGGGGGGAAAGGGGGGGCTTGGGCGTACGTGCGTCTTAGTCTTACCTCGATCTTGACGATGTGATATTTTCCAACTCAACCACAACGTTCGCTAAGCGACCTTGAATGAGCCCGTCAATCAAAAGAAACTGTTTGCGGACCTGAATGAATACAAACCAACCTAGGGTCAGGGAGAGCAAGATGAAGACTATCAATGAGTTAGAACGAATGCTCGCGACCGGGAAGATTTCCCGCCGCGAGTTCATGGCGCAGACCACGGCGCTCGGCGCCGCGGCGGCTCTTTCGCCAATGCTGCTGAGCGGCACCGCGCAGGCCGCAGAGCCGAAGAAGGGTGGCCATTTGAGGGTCGGCGTGGGCCACGGGTCGACCACGGACTCGCTGGATCCGGCGACCTTCGAGAACGCCTTCATGAGCAACGGGGTCGGATATGCCATCAATAATCATATGGCCGAGCTCGGGAGCAGCGGTGAGCTGGAGCCGGAGTTGGCCGAGAGTTGGGAAGCCTCGGACGACGCGGTCACCTGGGTCTTCAAGGTGCGCAAGGGCGTGGAGTTCCACAACGGTAAAACCGTGGACGCCGATGATGTCGTCGCCTCGGTAAACCATCACCGCGGCGATGATTCGAAATCGGCGGCCAAGCCGCTGCTCGTTCAGCTCAAGGACATCAAGGCCGATGGGAAGGACACCGTCGTAGTCGAACTGGATGGCGGCAACGCCGACTTCCCCTTCATCATCAGCGACTATCACATCGCCATTTTGCCTTCCAGCGAAGGCAAGATCGATTGGGCGTCCGGGGTGGGCGCCGGCGGTTACACGATTGAAAACTTCGAGCCAGGTGTGCGCGCGGACTTCAAACGCCATCCCAACTACTGGAAAGAGGGCCGGGCGCACTTCGACTCGGCGGAGCAGCTCTCCATCACCGATGTGGCGGCGCGCACCAATGCGCTGACCACGGGTGAAATCGATGTGATGGACCGGGTCGACATCAAAACGTTGAACCTGCTGAAACGGAATACCGACCTCAAAATCGAGGAGACGACCGGTACGGCGCACTACACCTTCGCCATGCGCACCGATACGCCGCCGTTCGACAATAACGAGGTGCGTTTGGCGCTGAAGTACGCACTCGACCGGGACGCCTTGCTGCAAACGGTGCTGCGCGGCCACGGCGCCATCGGCAACGATCATCCGATCAGCACGGCCAACCGCTATCATGCGACCGAGCTGCCGCAGAGGACCTACGATCCGGACAAGGCCAAGTTCCACATGAAGCAGGCCGGATTGACCGAACTCACAGTGCCGCTGCACGCCGCTGATGCGGCCTTCGCCGGGGCAGTCGATGCGGCGGTGCTTTACCAGGAGCATGCGAAGAAAGCCGGCATCACCATCGAGGTGGTGCGCGAGCCGAATGACGGATATTGGTCCAACGTCTGGATGAACAAGCCCTGGTGTGCCGTTTACTGGGGTGGCCGGCCGACGGAGGACTGGATGTTCTCGACGGCCTATGCGTCGGGCGCCAGCTGGAACGACTCCTTCTGGGAGCATGAGAAGTTCAACAGGCTGCTGATCGAGGCCCGCGCCGAGCTCAACGAGAGCAAGCGCCGCGAGATGTATGTCGAAATGCAGACAATCGTCAGTGACGAGGGCGGCGTGGTGATCCCGCTGTTCAACAACTATGTCTTCGCCATGTCGACCAAGGTCGATCATGGGCCCATGCAGGGCAACTGGGATATGGATGGCGGCAAGTTCTTCGAGCGCTGGTGGTTTGCGTAATGGCGTAGCGCGGGCTCTGCTCGAGCTGTAGTGCACGCGTGGAGGTCCGGGTGATCGCCCGGGCCTCCGCTCGTTTTTCGCCCGATTGGCGGCCAAGCGACGCTTTGGGTCCGATCCCCGATGAGGCTGGTGACCTATAACATCCGCCACACCCTGGGTCAGGACGGGTGCTATGACCTGGCGCGTGTCGGCCGCACGCATGCACCGAGCCTGGGTCGATCATAAGGCGCTCGGGTCCGACCACCCTCCCTTGTTGGTGCGATGTCGATGTCCCATAGGGGTGGCGCATGCCGGGTTTCGAGCCTCTTGAATGGCAAGCGGACCTGAGGCAATCGCGGTTCAGCTGCTCGAGGCTCTCATCCCGCGCTTCTTGGGGAACGATTAGGATCTTCGCGTAATTCCTGGTGTGGCTATATATTTGGTTTCGACACGAACCATGAGTCACGACCGAGGGCAGGAGATGGCGATATCCGGCGAGCGGGCCGAGACATCCATGCGACACGACCAATCGGCCCCAGAGATCCACCGCGTCGAACGGCTGGCGGACGCCTTGCGCGTCACCTGGAAAGACGGCGAGGCCGCGACCTTTCATTTCCTCTGGCTGCGCGACAATTGCCGTTGCGAGATCTGCGGCGATCCGGTCATCGGCAAGAAAGATTTCCGGATCATCATGATGCCGATCGATATCGCGCCGTCCGCGGTGGAGATAGCCTCTCCCACCCGCCTGCGGGTCGAGTGGTCCAACGATGGGCACGTAAGCCATTTCGAGTCGCGCTTCCTGCGGGATCATTGCTACGAAGAGGACGCCCGCCGCGCTCGTCGGTTCCAACCGACCTTATGGGACAGGGCCTATCTGAAGGCGCCGCCGAGCCGGTCTTACGACGAGGTGAGCGGCAGCGACGCCGCCTTCTATGGCGCGCTCTCGACGGTTCGCGAATACGGTCTCTGTTTTCTGACCGGCGCGCCGGTCGAGGTTGGTGTGCTCGAGTCCTTCGCCAGCCGGATCGGTTATATCCAGGAGAACAACTTCGGCCGCATCCAGGAACTGACGGTCGATCCGGCCAAGCGAAGCGTCGCCTTCTCCGACCGGCGGCTGGTGCCTCACAACGACGAGCCCTATCGGGCATCGCCGCCAGGTATCCTCCTTTTCCACTGTATCGAGACCTGTCCCGAGGGGGGCGGGCAGTCCGAATTCGTCGACGCCTTCAAAGTCGCCGAACTGCTGCGACAGGAAGATCCGGAGGGCTTCGAGGTGCTCGCCTCCCAGCGTCAGGCCTTCCGGCGGCATTTCGACGGAGACGTGGACTTGCAGGCGGAGTTTCCAGTGATCTCGCTCGACGAGTTCGGCTCGCTTGCCGGCGTTCGCATCAACGACCGGGTCGTCGCGCCGCTCGCGATCGCTCACGAGCATGTCGTCCCCTTCTACCGCGCCTATCGCCGGCTGCTGGAACTGACCGGCCGGGCGGACCTGACCATCGCCCGGACCCTGCAGCCGGGCGACGTCGCCATTTTCGACAACCACAGAATCCTGCATGGGCGTACTGGCTTCGATCTGAAGGGTCCGCGATGGCTTCGCTGGGCGCAGGTCGAGCGCGGCGACTTTTTCAGCACACTGCGTGTGTTGGAGGACAAATTGGACGCGCGCCGCGAGGATCGCAGGATGCTGCGCGGCGCCTATAGTTGAAAACCGCTTCAGTTGCTCCTATGGAGACGGCCGCAACTTCACGGCATGACCCAGCCGCCGGAGGCATCGAGGATCGCGCCCGTCACGTAAGACGCTTCGTCGGACAGCAGCCAGAGGGCGGCCCGGGCAATTTCATCGACCTCCGCGGCCCGTTTCAGCGGCACCTTGGCGAGAACCTGATCGAGCCAGTCGGGGTGTTCCTCCATCCAGCGGACGTTCATCTCCGTCATGGTCGCGCCGGGCCTGAGGCAGTTGACGCGGATGCCGGCAGCCGCCTGCTCGCACGCCAGGCCGTAGGTGAAGGTATCGACGGCGGCTTTCGAGGCGGCGTAATCCACGTAGGAGCCGGGGCCGCCGTGCTTCGCCGCGGCGGAGGAGATGTTGACGATGGCGCCGCCCGTGCCGCCAAGGGGCTTCGCCATGCGCTTGATCGCCGCCTGGCTGCAGAGAAACGGGCCAAGGATATTGACCTCGAACATGGCGCGGGTCTTCTCGGCGTCGAGCTCCTGGACCGGACCGCTACTGCCCATGATGCCGGCGTTGTTGACGAGCCCCGTCACGGGCCCGAGCACTTCGTCCACCTGCTGGAACATCGCCTCGACCTCTCGCGGCTTCGAGACGTCGGCCTGCACGGCGATCGCGCGCCCGCCGGCGCCCTCGATGTCGGCGACCACGCCGGCTGCTTCCTCCGTCGAACTGGCGTAGTTCACACAGACCGCCCAGCCGCGCCCGGCGCCGAGCCGGCAGATGGCCGCGCCGATTCCCCGGCTGCCGCCCGTTACCACCAGTGCGCTCATGATTTCTCCCGCCCCTCGTTCGTCTCTCTCCATCCGCAATTGATTCCCCAGTCACGCACGCCTGGCAATGAAGCCATGAGCGACAGCGCAACTATCGTAGGCAGGACTTGCGGCGGGGCTCCATAGTGTAGGTCTCAGCCTGGATTGGGATCCGCTTCTCGCAGGCTCCTCATAACGGCGACGAGCTTTGCATCCCGCAACGACGCCAGGGTCTGGAAATCGCGGCCTGCTTCTTCTCGGGCGATGCCGTCGGCGAGGGCCGCGCCAACCTCCGGCGTCAGCCTGGGCGCGCCGAGGTCCTCCCACCAGCGATGGATGGAGTCGCGATAGCGTTCGCAGAATTTGTCCATCCCAGAGCCGCCGCTGGCGAGGCTGAACAGCATGTGCGGCCCCATGACGGACCAACGCAGGCCCGGTCCGGCCCAGACGGCCTTGTCCACATCCTCGACGCTGGCCACACCCTCGACGACGAGGTGAATGGCCTCGCGCCACAAGGCGGCCTGAAGGCGGTTTGCGACATGTCCAGGGACTTCCTTGTTCAGCCGGATGGTCACCTTGCCGCAGGCGTCGTAGAAGCGCTCCGCGCGGTCGAGAACGCCCTCCGCCGTCCGCTGGTTGGCGAGCAGCTCGACCAAGGGGATCAGATGCGGCGGATTGAACGGATGGGCGAGGATAAAACGCGCCGGGTCGCTCCACCCCTCCTGCATCTCGCGCACCAGAAGACCGGAGGCGCTCGAGGCGACGATGGCCTCCGGCGCCAAATGCGGTTCGATCCGGCGGTAGAGGTCGTGCTTCACGTCCAGGCGTTCCGGCACGCTTTCCTGCACGAACTGGGCGCGTCTCACGGCCTCTTCCGGCGTGGCTAGGAAGCTCGGATCGCGCGGCTTCGCGGATTGCGTCAGGCCGAGCTTTTCGAGACTTGGCCAGGCGGTCTCGAGGTAATCGCAGACGTAGCGTTCCGCCTTGTCGGAGGGATCGTAGACGTCGACCTCGAGGCCCCTGGCCAGAAACAAGGCGGTCCAGCTCGCGCCAATCGTTCCGGCCCCGAGGACCGCCACGGTCTCGATGCCCTCGGGAAGTTTCGCTTGTTGGCTCATTCGACGCCCCCTTTGGATTCTATCCACTAGCATGCCTTCGGGGTTCATCATCCGGCGAGCTGGGCATAGGCGTCCAGCACGAGCCCATGGAAGTGGTGCACGCCGTGCTCGCTCATGCCGGAGCCGGCCTTGTCGATCAAATAGCGCCCGTGGTGGAACGCGGGCGTTCGCATGCCCCGTTGAACGCTCTCGACCAGCGAAATGTCCTCGACCTGCAACACCTCGTCGATGTAGCGGATGGCCTCCGTTTCGGCTTCGTTGGGTTCGGGGCTTTCGTAGAAGAAGTCGAACTCCTCGTAGGTTTCCTCCTGCCCGACCGGGATAAAGCGCCAGACCATGAAGTTGCCGTGGCCCGGATAGCGCATCAGCGTCATGTTGGGCCAGAGGTACCAGACCGCGTGGTCGGTGCCGCTGGCGGCCTCAACAGCATAGGCGGTGTTGTCCGACCGCCCGGCTTTCGCCATGTGGCTGGAATAGATGCCGTGGGTGGTCACCTTGTAGGTGTCCATTTCCACCAGGGTGCAGAAGTCCTTGTGCGCCACCGGGCAGTGGCAGCATTCGAGGAAGTTGTCGACGATCGCCTTCCAGTTGGCCTGAATCCGGTAGGTCAGCCGGTGCGCGAAGGTCAGCCGGTCGAGATCCGGCGCGTAGGCCATCACCTCCTTGGCCAGATCTCCCGATTGTTCGGCTAGCGGCCGGGCCTCCGGATCGAGATTGACGAAGATGAGGGAGCAGAACTCCTCGACCTGCACCGGGATGAGGCCGAATTCGGCCTTGTCGAAGGCCTCGATTTGCTCCGCGCAGCGCGCGGTGCGCAGCCGTCCGTCCAGGCCGTAGGCCCAGGCGTGATAGGGGCAGGTGATCACCTTCGTGTGCCCCTCGCCGCGCAGCAGTTCATGACCCCGATGCCTGCAGACATTGTAGAAGGCGCGCAAGTCGCCCTTGGCGTCGCGGGCCGCGAAAACGCTCTGGCCCTGAACATCTGCGGCCAGATAGCTGCCCGGCTCGCGCAGCTTTTCCACATGGCAGAGGAACTGCCAGGAGCGGTGGAAGATCGCCCGCCGGTCGAGCTCGAAGAACCGTGGTTCGCGATAGCAGGCCGCATTGAGCGAATAGGATCTTTCAGGCACGGAATCGTAGCCCGAACGGATCTGCTCGAGCTCCGATTGGCTAAGAAGCGACACGCCCCTTCCTCCTGATTTTGCGTCCGAAGCTAACAAACAGGTTTCCACCGGCGCCAGTTGGACACCGGAAATATACCAGGACAAGCAGATTTTGGCTCGCTGCGGCGGCCCGTGGCCTGACCTTGCGGCGGATGGAGCGTTTATTCCGGGAACACACCGGGGTGCCACCGGTCAGCTATTGCCTGGATGATCGACTCGATTGCGCGCGCGGCGTGAGATCCGGGTCGGTTTTGGCAGGCGGCAAAGGTGTTGCGAATAAATTCGAGTAGAATCAATGTGCTCCGCCTTGTTTTTGCCACAGTCAATCAATAAACGAACCTCATTCTAGAGCTGCCGTTTCTGCCTGAGGGAGGCCGTGACGGTGGAGGTTTGAGGAGTTCGTTATGTCGAGCGCGTACCAGACTTTGACCCGCGTAGCCCACCCCTTGGCACCGGGATCCGCGGCTTCCGTATTTCCGCGCTACAGCGCACAGGTCGCCAAGGAGACCGTGGCGGTGATCAGCCTGGTCCTGGTTGCGGCTGCCCTTGTCATGCTGACTGCGCTCCTCGCACCAGACCTGTTCGGCCGGGCGGCCGGCTCGGCCGCCTGTTCCACGCTCGATCAGTGGAGCCTGCTGGGCCCTTGGTGTTCGGCCTTGATCTAGCCTAGGAGCCGTTGCCGTGAGCCTCCAGTTCACGGACCCGGCCCTCCTCGGCGGTCGGGCTGCGGCCCCAATAGCCGGCGTATTAGACCTGGAGCACCGTCTTTGCGGTCTTGAGAACCTCCTCAGCACTGCCGCCCGCGTTGAGGCCTTGCCATCCGATCGGCCCGGTCTCGTAGTCGAGTTGCCGACGAACGACCGCTGCCGTGGCATCGGAGGCATCTCCCGTGCGGTCTTGGACGCGCGTGACCAGAGTGCCGGATTCCGCCGACAGCCAGAGACCTTGGAACGGCAGAGAGAGCTTGTGCGCCAAGGCTTCGAGTGCCTCGCGCTCGCCCGGCTGGGCGTAGACGGCGTCCGCGATCACCGCCTGGCCGCCGGCCAGGACCCTCTCGGCGCGCTCTAGGATCGCGGTGTAGACGTCCTCGTTCGCTTTGGCCTCGTATGCCCTCTCGGGCAGGCGGTCTCGCTCGCCGATACCCCAAAGCTGCTTGCGGATCACGTCGCTGCGTAAGTGCACGGCGCCGGGGGCCGCGCCGAGGCTGGGCGCCAGGGCGCGGGCCAGTGTGGTCTTTCCCGCGCCCGACAACCCTCCGATCGCGATCAAGCAGGGCGGGGCAGGGGCGAGGTAGGCGAGGCCTTCTTTGAGATAAGTTTGCGCCTCCTCCCGCAAGACCTCGCGCCGCATCGCGTCCTCCTGGGTGGCCTCGGCGCTGGCGGTCACCTTGGCGCGGACAAGGGCGCGGGTGGCGAGAAAGAGGGCAAGCGCGCCCGGTCCCGTGAAGTCGCCGGTTTGCTGCAGATACCGGTTGAAGACCAGATTGGCCAAGGGGCGCAGGCCGCGGTGCTCAAGATCCATCAGCAGGAACGCGAGATCGTAGAACACGTCGATACAGGCGAGCCTGTCGTTGAACTCTATGCAGTCGAACGGCGTCGGCGCGCCATCGATCAGGCAGATGTTGCGGAGATGAAGATCGCCGTGACAGCGCCGGACGAAACCCCGGGCGAGGCGCTGATCGAGCACGACTGCGGTCTGGGAAAGCCTCGACCGGGCTGTTCGGTCCAGATCCTCGATGTCAGTAGGGGGGAAGAGGTCGGGCCGTTCCGCGAACTCCCCCAAGGTGTCCTCGATCACCCATCGCAACCCGTCGCTGCCACCCCCGGACTCCGTGCCCGCCCCGCTAGGGTCGGCGGTGGTGTGAAATCGAGCGACGGCATCCGCAAGGTCGGTCATGAGGGTGCCGGTCAACCGGTCCGCTTGCGCCAGTCGATCGAGAAGGTCGGCCTGGTCGAACCGCCTCATGACCACGGCCCACTCGACGATCTCGCCATCGCCTCCCAAGACGAGGCCTGCGTCGCCCGCGCGGTTGATTGCAAGGGTGTGCAGATAAAGGCTGGGCGCGGTGCGGCGATTGAATGTGATTTCCCGTTCGCAGGCCCATTTCCTGTTGGCGAGGGTCGAGAAATCCATGTACGGGAACTTCACAGCGCGCTTGACCTTGTAAGCGCGGGATCCTGCCAGGAAAACCATGGCACCGTGCGTGTCGAAGCGTTCCACCGGCTGGCCGCCGTGGGTGGCCGGGTCTTGCAGGAACGTCACGACCTCGCTCTGGTCCGCCACCTGATGGACGCTATTCGCAAGTGCCTCTTGGGACATCTCTCGCGTCCGCTAGGGTTCCGTTGCCTGTGACATGGGTTCGACATCCTTTGGTCATTCGTCCATTGATCGATGCCGCCGGGTTCAGACGCGGTGGCGTGACGGGACCATCCGGTGGTGCGGCCAGCCTAGTCGACGGGTGCCGCCATTCATAGGCCTTGCCAAATCCTAGGCTGTTGTTGTCAAAATAACGGGTGCTGGTGCGATCTTGAGGCTATTCTAGAGGATGCATCAGCCCGTCGGGGGGCCAAGGTCATCACCGGGAGCGGTTTGGGACCGACGCCTACCGACGATTCATTTGCACTCGCAGTTACATGAGGGAAAGTAGGAAGTATGCGTGACGTCTCCAAGATAAGGGAGCAGCTCGAGGCCCGCCTCCAGAATTTGAATCAGCGAATTGAGGATATTGAAGGAGATTTGCGCACGGCGCCCAGTGCTGATTTCGAAGAACAGGCGACTGAAACGGAGGGCGATCAGGTTCTCGAAGGCGTAGAGGGTTCGGCGCGCATCGAAGCAGAGCAGATCCATGCCACTCTCCTACGTATTGAAGCCGGGTCCTATGGTGAGTGCATGACCTGCGGCGAGACGATCGGCGAGCAGCGACTGGAAGCCTTGCCCTACGCCTTGCAGTGTATCACCTGCGCACGAGGGTGAGGCAGGCCTGCAATTTACGGACGCCTGGTTTTCACGACACAGCCCCCCAGAACCACGGTCGGCCGGCGGTCCGCCGGCAGTTCGACGAAAGTCGAAATCACTCCGGGACTGAACCTAGTGGATAGAATCTAACGTATGGGTACGATACGTTAGATTCTATCCACTAGGGTTGGCGCTTGGGCCGGGGCCTCGTATCGTCGATTTGCCATTGCCCGCACTCGGTCACTGGCCTATTGTATACCACAGTATCTTTATAACGCAGGTGGTTGCTTGCCGGTGCAAAATAGGGCTGGCTCGGCGGCTGTTACCGGATGATTGCTAGCTCTGGCAGGCTTCATGCAGACCAAACTGAATATCGCGCCGATTGAGGGCTCTTTTAGCCTGAAAGAGCACATTTACGAGGTTCTGAAGGACGCCATCACCCGGATGAATATTTATGACGAGGACGCCGATCTCAGGCTCGACGAACGCCGGCTCTCCGAACAGCTCCGAATCAGCCGGACCCCGATTCGCGAAGCGATCGCGCGATTGGAACAGGAAGGGCTGGTTACGGTCATTCCACGGCGCGGCGTCTACATTACCAAAAAGACCAAAAAAGAGATCTTGGAGATGATCACCGTTTGGGCAGCGCTGGAAAGCATGGCGGCGCGCCTGATTACGGAGTCTGCGAGCGACGAGAAAATCGCCTCCCTACGCGAGCTCTTCACCACTTTCGAGAACGGCCAGGTGCAGGCGCACATCGACGAGTACTCCGATCGCAACATCGAATTCCACCAGACCATCCTGGAGATGTGCGGTTGTGCGCTCATCCCGCAGATTGCCGAGAGTTTGTTCCTACACATGCGCGGCATTCGGGCCCGCACCATCGGCGAGAAAGACCGGGCCAAGCGTTCGATCATCGACCACATGCATATCATCGAAGCGCTTGAGCAGCGTGACGCGGAACTGGCCGGGCGCCTGGTTCGCGAACACACACTAAATCTCGCTGCCCACGTGGATCAGCACGTGACCTACTTGTAGCGTTTGCGTTCCCGCCGGGCGCGGAAACGGCCAGATGAGGGAGAGGGCACAATGGGTGATACCGCCACGGATACACTGGTTCAGAAAGATCGATCGGGTGATGTCGTCTCGGGCGGCCACCTGGTGGCGAAGGCCTTAAAGAACGAAGGCGTGGACACGATCTTCACGCTCTGCGGCGGGCACATCATCGATATTTACGACGGTTGCCTCAACGAGGACATCCGCATCATCGACGTGCGTCATGAACAGGTGGCGGCGCATGCGGCGGACGGCTATGCGCGGCAAACCGGCGGTCTCGGCTGCGTTGTGACCACGGCGGGTCCCGGCTGCACCAACGCGGCAACGGGGATCGCGACGGCCTTGCGTTCCGAAAGCCCGGTCCTTCACATCGGTGGCCAGGGCGCCCTCACACAACACAAGATGGGCTCCCTGCAGGACCTGCCCCATGTCGACATTATGGCGCCGATCACCAAGTTTTCCGCCTCCGTACGTTCAACCGAACGCGTCGCGGACATGATCTCGATGGCGGCGCGCGAGTGTTTCGCTGGCGCTTATGGGCCCGCCTATCTCGAAATTCCGCGCGACGTGCTGGATCGCGAGATCCCGATCGAACAGGCCGTCATCCCGGAGCCGGGCCATTACCGGGCCTCGACCAAGTCGATCGGCGATCCCGCCGACATCGAGAAGCTGGCGGACTTGTTGGTGAAGGCGGAGCGGCCTTGCGTCCTGCTTGGCTCTCAGGTCTATGCCAGCCGCGGGCATGAAGCCGCGATCGATCTGGTGCGCGCCTTGAACCTCCCGGCCTATTTCAACGGGGCTGGCCGCGGCATCCTGCCGCCGGGCGATCCGCACCACTTCCACCGTACGCGCCGAATGGCATTCGACAAGGCCGATGTCATCGTGATCGTCGGTACGCCCTTCGACTTCCGCATGGGCTACGGCAAGCGCCTGCGCGACGACGCAGCCGTCGTGCAGATCGACTTGGATTACAAGACGGTCGGCAAGAACCGCGACATCTCGCTCGGCCTGGTGGGCGATCCGGGCGCCATCCTGGCGGCTGTTCATGCGGCGACGACGGGGTCGCAACGACAACGGCGCCGACCGCCGCGTGGCCTGGCTCGACGAGCTGCGCGCCGCCGAAGGCAAGGCGACCGACAAGCTCATGCCGCTGTTCCTCTCCGACAGCAGCCCGATCCATCCCTACCGGGTCGCCTGGGAGATCAACGAGTTCCTGAACGAGGACACGGTCTACATCGGCGACGGCGGCGACGTGGTGACCATCAGCGCCCAGGCGGTGCAACCGCGCGCGCCCGGCAATTGGATGGACCCCGGCGCGCTCGGCAGCCTGGGTGTCGGCACCGGTTTCGCAATGGCGACCAAGCTGGCCCATCCGGAGAAGGAGATCCTTTGCTACTACGGCGATGGGGCCTTCGGCATGACGGCCTTCGACATGGAGACCGCCAATCGCTTTGGCGCACCCTACATCGCGGTCATCGGCAACAACTCGGCGATGAACCAGATCCGTTACGGCCAGCTGGCGAAGTACGGGGAGGAACGGGGCGACGTCGGAAACAAACTGGGCGATGTGCCCTTCAGCAAGTTCGCCGAGATGCTGGGCGGCTACGGCGAGGAGGTCGACGACCCGAGCGAGATCGCTCCGGCGCTGCAACGGGCGCGTGAAGCGGTTCGCGGCGATGGCAGGTCCGCGGTCATCAATATCTGGGTCGACCCCAACGAGTATGCGCCCGGGACGAAGGCGCAAACCATGTACAAGTAGCCTCGCCCGAGGGGATATATCGAGTAGCGAACAGATTGAGGGATGGCGATGAAAGCGCTTGAAGGAGTACGCATTCTCGATTTCACGCACGTTCAATCGGGTCCCACCTGCACGCAACTGTTGGCTTGGTTCGGCGCCGACGTGATCAAGGTGGAGCGCCCGGGCGTTGGCGACATCACGCGCACCCAGCTGCGCGATCTGCCCGATGTCGACTCGCTCTATTTCACCATGCTGAACAGCAACAAGCGCTCGATCACCCTCGATACCAAAAGTGAGGCCGGTAAAGCGATCCTCGAAAAGCTGATCAAGGCTTGCGACGTGTTGGTGGAGAACTTCGCGCCGGGCGCAATCGACCGCATGGGCTTTCCCTGGGAAAAGATCCAGGCGCTCAACCCGCGCATGATCTACGCCTCGATCAAGGGGTTCGGGCCGGGCCCCTACGAAGACTGCAAGGTCTATGAGAACGTGGCCCAGTGCACCGGCGGCTCGGCCTCGACCACCGGCTTCGATGACGGGCCGCCGCTGGTGACCGGCTCGCAGATCGGCGATACCGGCACCGGATTGAACCTCGGCCTCGGCATCGTGACCGCGCTCTACCATCGCGAAAGGAGCGGCCGCGGCCAGCGGGTGCTGGCGGCCATGCAGGACGGCGTGCTCAACCTGGCGCGGGTCAAGTTGCGCGATCAGCAGCGCCTGCAGCACGGCCCGCTGAAGGAATATCCGCAATACCCGAACGGCAGCTTCACGGACGAGTGCCCGCGCGCCGGCAATGCTTCGGGCGGCGGCCAGCCGGGCTGGGCCGTCAAGACCAAGGGCGGCGGCGCCAACGACTATATCTATGTCATCATCCAGCCCCAGGCCTGGGCCGAATACATGCGGCTCTGCGGCCGCGAGGAGCTGATCGACGACCCGGAATGGGCGACGCCCGAGGCCCGCCTGCCGAAACTCGAACAGTGTTTCGCGCTCATCGAAGAGTGGACCATGACCAAGGAGAAGTTCGAGGTCATGGAACTGCTCAACGAGCGCAACGTGCCCTGCGGGCCGATCCTTTCGATGAAGGAATTGGCCGAAGAGCCATCGCTCAGGGCGACCGGGACGGTGGTCGAGGTGGACCACCCGACCCGCGGCAAATATCTCACCGTCGGTCAGCCGATCAAGCTGTCGGACTCGCCGGCCGAGGTGGGGCCTTCGCCCCTGCTTGGCGAGCACACCAAGGAGATTCTAGGCGAGGTGCTCGGGCTCACCGAAGACGAGATCGAGGCGACCTGGGCGTCCGGCGCGCTCGGACAAAGGGCGTCGGCGGCGGCCGAGTGAGCGCCCGGTCATCACGCAATTAGGAACGCCGCTTTAGGTGGGCGGAGGGAGAGGGAGGTTTTAAGATGCGAATTGTCGTCCACGGACAGCAGGCGTTCGGTCGGGCTGTTCTCGAGCGACTCGTGGAACGGGGCGAAGATGTCGTCGGGGCCTTCTGTGCTCCCGACCGCGATGGCCGGCCCGACGACCCGCTGAAAGAGTTTGCCCTGGAAAAGGGTCTAACCCTTCATCAGCCGGCCTCCTGGAAAACCGAAGACGCCGCGGAGCTGATGCAGTCCTTCGCGCCCGATCTTTGCGTCATGGCCTATGTTACCCTCCTCGTGCCGCAGCCCGTGCTCGACATTCCGAAGCTGGGCACCATCCAATACCATCCCTCCTTGCTGCCCTTGCACCGCGGGCCCAGCTCCATCAACTGGCCGATCATCCAGGGCGAAACCAAGACCGGTCTCACCATCTTCTGGCCGGACGAGGGCCTCGACGAGGGCCCGGTCCTGCTGCAGAAGGGCGTGGCGATCGCATCGGACGACACGCTGGGCAGCCTCTATTTCAACCAACTGTTTCCCATGGGCGTCGACGCCATGCTGGAGGCGGTCGATCTGGTGCGCGACGGCAAGGCGCCGCGGGTCGAGCAAGATCACAGCCGGGCAACCTACGAAAGCTGGTGCCGCAAGGCCGACGCAGAGATCGATTGGTCGAAATCGGCGCCCGAGGTCTACAACCTGGTCCGCGGGACCAATCCGCAACCGGGGGCCTGGACCAAGGTCGGCGAAAACGAGCTGAAAATCTTTGATTGCAACCCCGCCGAGGCAAGCGGCGCCCCGGGCGAGGTCGCCGGCATGACCGAGGAGGGCTTCACGGTCGCCTGCGGCGACGGCGGCCTTCTCGTGCGCCGGGTACGGCCCCATGCCGGTGGCAAGGCCTCGGCGGCCGACTATGTCGCCAGCGCCGGCTTGACCGTCGGTGCTCGGCTGGGGACGCCCTAAGGGCTTTTGCAGTTATTGGTAGAGAGCGGCGACTTGAGCAAATCCGAACCATGACCGGATCCGGCCCGGTCCTGCTCGACGGCGGCATGGGCCGCGAGCTGCAACGCCGCGGCCTGGCCTCGGTGAGTGGCGCCTGGTCCGCCGAGGCGCTACTCGCCCAGCCGTCGGTTGTGCGCGACATTCACGAGGACTTCATCACCGCCGGGGCCGAGGTCATCACCACCAGCAACTATTCCGTGGTGCCCTTCATGCTGGCGCGCGGCGGCCTCGAGGACCGCATGGAGGAGATGTTGGCGGCGTCGGTTCGCCTGACCCGCGAGGCGCGCGAGCAGGCCGGCCGGCCTGAGGTGCGCGTCGCCGGCTCGCTGCCGCCGCTCGCCCAGTCTTACCGTCCGGAGTTAGTCGGGCCGCCGGAGGAGATCGAGCCCCTCTACCGCCGCATCGCGGCCGTGCTGGCGCCGGGCGTCGATCTTTTCATCTGCGAGACCATGTCAAGCGGCGCCGAGGCCCGCTCGGCCGCCAAGGTGGCGGCAGAGTTCGACAAGCCGGTCTGGGTCGCCTGGAGCCTCGACGACGAGGTCACGGGGCGGCTGCGCAGCGGTGAAAGCCCCGGCGAGGCGGTGGCCGTGCTGGAGGGGGTTCCGGTCGAGGCCTTCCTGTTCAACTGCTGTGTTCCGGAGGCGGTTTCGGCCGCTCTCCCGGCGTTGCGGACGGCCACGGCGCGCCCGGTCGGTGCTTACGCCAATGCGCTCACCGGCTTCAGATCCGACTACGAGATCGGCTCGCAGGTCGGCGAAGGCGGCGAGACCCCTGCGCGCGCGGATCTCGGCCCCACAGCCTACGCCCGCTTCGCCGAAGCGTGGCGCGCCATGGGTGCCGATATCCTCGGCGGCTGCTGCGGCATCGGCCCGGACCACATCGCGGAGCTACGCCGGAGCCTTGCCTGACAGCGGCTGGGCCGCCGGACCGCCCGCCGGAGCGATCGAAGCTTTTTATCCACAACTATCTGACAACCGCCGCGAACCGTCATGGGCCGACTCGGGCGCGGTTTGGCATAGTTGAGTGCCCAAATTGGGGCCGTGGGCGCGCAAGAAAGAGGAGGGTGCTATGTCCGGCAAGATCATCGCCATCGGTAACTTGAAGGGCGGCACCGGCAAGACCACCATCGCCGTCAATCTCTGCGGGGCGCTCGCCAACGGTGCGGGCCATCCGGTGGCGCTGGTGGACGTCGATCAGCAGGCGAGCGCTTCGGCCTGGCTGGCCCAGACCGGCGAGGCCGGCTTGAGCTGTCACGTCCTGCCCCTGGAGACCACTGGCAACGCCCGCCGCTGGCTCGGGCAGGTGCGCGATCTCGCCGAGGAGAACGACTACGTTCTGATCGACCTGCCGGCCGACGTCGGTCCGGCAACCCAGGCGGCGGTCGCCGGCGCCGATCTCGTCGTCGTGCCGATTACGCCCTCGCCGCTGGACTTCCATGCCGCGGCGCAGTTGATCAAACTGCTGCGCGGCGCCCGCAAGGCCCGCAGCAACGGCCATCCGGCCTGCTTGCTGGTCGGATCGAAGGTCGACCGGCGCACCGCGGTGGGCCGCGGTATCGAGATCGCCCTCAAGGAGTTCAAGGAACCGGTCGGTCCGAGCATTTGCCAGCGCGCGGCCTTTGTCAGCGCCGCCGTGCGCGGCGGCTGGGTCGGCGCCTACGCGGTCGAAAGTCCGGCCCGGGACGAGATCTTTGCCCTCGCCAGGCGGGTGAAGCGGGCGGCGCGCTAGCGTCGCAGCCTTCCCGTAAGGCGGCCCTACACCCCATCGGCGAGAAAGCGGCGGTAGCGCGGTAGCTCGTCCGCGGTCTCGAACCAGCCGAGACGGTCCGACGTCCAGATGTGGATCTCGGGCGCCAGCGCCTCCGGGTCGTCCAGGCTACAAATCGATACGTAGATCTCGCCGGGAAAAGCCTCGCTGTAGAGGGTCAGCGAGGTGCCGCAGAGGGCGCAAAAGCTGCGGGTGACGCCGGGCGAGGAGGCGAAACGGCCGGGCTCGCCCGCCACGAAGCGGAAACCCGCCACCGGAATCCCCGCCATCGCCATGACCGGCGCGCCGCTCGCCCGGCGGCAGGTCTTGCAATGACACAACTCCACCAGCACCGGATCGGCGCTAATCTCGAAGCGGACGGCGCCGCAGCAGCATCCGCCGTTTCGGTTTCCCGGGTCATTGACCATCCTCGCTCTTCCTCGCCAGCTGTTCCGAAACAATTGAAACCTTTTTCTAGTCGTCCCGACATCGCGCCGAAACCCTGGGGTCGTAAAAGACAGCCCGGAGCGAAAGCCGGCCCCTCCTGCTTCGAACCGGGGACCGGCGACGCACACGTCCATGAGACAAGGGACATATGGTTCACACTGCATTTTCTAGAAACACAATGAAACAGGTAATAGGCCGATAATCAGCATGTTTATTGGGTAAAATACATTTCACGTTACCTCTTGCCGTTTCACACAGTTTCACTTAAATTGCTACCCATGTGAAAGTTGGGTAATGGGATAGCGCTATGCGCTTCACTGACAAAGGCATCGCCGCTCTCAAACCAAAGGCTGAACGCTATGAGGTTTGGGAGGATGGCAAGACCGGACTAGGCATCCGCATCTCGACCAGAGGCCGGAAGTCCTGGATCTACATGTATCGTTTCGGCGGCAGAGCCCGCCGGATGACGATCGGCACCTATCCGCCTCTGACGTTGGCCAACGCGAGGGTGCTCCAAGCCAAGGCAAAAGAGTCGAAGGAAGAGGGCGAAGACCCCGGAGTAGCCCATATCGCGAAGCGTCGAGCAGAGCGGCAAGCGCACACCGTAGCGGACCTGGTCGAGGAGTACCTGGCCAAGCACGCGCGCCCGAACAAGCGCAGCGCCGCCGACGATGAGCGAGTCCTCAAGAAAGAGGTTGTCCCGGTCTGGGGACGCCGAAAGGCCAAGGATATCACCCGACGTGATATCATCACGCTGCTCGACGGCGTGGTGGACCGAGGTTCTCCCGTCATGGCCAACCGCCTGTTAGCCATGGTGCGTCGGATGTTCGGGTTTGCTGTCGAGCGGGACATCCTTGGCGCGACGCCCTGTGTCTATATCAAGGCCCCCACGAAAGAGACGCCAAGGGATAGAGTCTTATCGTCCACGGAGATCGCGGCATTCTGGCATGGGCTAGAGAAAGCCAGTATGGTTCCACTCTCCCGCTTAGCCCTCAAGCTGAT
>PVMK01120497.1_pt1 | contig 27820 bp, 33 predicted proteins | sample 1853481 | NCBI WGS metagenome assembly PVMK01 (sample SAMN08533507, study PRJNA380276) | Marine sediment metagenome, whole genome shotgun sequencing project. | reverse complement strand
CACACCACTACGATACTATACTATGCACGATTTGTCTAATATAGTAATCACTTTTTCTGGATGTTCTTTTGTCAGTTTCTTAGATTCTAAACTCTAGTCTAAAGGCAGTCTTCGATACTTTTCAGATAGGTGTTCTTTATCAGAATGATAGAATTTTGGATATGACACGAACTATGGTTAACGTGACAGGGGATCTTACCGCTTGTTTGTTCTTTGATAAGAGAATACGGACATATTTAAAAAAAATCATAGTTTCAGTGTTTTCTTTTAATTTAAAATGGGGAAGAAATTCAAATAGATATAGCAAAATGATTTCTGATACAATTTATGAGCATCTAAGAGATGTCCAGTCTGCCAAAGTAAAACCCCTAATTTCTAAAGCAACTACAATTGAGCCATCAGACATACTTTCAAGTGTTATTAGAAAAATTTCAAAAAACAACGCATATGATGTTTTTTATCTTAATGGAAAATCAACTCTTTCAACTAACATAAGAACACTCCTAAACGCCAAAAACATTACAGCGATGAAAGTAGAATCATTCCTTTATACTATTCCCTATCTAGCTCCAAATGATTCAGTTCAAAAAGCTGCAAATATTATTGCTCATTATAGAATTCGTGAAGTACCTGTAGTTCAAAAAAATAAAATTATTGGAGTGATTACTGCACAACGAATCTTAAGGTTACTTTCAACTAAAGACAACAAATGGATAAAGGCAAATTTGATTTACACTCAAAATCCAATAACAATATCCTCAGAAGAATCTCTCAGTAATGCCAGAAGAATTATGACTTCAAAAAGACTGGATCATCTACCTGTGATGAATAAAGGAAAAATCACACAAGTTCTCACATCGGCACACATTCTAGAATATATTCTACCACGAGAAAGCCAAGGAAGAAAATCAAAGGGAATCAAAACTCTGCACAAATTAGAATCTAGAATTGGAAATATAGGAAGTACACGAATTCCTCAATGCACGCACAATGATGATCTCAATAAGATTGTAAATTCAATGCTGAAAACAAACACTTCATGTTGTTTAGTTAATCTTTGGGGAAATCTTCAAGGAATCATCACCTTTAGAGATATTCTGGGATTACTTGCATCAAAAATAGAAACTCCAATCCCATTATACATTGTTGGATTACCAGAAGATCAGAAAAATGTAAATCTGATTAGCAAAAAATTTATGAATACTCTTAAAAGATTACAAAAAGTTTATTCAGAAATCCATGAAGCTAGAGTTTCAATTAAACAGCAAAGAACTGGAAGTAAAAAAGAAGGAAAGTATGAAGCATCTATAATGATTACGACATCACACCATACTCCCCTAATTTTTAATTCAATAGGATTTGATCTAAGTGAAGTTTTAGAGGAATTAAGCCAAAAATTACTAAAAACATTATCCAAACGTGCTAAAAGGCGTTCTAAAACAAGCATTAGAAAAATGGGGTTACCAATATTCTAGATATTTGAGTGTATAGCCATGCTTTTCAAAAATATTCTAGTTCCATACGATGGTTCAAGTCATTCAAAACATGCATTCAAAGTAGCTTTGGATATGGCCAAAAAGTACCATTCTAAGCTTTCAATGATTACAGTTCTGGATTTGTCTACAGGATATTGGGCTCATACCAACCTTTGGGATAAAGCAATTGGTGGGACTAAAACTCTTGTAGCAAAAGAGTTTGAAGCATTTGAATCTTCTGCAAAAAAACCCAAAGTTTCATTTCGTTCAGAAATTATAGAAAGCAAGTCTGTAACAAAAACCATAGTGTCCTATGCCAAATCAAAGAAAATTGATCTAATAGTAATGGGCGCTCATGGAATGACCGTATGGGATAAATTAACTATCGGCAGTATTACAGATGGTGTTATGCACAGAGTTAGGTGCCCAGTTCTTATTGTACGATAATTACATCTTAGCAAACTAGAATAATTTTCACTCTAGAACGATAATAGTTCCTGTCATCGTAGCATGGTCAGATGAACACCAATTTTGCTCTGGAACATATGGAGTATTACAAATGAATGTAAAAACTCCTGCTTTGTCTGCAACAAACTCGATTGTTTCAGTTCCTCCACGTGGTTCAAGGTTTCCAGTAGAAACTCCAAATTGGGGAATTGCAAAGGCGTGTATACTTCCACGAGGATTGGATATTTTTAGAACTACAGTGTCACCCTTGTTAACTATAATTGAATTAGGATTCCACTGATGAATTTCAACTTCTACAATTTCTTCTTCACCACTTTCGTTTTCAGTTTCAGCAAATATTTTTATCTCATCTAGAAATATTTCAAAAGTTCTGGTTTGTGTAGGTTCTCCTGTTGGAATTGATTGTGAAACACTAGAACCTTGTATCATGCCAGATCTCATCATTTGTCCACCCATCATAGAGTTCATCATGTCTTGGTTATTCATCATAGATTGCATCATTTGGGGATTATTCATCATCATACCCATCATCTGTTGTTGCATCTGAGGATCATCCATCATATTCATCCATTGATTCATCATCTGAGGATCATCCATCATTTGTTGTTGGTTCATCATGCCTGAACCCATCCACTGTTGTGACATCATAGGATTCTGAGACATCATTTGATCAAACATTTGTTGATTGTGAAATTTCATAGACATTGGATCATAGGTATTTGAAAAATGAGCATAACTCACACCAATTCCCACAAAAAATACTGCAACTACAATTCCAATCCAGATGGTTGGACTAACCATTTACACAAAATATTAGGTTGTTATAATATTAATTCATTTTCCAATTTTAAGTCTGAAAAATACCATTTAACTCAAATCTCTCTGCAAAAAACTCGGGTAATCCTGTATAGATTATTGGAAAAGAATTTTGTTTGTAGGTCAACTCCACGGGGATTCACGTACCATTTTGGGATAAAAATGGACGCAGATATGTGGGAAATGAAATTGTCAAGATAGAACATTTACAATATCTGACTTTGTAATTATTCCCACCAATTTTGATTTTTTAACAACTGGAAGTCCGCTAATATTGTGTTTGATCATGAGGGTTATGGCCAACTTCACGTCTTTATCTGCCTCAATTGTGATGGGATTGGATGCCATAATATCAGTAGCATGAAATGGGAAAAGATAACTCAGCTGATTTGAATGAGTCTCTTCTAATCCTTTATTGAATTTGTATTCTTGAACATCTTTAGGATCTGCAGATTCTGCAATCCATTGTGGTATTTTTGCAGGTATGAAATCTCTGAAAGTAATTATTCCTACAGGTGTTTGATTTCTTTTTATGATCACTCTTGATATTCCATATCTAATCAACAAACTCTCCACATACAATATTGGATCACTTGGAGCAGCAGTGATCAACTTTCTTTTCATTACTTTTGAAACTTTAATTGATGATGAACCCTTTGTAAGAAAAACTGCTGAAAGATCTGTTTTAGTTACAATCCCTCCCAAAGTTTTGTCTTTGTTTAGAATAATTACTTGGCTAATTCTGTGCTTTTTCATCACTTTTGCACATTCTTGTACAGAATTATCTCTGGTTAATGTGAATAGTTTTCTTTGTTTGAAATCTATTGCTTTTACAGATTTTATTGGCTTTGAACCTAATCCATAAATTTTTTTTGCAATGTCTTTTTCAGTAATTACCCCAATTGGTTTTCTTTTGTCTACAACTATTACTCGTTTTATTTTATTTTTTAATAGAATTTCTCTTGTTTTTGTGAGTGTAACGTTAGGATCTACTGTAATTGGTTTTTTGATTAATTTTGATAATTTTAAATTTTTTAAATCCACTCATAGTCTATCTGATTATTTGTTAAATATGTGCTCAACAATATCATTTCTGAAAATCTAGAGTTTTCTTTTAAATGTAAGTTTTATGAATAAAATTGTATTCTAGATATGTAGAATAATAAAATTAAATGATTATGAGTCAAGGTAAATAATTACCTAATATTATGAACGCTAATCAAAAAAATAGGATAATTGAAGATTTAATTTAGTGTATAATGTCCAGTAAATTATGATGGAAGGAGAAGGACATTTTGTAAGTGACATCATGAAGAAAAAGATAATCTCAATTGATGAATCAGAAACGATAAAAAAAGCTGCTTCTATGATGACTGAAGCAGAAATTGGCAGCATTATTGTTACAAAAGACAACACACCTGTGGGAATACTTACTGAAAGAGATTTTGTTACAAAGATAGCTAGTAAAGATATTTCGCTTTCTGTACCTGTTTCACAAGTTATGACTCATCCTTTGTTGGTTATTGCTCCAAATCAAACGGTTTGGGAAGTTGCAGAAATAATGAAGAATATGGGAATCCATCGAGTGGCAGTACAAGAAGGAGATAAAATAATTGGAATGGTTACCACTACAGATTTAGTTAAAATTGTTAGCATAGGTTCAGATTCTAATCTACACAAAATTGCTGATTTGATCTTTTCACGTTCAGAAAAATAGTGATTCAGAAAATTTTATAGTTTCTAGATATTTAGAATTTAAGTAAATGGGCAAATAACCCATTTATTTTTGAACTTAAGCGTATTGGCGTTTAGAATCTAAGGATTAACCGTATTCAATACTAAAAGAACACCGAGAATAATTCCTGCTACTATGATAACGCCTTTGAATAATGTTTTCAATAATTTTTGGTAAATGGTAGGAACTTAAGCCTATTGATTATTCCCAATTTGCATACAATTCAGTATAACCACATTTTGAACAAACGTATCTACTACCACGATATTCATCATGTTTGTAAGACTTGTTTGGGTCGAGTCTGTATTCCTTGTTTATGGATGCTGTAAATGAATGTGAGATTTGATTCATAGTAGCGTTACATTTCTCACATTGTTTTGTAATTGGGTGTAGATATAGATGTTCGTTGTATTCATTTTGATTTGTAAATTCTCTAGTACAAAGTTTACATTTTTCTTTAAATCCCAATTCTAATTTTATAATGATTGTTTCACACTTAAAGATGCTTTTCTTAGAAAAGCAATAAAGAAGCTTATCTAAATTTAGAATCTAATATAGAACGTTAGTTTTCAGAGGAATCTAAACAATAAACCCATGATACTGTAAAAGACAACAACGGAGATTATAATTACTATTACTCCAATAGTTGATCTTTTCATGATTTTTCAAGCATGAATTATAAACTTAAGCGTATTGGAGTTTAGAATTTATGTTCTCTTTATGTATAATGAATTGCCTATTACATTATGACAAAAGAAAAAAGAGAAAAAATCTTTGAAGAAATCATTTCAGGTCTTAGAAAAAGATTCAATTATTCTGATAAAGAACACCTATCTGAAAAGTATCGAAGACTGCCTTTAGACTAGAGTTTAGAATCTAAATCACTTGAACGGTATCTTTGTAGATCAAATTTTAGAAAGTATTTTCTTCTTTTTTTCTTGGAATTCATTTTCAGTGATAATTCCTGCTTTTTTTAATTCAGCCAATTTCTTTAGCAATTCTACATATTCAAATGGGGAGGTGGTGAGATTTTTGCTGGCTTTAATACCTCTTTGAACATTTGATTTTGTAGTCTTTTTTAGTCTAGAACCCAAAACAATACTCTTTTTTGTAATATTTTCACTAATTTCGTATCCTTTCTTCTTTGCTTGTTTGATGATTTCTTCAGATTTGTGTCTTGTAATATCATCCACAAATTTGTGTTTTTTTGCCATCTTGCCTAATTCCTGAGTTTTTTTACGTGCAAGACGTGTTTGGATCTTTAAATCCTTGATAATTTCATTTTTAGTTTTTTGTTTGAATCTCCTAGTGTATTCTTCAATTATTAAAACAGGAAATGGGGTGTATTCTACATCACTATAGTATTTTATTACAAGATCATCAGGAAGTGTTTTCAGATATTCTTTGATAGATTTTTCTGATTTTAATTCCATGATTTTAATTCAACTCTTGATCATAAAAAGATTCAAGTAACAAATTCACTACTCAGAAATTCTTTCAGACTTGAACTGGTTTACTGACTATTGGATAATCATAGTAAGATTATTCATCTTTAATTTCATATAATTTACATCCACACGTTCCACAATCACTATGATATGGATGTATCAAGCAATTACAAACGCAACAATCGCGTTTTTTCATTCTATCTCCTCAAAAAATACTACAATTACAATTCCAATCCAGATTGGTTGACTCATTATATCATTAGTCGTTTCTTACAGTATTTAATCGGAGTTACAAAATATCACTTTTGATTGTCCTCAAAAGGGACTATTTTAGGTTAAGACTAACATAATTGAAAATTCCAACTGGTATACTGCCAAGTATTACCAGCTGGCAAACAGAATTCTCAAGGGGAGTCTTCTATTATCAATAGGATGACAAGAGAGATAAAGATTACTTTAATTGCAAAACAAAAAGAGTTTAGAATCTATCAGATAATCTTGTATAGGATTACGAGCATAATAATTTCTAATCAAACCACTTGAAGAGAAAAATCAATGCTGCAAGTCCTAACAACACAGGAAAAAAGAACCAGGTTTTTGCATCTCATGTTACAACAAACTATATCTCAACACTGAGATTCTAAATTAGATTGAGACATTACAATTAAAAATTATTCTCACATCATACGATTAAAAAGAATACTTTTCAAGGCTTGTACCATAACTGGGAAATTTGCATTGAATTTTAATCCAAGTTCAAGAATTTATCAATATTGAAGTTAACTTGTCATTATTGTGAAATGGAGTTTTATGGAAATAATGAGAAATTTTGCTCACAAATTTGCAAGGATGAATTCATTCTTGGGAAACGATTTAGTCCTTCAAAGGGTCTGTCTTAATTCAATAGTTTACTCGTTGTCTTCATTATCATCATTTTCATCAGTTTTAGATTCATCAATTTCAGAATCATCATGAACAGATTCCATGTTCTCCACTCTCCAGATTTTGTTGTCTTCCATGATAATTTACATCAAATTAGATAGTGAATTAGGTTCATTTTTCACATTCATGATAAAATGATTTACCAAATCGGTAACAGTAATTATTCCTACCACTTGATCATCATCAACAACTGGTAGTTTTTTAATTTTCATTGAACTCATCAAATCAGCAGCAACCCCGCAATGTGAATTGGGCATTATTGTAATCAATGGAAAAGACATCAATCTCCTAACAGGAGTATCAATTGGATATGCATGTCCAACTATTTTTATTGTGAAATCCCTATCAGTAATAATTCCAACAGGGATACTGTTCTCAATAACTACAATAGAACCAATTTTAGCATCTTCCATCCTTTTTGCAGCATCATTTGCAGTAGCAGAAGAATCAACAGAAATTACTGACTTTGTCATTACATCTTTGACTAGAATCTTTTCTAATAATGATTCCCGAATAGACTCTATCATTTTACAATTAAGAATGGAATAGTATATGAAATAGAATTAAGATTATCATCTTTGAGAATCAATCTTAATAATTTTAATAATTATGTTCACTAAAGTCAGAGCCCAGTGCAATTGTTGCAATTACTGTTGATTCAGTTGTTTGAAATTTTATATTTTTGTCTGGCATGAAACCTCGAAATATTTCAGTGAGCAGTTGTTCAGTAAACACAGACCATTTCAGTCCTAAATCATGTTGAATTATGAAGTGGTGTTGATTTCCTTCAATTCGATGGTCTGATTTCATTCCAGAAGCTCTCATATAATCTTCTAGAGTTTCTATGCAACGCATCAGATCATAGCCTCCTTTCATATACATTACAGTGTTCTTAATTATTGGATGTACCACTCTGATTATCTCATCAATGTTTTTTCCATCTAATTCATCACCCAGTGCACGCAATATACCGCTAGGAACAGGAATGAATCCAATTTTGTTTGCAAATTTATCCCATTGAAGATATTTTTCTAAAATCTGCTTCACAAGTACGTTTTGGGAAATATTTTTTTGCATAGCTTCTGTTTCTAACTCATCAACAATTTTTTCAGGTAATCTGTAGGTTATGCTTCTAGTTTTAGCTTTTTTCTGCAGATGTTGGGGGGGTTTTGCAGTTGTAGAATCCATAATTTCTTACCATAAATGTAAGATATTAACGATCTTGGGGATTTTTCAATAATATTAGGAACAATTTCGATTTCAATAAAATCGCCATTGAAAAATGTGGAAATACTTTTGATTTTACTCTTGTAAAGGAACGTTTTTTTCCCATTTTCATCAATCATGCCTGAAATTCTCATCAATTTTTCATCATGAAGCATTTGTACCCTTCGATAAATTGTACTAATTGGAATCCTTGTTTCTTCACTAATTTTATTTACTGATTTATGCTCTTTCATGGTTATAGAAAGAATTTTTCTGCAATACTCATCTGAGACCATTTCTAAAATCTTGTTTTTTTGTTGTTCGTCATAGATTGTACCACCTTTTTGTAAAACTAACATATTTTTAATTCATTTTTTTTGAATATAACCAAGATGACTGCAGTGCATTGCAATGCATACAGCTTGATTATATTCAATTATTCCTGCTCAAAAATATGAATAACACAGAACTACAATTTGGTCATTTGATTCCTGAAAATAATAAAAACACTGCAATCGACGGAATTGAGATTTGTTGTGATTGTGGGGGATCAGAGACTACAATTCTTACCTATGGAATTTATTGTCAAACTTGCAGAAAGTTTAGAGATTTTATGAAAAAATTAACTATTCCATACCGAGCAACAGGCACCACATTAGATCTTGATTAAAATGAATCATACTAAAATTATCTTTTCATTCGTGTTGATTTTCTCTGTGATGTTGATTCCTTTTTTACTCCTTAATGCATCAGCAGAAAAAGTTCCTGATTGGATTAGAAATACTGCATTGTGGTATGGTGAAGGAAAAGTTTCTGAGACAGAATTTTTGAATGCAATTAAATTTTTGGTTGAAAATAATGTCATAATTTTAGAAAGGGAAGATATAATCTCAGTTGAAAATTTGAGTGCATTAATCATTATCCCTAATGGAAATGTTAACTTGTCAAATAGTGCGTTTTACAAACCGTTGAATCTAGAAATCGCTTCGGGTACAGTAGTAACTTGGATTAATGAAGATAGTGTAGAACATACAATTCAAAGCCAAGATGAATCTGGAAATAATAACGGACTATTTCATAGTTCTACTCTAGGTACTGGTGAAACATTCGAATTTACATTTGAAGAAATGGGAGTTTATAACTACTATTGTTCATTTCATCCCTGGAGAGTTGGACTAGTTACAGTAAAGTAATTGGATTTCAAAGATGATAATCAAGATATATAGTTAAATAATTTCAATGAAAAATTTTCACGAAGGGTGACTATTTCCCATTTCAATCAGGTTATGGTGTATTGATCTACCTTGAATTAGTCACCTTCTCCCCAAAATTATTCTAATATTGCATTGCACTGTATTCCTACTCTTTATTTGAAATTTTTGAAAATCATATTAGTATGAAATCTATCAAATCACCAAAAAATGAATCAGAAAGAGATGATGAACCAAATTTTGGACATACAAAAGATGAATGGGGAACACAAGAAGATACCCCAAAAATTCAGATTATAGAAGGATATGACCTAAAGTGGAATGTAGATAAGAAGAATGGTGAGTTAGATTGAAATGTGTAACATGTGGTCATAATTTCAGTTTCTTTGGAAGTACCTTTTGTTCTAAGAAATGTTATGAGGATTATTTTATTCCAAAACTAACCTAAGTTTTCTTCTAAAATTTGTTCAGTAATTTTTTTTATCTTGCAGTTTGAGCCAGATACGTTTCTTTTCCCTTTCTGCTTCTAGGTAGACATCTTAATTGTCTATTACAACAAGGACAAGATATTCCTTCATAGTCCAAAAATATCACACAATAATTGCATCTTTTTTGCCCAGCTGCATACCTACCAATACCTGTTGGCTTTAGAGCCTTGTATTTTTTACACTTTCCAATACAACAAGTCATAATAGAGCAGAAAAATTATCAAAAGATAAACCGTTTGACTGCACTGTAGTCCTACTTGATAAATATAAAAAACAAAAACAGTATTCATTGGTAAACAAATTATTCACTTAGCACTGCAATAGTTGCATTTTCAGCAGTGACAGCAGTTGTTTTTCACGGAGCACAACAACAAAGCGTCATAGAGGGTTCAGAACTTGCACTAGCTGCACAACAAGGTTCATTTACTTCACCATCAGGATTTGGTCCTGAATTGAACAAAGATCAATGGCATGCAGATCCATTTGCCGATAAGGCAGCTGCCATTAGAGCCGCATACACTGGCGACAAATAATTCTATCTCAAACATTTTTTATTTTTTATACGGAACTATGAATTTTTTGAAAGTCTAATCAAAATTTGTTCCGTAATTTTTCCAATTTCTGTTCCTGATGCTAAACTATTAGCTTTTACCAAATCAGTTGCCGTAACAATTCCTACTAGATTCCCGTCTTTTTCAATAGGTATCTTGTGGATTGAATCAGTTTTCCTTTTTTATTCAAATTTACATTTGATACGAATTATTAATCATAAATGAAGTACAAAATTTAGACAATATTTTCTGACTAATTATGGAATTTGATTGCAGAGACTTTAACCAATCAGACAATACCCCTTAAGAGTAGTGTACTTTGCTGTTTGTTGTATTTCGTTAAAACCTGCATTTAGAAATAGTTTGGGCAATCCCTTTGAATGCCTTCATTTCAACGATCTTATTTAATTCAATTAATACCATTATTGATAATCTGAACTAAAAGATTGAAAATCGTGTAAATGATGTATTTATGGGCCATTTTACGCATAATTTTTGAAATTCGTTTAATGATCTTCATACTCTAAAATTATCTTATTTTGAATTAACATTATAATTATTTAAAATAAAAAAAAGAAGAAGAAATCACTTTCTTCTTGTAGTTCTTCTTACAGCTTTTCTTTTACTACTAGCTTTTCGTGCGGGTCTTTTTGCTGCACTACGTCTCTTTGTAGTTGCACTACGTCTATTTGTAGTTGCACTACGTTTCTTTGTAGTTGCACTACGTTTCTTTGTAGTTGCACTACGTTTCTTTGTAGTTGCACTACGTCTACGTTTTGCTGTCGCTATTTTTCTTGCTGTATCTTTTGCTGCTGCATTTCTTTTTCGAGTACGTGCTGCTTTTTTTGCAGCTGCACTACGCTTAGCTTTTGATGTAACCATTCTGCTAACAGAGTTACAAGTAATATAAAAACTGTTTTATTTCAGCAAAAATACAACACATTACAATAAATCAATACATTTTTTTAAAATGTTACTGTTACATACATTTTGTATGTTAATTGAACAAAAAATTGTTTAATGTTTACTGTAATTGTTATTGTTTGTATGTATTAACAATCATTCGTGCGTGTTTATTGTATATTTTTAACAAAGTTTCTTACATAAAGTGATTAATTTTTGTATTATACATAAAACATCTATAGACTCTTTGTTTTAATTTGATCTTTATATTATGCAAAATTTTTGTAAATTTGTTCAAAATTTATTTCACAATATACAAAAAAATGTATTTGTTGATTTTAAAAAAACATTTTTTAATTTTGCAGATTACTGTTGCATGTAAATTATATTTTTTAATTGAACAAAAAGTTGAAAGCTGGCAAGCTCACATAAGATAATCAAATGTGGCTACATCAAAAGCCAGCCTTCAAAACAACAAATCCAAAACCCCCTTAAAAAAATTTCCAACTCTCAAAATCCTTTTGATACACAAAAAGGAAATTTTATCCTTATTTCTTGTAATTAAATGCTCATATCTTATGAAGTTATTTTAAGCCAAATATGGGATGGCTTTTCTTTAATTTAACCACAGGTAGGTATGGAAAACCATGTTGAAAAATATCTGTAAACACCGCAATCGAGTTTAGAGACTTGAACCAAAGTGGTAATTCCCCTAATGAGAATTGTTTAGTTAAATCCACAAATAGGGGTTTACAAATACAAAACAAATCATGACAACTGATGATAATTGTAAAAACTGTTCACATTCAAAAGAAGATCACCAACTTTCACTCGGTCGTTCTGGTGATGGAGATTTCTTGGCAGGGACTTCTATCCCCTCTGGAAAATTGGAGTCAAATATTGTATGTAGTAAATGTTCATGTAAAGATTATGTTCCAAAAATAGATTCTTAAATGAAAAAAGTAATCAATTTTATTGGATTTAGATGTATTTTTCGAGAAAAATTTTCTGCTTCAATTATTTTAATCTCTTATTGGTTCCAATCATTTCATAAGAACCTACATCATATGGAATTTTGTAAACTTCTTGAAATCCACCTGAGGAGAAACCACCAACATAGATTTCATCATTTTGTGAATCAGCAACAATGCTTGAAACTGTAAGATCAATATTGATCATGCTTTCCCATGAATCTCCAAAATCATTTGACTGCACTATACCAAAAGTTTTGACTGACGCAAACAATTTCCCATTATCGTCAAATGCTAATGCAAACACAGACAATTTCTGATATGCATTAAGATGAATCCAACTTTTTCCACCATCATTTGATCTGAAAATTCCATTCCCAGTTCCTGCAAAAATTAGTTCCGAATCATTAGGAGAGATTACCAATGCTGAAACATACTCAGGATACTCTAATGTTTCCCAAGTTTTTCCTGCGTCAACAGTCTTGAATAATCCTCTTGCTCCACTGTCAAAACCAATTATCATTTCTGGGTTTTGTTTGCTTACTGCCATTGCATGAAAGTCTACTGGAGGTTCTATCACATTAGAAACATGTTCCCAAGTTACTCCACCATCATTGCTTTTGATTAATCCAGTATTTCCTCCAGTTGATGGGTGTCCACTTGCATATAGTGGAAATCCCGAAACTAGAGGTGCATTAAATGCCATATAGTCTGCTCTTCCCTTATCCACTTTAACAGGAGGTGTACCACTAATGCTTTGATAGAAATCTCCATGTGTTGCAATATACAAAATAGAATGATCAGCAGGATCTAATCCCAATCCATGAACGTGACGCCAATCAATTATTCTAGGGTCATTAGGTGTTGAATTATCAGTACTTGAAGGCTGGTCTGTAATTAAAGATGAACCAATCAAAGTTATTGCAATAATTGTTATGATTCCTATAATCAAAAATTTAGTTTTCATTTTCTTATCTCATAACTGCAAATTGAGGTGTTCATAAAGGAATCTACTTAATGATTTGAATTCTCAGGCTCAAATGTTTGCATATTTGGTGTACAATTGATACAAAAAGCCACTTTTGAAAAAGTCTCCAAAGTATTGAACATGTCTTTGAGAGGGACTTGAACCAATCTTAGGGAACAAAATGGACGCAGATATGTGGGAAATGAAATTATCAAGATAGAACATTTACAATATCTGACTTTGTAATTATTCCCACCAATTTTGAATTTTTAACAACTGGAAGCCCGCTAATATTGTGTTTGATCAATTGAGGGTTATGGCCAACTTCACGTCTTTATCGGCCTCAATTGTGATGGGATTAGAAGCCATAATATCAGTAGCATGAAATGAGACGCAGATTGATATGAAATTTGAAAACGTGGAACAAGTCTTTTATTCTATTTTCAAAAATATCCTGTAAATCATGGATAGCTGTGGACTAGACATTCAAGTAGAACCATACATTGACAAAATCAAAATGCCTGATAATTTGCGAATAGGATTACTTGTAGCCAAACAACATGAAAAATGCAACACGGAAGGATGTGCATTTGATTACTATGGATTAGGATTTGGACAATCCCCTTTTCCCGTTCCTGAACCTATTTCAAATGCACTTGCAGCTAATGCAAATAAAGGACACTATTCGGACTCTGATGGAATTCCTGAGCTAAGAAATGCAATTTCAGGATTCAATAAACGTTATTTTGGATTAGATGTAGATCCTAATCGAATTATAATTGGACCAGGAACAAAGGATCTAATTCATACAATTTTTAACATTATTAGTGGCGGAGTAATTCTTCCATCTCCATCATGGATTGGATACAGGCCACAAGTTGATTTACTTGATAAACACTTCCACACTCTTAGATTAAAACCAGAATTCAATTACAAAATTAATCCAGATGATCTAGATTCTCTTGTATCAAAAATTGATGGAAATCAGCATATGCTAGTGTTAAACAATCCTCACAATCCAACTGGTGCCGTCTATACAAAAAATGAACTTGAAAAAATTACCGAAGTTTGTAGGAAACATAACATCTTGGTAATTGCAGATGAAATCTATGCTTTGTCAACCTATGATTTTAGCAAATTTGTAAGTATGGGAAAAATTTATCCTGAAGGCACATTCATCACTAATGGTTTATCCAAAGATCGTTCTGCAGGAGGTTATAGATTAGGAGCATGCATTTTACCACAAAGTTGTTCCCAAAAACTAAGAGATGATTTCAAAAAAGTTCTTGCAACAGTTTACACAAATGTTTCTACTCCTACTCAATACGCAGCTATTACTGCTTACGAACCAAATGAAGAAATCGAAGAATATTTTGAAATTACAAGACAGATTCATCGTATTATGGGAACATATCTTAGTGAAGAATGGAATAAAGTTGATTATGTAAATTGCACAAAACCAGAAGGTGCCTTTTACTTTTTTGCTGATTTTAATTTATTGTCAGATGATCTAAAGCGAAAAGGAGTTATGACATCAAATGAACTAGCAGAATCTTTGATTTCAATTCCACATTATCTTGCCACAGTAACTGGTGATGCAAACATGTTAGAACCTAATGATTATGGAGCAAGAATTGCATTTGTAGATTATGACGGAAAAACAGCAATTGATAGCTACAAGAATGCTAAACCTAACACTTCTTCAGACGAACTTGAGTTTGTAAAGCAAAATGCCCCAAGGATGGTAAAATCAACTGATTCCTTGAGAGGATGGATAGACTTCATTAAACAAGGGTAATTACTAATTGAGTCATTCAAAAAACAATAAATCACGCCATCTCAGGGTTGGATTCTCATTAAGAAAGGAGGTATTTTTTGTAGCTATTGGATCGGTTATTGGAGCATTTACAATGCATCTACCAATAATATTTTTAGACATGTTTGGTAATTCATCTTATCAAGTATGGTTATTGATTGCAGCTAAGGTTGTAAATTCTTCACAGCCTGAAGTTGGTTTTGTATTACATTTTTTTGTTGCAACAGTAATTGGAATTGTTACTGGAATATTTCTGCACAAGATATTTCGATTTAATATTTCTAAAATTTCCAAAGGAATAGCATATGGAATTCTTTCAGGAGTTGTAGTTTTTCTAGTATTCGCAATTCCTGTGTCTCAAGTATTTTTAGGACCAAACGCTATAGAAATATTATCAGAGATTAATCCAGAGATGACATCTACACAAATAGCACAAGAAGTTGAGAATAATTTTCTAAGTCAGATGATAAATTCGTTGTTTATGCATATAGTTTGGGGTGTAACTTTAGGAATTACTAGTTCATTATTGACAAGAAAAATAGGGGCAAATTACTTGTGTCATGTATGTAATATTGAATTTTCAAACATCAAAATCTATGAGCATCATGAGGAAAATGTTCATAAAAATCCATCTTCAAAAATGAAAAAGATTTTGATTTTAGGAGGGGGATATGCAGGAATAGGCGTTCTAAATAAAATTCAGAAAACATTTGAGAGTAATGTTGATGTAAATATTGAACTTGTTAGTGAATCAAATTTTTTCTTACATACTCCAATGTTACCAGAAATGGCTACAGGTACAATTGAACCAAGACATATTGCGACACCAATTAGGAGATTTTGTAAGAGAGCTCAATTCCATCAATCCAAAGTTGTAGATATTTCACTTGATTCAAAACAAGTCACCATACAACGAATGTCTGATAAATCTCAAAAAATTCTTTCTTATGATTATTTGGTTTTGGCAATGGGTGGTAAAACAAACTTTTTTGGAAATTCAAACATTGAAAAAAATTCATTAACAATAAAGAGTTTAGATGATGCAATAATAATTAGAAATCACATAATTAGTATGCTCGAAGATGCAGATCAAGAGACAGACCTAATTTTACAACAAAAACTAATGACATTTGTTGTTGTGGGAGGTGGTTTTGCAGGAGTGGAGACAGTTGGTGAATTAAATGATTTTATCAGAGAATCAGCTAAAAAGTTTTATCGAAATATCTCATATGATAACATTAGAATAATTTTAGTATCTGCAGGAGATAAGATATTACCTGAGATAGGAAATTTGGGAGAATACTCAAAACAAGCTTTGCAAAAAGCTGGAGTTGAGATTTATACAAACACACGTCTTGAAGATATTTCAAAGGATATTGCAGTATTGAATAATGGAGAAAAAATTCCAACCATGACTGTAATCTGGGCTGGTGGAAATACTGTTGAGGATGTTATCGAAAAAATAGATACTGAACATCACAAATCAGGAAGACTTGTTGTAAATAAACAACTCAAACTTGAAGACCATCCTGAAGTTTTTGCATTAGGTGATTGTGCATTTTCAGTTGATCCTCGTAGTGGAAAATCATATCCTCCAACAGCACAACATGCAATTAGGCAGGCAAAAACAGTTGCCAAAAATCTTGAATATAAAATTAATGGAATAGGAATTCAGGATGATTTTATTTATGACACAAAGGGTTCCATGGCTAAAATTGGTAAAAATGACGGTGTTGCATTGTTATTGGGACATGAATTTAGAGGAATCCTTGCATGGTTTATTTGGAAACAATATTATCTTTCAACTCTTCCTACAAATGAAAAAAAGATTCGAGTAGGTCTTGATTGGTTTATTGACCTGTTTTTCCCAAGAGACATTACAAGATTATCTAGTATTTTTAATGAAAAAATTACAAATTAGAAAATCAAATCAAGTCACGCCAAATCCCTGTAAACTCATCACTAGGTACAACAGTTTTTACTTCAAGAAATCCCAAGTGTTCAAACCATTGTCTTTCATCAAAATATTTGTAGACTCCTTCTTTGTCAGGATAAAGAGTTAGAGTTTCTTGTTCTCCAGGTTCCAAAAGATCAGTTCGAGCATTTAATCCCTCAATGTATAGTCGATGTTGTGTGGTTCCATTATTAATCACAGTTAAGATATATGCAAAATTAGTCCTAGTGATAAGGTATGGATTTGGCTCTCCACCAACTCCAGAAATACCTTGGAGTTGAACTTGTCCATCAACATCTTCAAACGCAACAGTTTGCTCGACACGTTCTTGCCAAAAGATTGAAACATGTCGAACATTTCCTTGTCCAATAAATCCTATAATTGCAGCAAAAGCTACAATACCTACTAAAATTACAATAAGTATCAAAGTTTTATCCTTTGAAATCATAAATGAATTAAGATTAACACTTATTTTTAAACTGAAGATGATTATTAAAGTTGGAAATTATCTCAATTATTGCCACTGAGTTTCTGAAGAAATTGATGATGTTGAGATATATGATCATTGATACTTTGTTGAGTTTCAGGATCATTAAGATAAGAAGTATGCATTCCTCCAATTAGTTGGTTATGCTCATTCATTAATTTTATAAAATCATCTTTGATCTGTTCATCCCCTATAGTTAATGACATTGTTTCAAGTACGTACTGATGATGTATGCCCATCTGATCAAACATCTGTTGTCTAAATTCAGGATCTGCCATCATCATTGAAGGTGTAGTTTGTGAATCGTAATTCCAATTCTGCATCATCATATTAGAGCTCATCATTCCAGAACCCATCATACCTTGATTATTCATTCCAGAACCCATCATATCCATCATCTGTTGTTTTAGTTCTGGATCATTCATCATATCCATCATCTGTTGTTTTAGTTCTGGATCATTCATCATGTTATTCATCATGCCTTGATTATTCATTCCAGAACCCATCATGTTCATCATTTGATTATTGTTCATCATATCTTGCATCATGTTTTGGTTTTGCATCATTGTGCCCATCATCTGTTGTCTCATTTGAGGATTATTCATCATGGTTCCCATTTGTTGCATCATTTGTTGTTGTAATTCTGGATCATTCATCATTGTGTTCATCTGTTGTGGATCCTGCATCATTGTAGTCATCCACTGTGCATGCATATTGGGATTCTGAAACATCATTTGATCAAACATATGTTGATTACTAAACCTCATAGTTGAATTGGATGAATCTGAAAAAATAGCATAACTCACACCAATCCCTACAAAGAATATTCCAACTACAATTACAATCCAGATGATTTGATTAACCATATTCTATGCCCATAAGATATAGGATGAAATTACTTAAAAATTAATCTGAAATTTAGTGAATCTGTCATATTAATTTCTAAAGATTAACTTTTTGTTTTAGAGCATAACGAGTAAAAATCACTCCAATAATAGTAGCACCCCACAGGGTAGTTAGTCTTGTGAATATAACAAGCGAAGATGCAAGTGAAAGATCTAATCCTTGGTTTACCAACAAGTAATCAGCAACTCCTTCTGTAACTCCAATTCCTCCTGGCAATAAAGATAAGATTCCATAACCAAGCGAAGTAAGATAGATCTGAGATGTTAATAGATACCCTAAATCTACATTGAAGGCTAGAAATCCTATGTAAACCGCCAATGAATCTAAACCCCATGCTCCGATACTTATCAACCATCCTTTAGTCATGGGATTGGCTCGTGTTAAAATGAAAAATGATTCATCGGGACCAACCTCAGGCAATCTTTTTGCAATGAATTTTATTTTTAATAATTTATCATGTATAAAAGAGAAGGTCTTCATATTACACATTAAAAGATAAACTATGATTAGTAAAAAGGATGAAATTATTACTAGAGTTACAGATGTCCAACTAAATGAAATTGAAAAGCTAATAAGAATAATAGATGTGCCAGCAAGTAAATCATGATAGCGTTCTAGAAAAATAACTGTCATGGATTTATTATTTGGTATTCCAAAGTTGCGTTTTAGGAATTTAGATTTGATGAACGTTCCGATTCCGCCAGGTGTAGCTATTAATGACAGACCAGCTAGATAGATGATCAGATTTTTTTTAAATGGAATTTTTTCATCGACCATTTGAAGGAATTCTTTCTGACGAAAACTCTTGATGATGTGTGATGATATGCCAAAAAGAAATATCAAAAAAATTAATTCTACTCTAATGTGAATAAAATGATCCCAAATTTTATCAGCATCAGAAAACAAAATTAATACAACATAAAAAAACAGACTTCCAAGGACAATCCAAATAACGTTTCCTTTTATCAGATCTAAACCCTTCATTTCCAACACCAAAAATAAATAATCTAACTAAAAAAGGGACACTTACAAAAATGGTAAATATAGAAACAAGTACACAAAAACACTGATTCAGATTTTTCTAGGCGTGGCATTTTGAGGATGATTTGAGACGCAGGTAGATGTGAAATTTTTTATTTTACAACTAAAACAGGCAACTTTGAATTATTGACTATCCCATGTGCAATACTACCAATGTAACTGGCCTTTGGAGATCCTAATCCTCGTGAACCAATCACTATGACATCAAATTTACTTTTACGGGCAAATCCAACTATCGTATCCACGGTATTTTTTGAAGATGTAATCTTTTCATTGAATTCTATTCCATGACGTGCTGCACTAGTTTTAGCAGATTTCATGAATTTTTTAGCTTGTTTGTTTAACTGAGATCTGTATGATTTCATATTTATTTCATAAGAGGGAGGAAATTCTGGCAGTACGTGTATTCCTGTGATTATCCCCTGTGATTGCCTTGCAAGCGATATGGCTTCATTTAATCCACGTATTGAGTTTGCAGAACCATCAATTCCAACAAGTACTTTCTTGAATCTATTTTGTAGCATAGCGGTAAATAATATTAGTAGAATAATAATGCTAAGAAAATTATCTATCTTGATTTTCAATTGTGATAATCATCATCTTTTATGATTTTTAAAATTAAATGAATTTCTTGACAGTTACAGCTGAATTATGAAGTGATTTCATTTCGTTTTCATTCAAATCAATTTCTAAAATATCATTTACACCTTTTTGATTAACTGTTATTGGAACGCCCAAACAAACATCAGATAAGCCATATTGGCCATGTAATAACACTGATGCAGTAATGTCAATTGTGTTATTTTTAATAATTGAAGAAATTACGTCATAGGTATTTTTAGCAATGCCAAAAGAAGAAGGACCTTTAAGATTTCTTATAACTTTCCAATAATTAGTTAAATCATGAGTAATTTTCTTTATCTGAGATTCATTCAGTAAATCCAATATTGGCGTACCATTGTTTTTTGCATGAGAAAATATAGGCACCATAGTGTCATCATGAGCACCTAAAACCATTGCATCTGAAATTTCAGGTTGAGGAACTCCAAGCTCCTTTGCAAGTAAGAATCGGAATCTAGAGGAATCCAAGCTTGATGCAATCCCCATAATTTGATTTTGAGGCCATGATGCTACTTGTTGAAAAAAATATGTCAACGGATCTACAGGATTTGAGACTAGGAGAATTTTTGCATCGGGATTGGAATATTTTTTTATTTTTTCTGCAATTGATTTTATGATTAATTTTTGCTTAGAAAACATCTGATATCGGTCAGTAGTGTACGTTGAATCACTAACTGAGATAACTATAACATCAGTGTTGGTTAATTGATAAAAATCTGAGGCTACAACTGATATTGAAGAATTTTTTGAGATAGCATTTGTGATATCTATGGCTTCTCCTTGTGCTTTTGTTTGAGTTCTATTAATTAATAAAATATCATCCAGAGATGTTGATGCTGCAAGAAATGCTATTGCAGTTCCAACTCTACCGCTACCTATAATTGAAATCAAGCATACCACATTCTGTTTATCTTACAATCAGAACAGGACATTTAGTTTTATGAGAAACGCCATTTGCAACACTACCTAGAAACAATTTATCAAAGCCAGTTCTACCATGAGAACCAATTACAACTAGATCATGTTTTTGTGATTTTGCAAAACTCACAATATTCTTAACAGCTGATCCAGATGCTAAAATTTTAGACTTTATAGAAATATTATTTTTCTCTGCAAGGGATTCTAGCATTTTAAAATGTTCTTTTACAACTTTGCTTTGTTTTTTTATTTGTTGGGAACTAGCTCTTGCCTCATAGTAAAGGTGGTGTGCAGCATCTAATTCAAGACATGTAAGAATAGTTATTTTTGAATTGTATTTTTTTGCAACATCTAATGCCACTTTAAGGGCTCTTGTGGATTGAGTGGATAAATCAACAGGAACAAGAATGTTCTGAAACAGCATCAGTTAGTCACCTTTTTACGAATACTTTCTCTTTGACGTTTAGTTTCACGTTTGGGAAATTCTCCTTCTAATTTTCCACATAATTCATCAGAAATTTTGAGAATATCCCAGCCTGATTCGGTATAGACGAATTGATTTTTTGAAATCAAATTGATGAGGTTCCACGTTTTTTGGTGCATATATCAAGTGCATCATCAACTGGGGTAACAAAGACTTTACCATCACCTTTAGTTCCAGTACAAGCAACACTTGCAATTGAATCTAAGACATCATCTAATTTAGGATCATCAACCACACAGATGACCATATCGCTACTGAAGTATTGTCCAACTAGAGGAGGATCTCTGGCACCTTGACCTTGAACATGATGAATAGTTACACCACCAACACCGTTCTTTTTGATTGCAGCAACAACAGCATCTCTTTTTTCTGGTCGAATAATTGCTTCAATTTTTTTCATAATATGTAATGGTTTAGAACATCTATAAATCAATATTTAAATTCTCATGTTTGATTTTCATCAATGATATTGTGGAGGACATATTTAACAAATTATTAGATAGTATATGAGTGGATTTAAAAAATTTAAAATTATCAAAATTAATCAAAAAACCAATTACCATAGATCCTAACGTTACACTCACAAAAACAAGAGAAATTCTATTAGAAAATAAAATAAAACGAGTAATAGTTGTAGACAAAAGAAAGCCAATTGGGGTAATTACTGAAAAAGACATTGCAAAAAAAATTTATGGATTAGGTTCAAAGCCAATAAAATCTGTAAAAGCAAAAGATTTCAAACAAAGGGAATTATTCACATTAACCCGAGATAATTCTGTACAAGAATGTGCAAAAGTGATGAAAAAGCACAGAATCAGCCAAGTAATTATTCTAAACAACGACCCAACTTTGGGAGGGAGTGTAACAAAAACAGAACCTTCAGCTGTTTTTCTTACAAAAGGATCATCACCAATTAAAGTTTCAAAAGTAATGAAAAGAAAGCTGATCACTGCTGCTCCAAGTGATCCAATATTACATGTAGAGAGTCTGTTGATAAGATATGGAATATCCAGAGTGATCATAAAAAGAAATCAGAAACCTATAGGAATAATTACTTTCAGAGATTTTATACCTGCACAAATACCACAATGGATTGCAGAATCTGCAGATCCTAAAGATGTTCAAGAATACAAATTCAAGAAAGGGTTAGACGAGACTCATTCAAATCAGTTGAGTTATCTATTTCCATTTCATGCTACAGATATTATGGCTTCTAATCCCATCACAATTGAGGCAGATAAAGACGTGAAGTTAGCCATAACTCTCATGATCAAACACAATATTAGCGGACTTCCAGTTGTTAAAAATTCAAAATTGGTGGGGATAATTACAAAGTCAGATATTGTAAATGTCCTAGCTGAATAGTTTTATTTTATAATTAAAACTGGTTTTTTAGATTTATGCATAACATAGTTTGAAACACTGCCCAAGAAAATTTCCTTTATAGAGCCTCGTCCTCGAGCCCCAATTACAACCAAATCAATTCCATTTCTCTTGTTGTTTGCAAATTTTGCAATATCATAAGCAGGATCTCCATCAAGTGCTTTTGCAATTAATTGAATCCCTTTTTTTGCTGCACGAACCTTTGCTTCATTAAGGAATTTTTTTACTTCTTTCATAGAAGTAAAATCTAAGAATCCCATAGGGTGAATAGCATATAATCCAGGCACAGCATTTACTGTCAGAGCAGTAATTGTTCCATGAGATTGTCTTGCAATATGAATAGCCATATCCAAGCCACGAATTGAGTTTTTTGAGCCATCAAGTGGGACGAGAATTTTTTTAGTTTTAATTACCATATTTCAAAGTAATCAATTTTGAATTTTAAGGGCTACAATGATTATCATGATTGATTTTCAATCATGGCAATTTAGAATTCATCTAATATAATGGAAAAATAACAGTAGCATATGAACAGTACCTTTGTGAATCATATAATGAGTAAAAATGTGTTAACTGTTGATAAATCCACATCATTACAAGAAGCCGCACTCAATATGAGAAAATCAAACATTGGTTGTGTTATTGTTACAGAAAACAGCAAGCCAATAGGAATTGTAACTGAAAGAGATTTTGTAACAAAAGTTGCTGCTGATGGAAGACCATTATTTACTGAAATCTATGAAGTAATATCATCTCCATTAATTACAATTAGTCCTGAAGAAACAGTTTGGGAAGCGGCAGAAATGATGAAAGAAAAAGGGATTCATAAACTCGCAGTTAAAAAAAATGAAAAGATCATAGGGATAGTAACTGCTACAGATATTGTAAGAATTGCTAGTCTAGGATCTGATTCTCAAATGCATAAAATCTGTGATGAGATACTTTTGAGAATGAAAGATGAAACTCTATAAACCTAGTAACCAACAACAATCCATAATGTCTAATTTAATTTTTTTTAGTTTACAGAAAAAATTATTGATATTAGTTTTATCTACAGCTATGATTACCGTGCTAATTACTACCATTTTATTCCTGAATTTTGATGATATAGTAATTTTTGAATTACAAGAAAATATCATATTGATTGGCATATCATTGATGATTGGACTCAGTATCATAACGTATTTTCTCTCAAAACGTCTTTCTGGTCCAATAACGAAACTTAGTGATGCTGCCAATGAAATAGCACATGGAAACTTTGGTATTAGAACCAACATAAAAACACGTGATGAAATTGGACAGCTTTCCATATCCTTTGATGAAATGGCAAAAAAGCTACAAGAGTCACAAATAACAATTAAACAAAAAGAAGAGGTCATAAAACAACAAGAAAGTATTCTACTGAAATTTTCTCAACACACTCAAAATGATTGTGTGGGAGTTGTTGACATGAAAGATTCTACTAAAATTTCAGCTGAATTATCAGACGAGGATGTTACCCAAATGTATGAAATCTTCCTAAACTTTATGGCAAAAATTGTGCATACACATAATGGTGAAGTAATAAAGAATATTGGAGATGCTTTGATGTTTAGATTCCCAGACGTCGATCCAAATGACTCTGTAGTAATGAAAAATATTTTAGAATGCTGTTTATCAATGGTTGACTCTCATGATGAACTAACAAAACTACTCAAAGCGGAAAATTTGCCCGAATTAGATTATAAGATTAGTTTAACATATGGTTCTGTAAAGGTAGCTAAAAGTACTACTTCTAACATATCTGATATTTTTGGACCTACAGTTAATCGATGCTTTAAAATTAATTCGCTTTGTCCAAAAAATAGCGTAGTAGTTGGGATTAATTTGTATGACATTTTACAGGATTTTCCTGAATATGAGTTTACACAATTTTGTTCCATTGAAATGAAGAAAAAATATGGTTATAGTATTTTTGAAGCTAGAAGAAAACAATAAGTTGATTTCAAAGCATTAAGACTCAATTTTTAGCTAAAACATTACAGATATCCCACGGGCTAATCACACTGTTTTCATGAATTACTAATGGTTGAGACATTTCATACATTATTTTTGAAATATCTGAAAGGCTCAAATCTTCTGAAACCACTTTGGCCTCTTCAAGAGATACAACACTTACAGGAACATCCAAAAAATTATCATTGCCAAGAAGATAATCAAACTTTTCTATAGTCTCAATAATGATTCTGTCATTGATGAATTGATTCGTTCCTTCAAATACTATCTTTCTAGTTTTATTTTCTAACATTAACTTCATAATCTCTCCAAAAGTAGCATCTTTACCAAATGTAATTATTTTCTTTTTAGGGATCTCAGAGATATGAAATTCAGAAGTACTATTCATTCCTATTTCTAATAATTTTTTTACAGAAATTACTGAATAATCATCATTGCCCATATCAATAACGGCAAATGCTCTTCCTACTTCCTTCCAAAGCGAAATTAATTTATTGACACTTGTATCTGCAGTGACTACATTAAGCCGTTTATCAGTAATCTCTTCTACTTGCTTCATCTCAAAAAAATCTGAAGAGGGGTTTTTGTATACTCCTCGAATAATCTCTCTTCCTCCAATCACTCCTATTGGCTTGGTACCATCACGAACCACCACAGAATCTGTAAAAGTTTCTAAATACTGAACAAGCATTCCAGCTCCAACCTTGACTTTGGCAGTTTTTCTAACATTTACACACGGCGTAGATGTGAGTGAATTTTGCAAAAGCTCACCTAGAGATTGATTAGAAATAATTGAACTTGATTCAGTCAATATTGATGATTTGAGTGCATGATCAACATATTTGAAAAGAGGTTACAAAAACCAATGTTGAAAATCAATATACTTGATTAAAAAACCAGATTATAACAATAATTTATGCACAATTACAGTAAAGATCACCCTCTTAAAAACAAGATTCAGGAATTACTGATTTTATCTGGAATTAAAAAAACTGCCTGCTATAACAAGATGCTAGATTATACTATCGAAATATTTGAAACTCAAGGACTTGGAAGAGATTATTATGGCTATCATAACATCGATCATGAATTAGAGGTCACATACATTACATTGCTTGCAGCAACATGGGAGAAAAAATTACAAAAATTAGATCAAAGTGATGTTGAATATCTTTTTACTGCTGCTTTATTTCATGACTTTGATCCTCAAAAATCAATTGATAGACCACATGAAGAAAGTGTAATACAATTTATCTCACTAGACAAAGAATTAAAAAAATTAATTGACGAGTCAGGGCTTGACATTGAAATCATAATGGCTTTGATTTTAAGGACTTCATATCCCTGGACTGGAGAATTTAAAGAAAAACCCAGAAATGCTAATGAAAGAATGCTTTGAGCGTTCAGAAATTACAAAAAACAATCCCAAAAAACAATCACACTATACAGAATTAGGTTGGTTTTTGTCTGTTGCAGATAGGATAGGAGGTTATGCCATAGGTGATTTTTCAGTAGCTATGGAAAAAGCAAAGAAAAATGCTCATGCATTTGCTTGGCATCAATCAACTATAGTAAGAATGTCTGTAAATTATTTTGAAACGCTTCTAAATAATGAGTCTAAGATGTGTAGACGTATCCTTCATGCTTTACCAACTGAAACAAGAAGAAATTTTATGGAGACAGTACTTTCGTTTATGAATCTACGTCAACAAGAAATTCGAATTGAATCTAAATTTGAGTATGAAAATCAAAAATTTCAAACAAAGGTAGATTCACTAGAAGAAAGAAGTTCTGATGAGTTCATAAATGCAATAACATCAATTTACAATGAATTACCACAACCATTACAATTGCAAAAGTTTGGTTTTGCAAAATCTATCTTAGATACTAACACCATTCTAACAACCCTTAGACTTTCTGATGGTAATGATACCATAGTTGGTTTTGCAAAAGGAGGGCCTCTTGAAAACTATCAGTTGTATGCAGAAATTGAAGATGAAAATTATGGTAAAACAAAATACAATATTTTTAGAGCCTATTGCAATGAAACTTGGGTTATTGGGGGATTAGGTGGGGGGACCAGACTTAGAAAGGTATTCTCATTATTGGCAAATACAAAAAGATACAGATACCTGACAAGTTTTGCTCTGCGTGATTTAATTCAAAAAAAGATGGGTTCTGAAAATGTAGAGTTTGTTGCAATGCTTGATCCTGAACATTGGGATTACTATAGAGTAGATCTTTTTGGTGGAATCGTTTGATTTTGTACTTAAAATTGTAAGGGCCTTGAACCAAAACAGTATTTTGGACTTGACAAGTATCTAAGACAATCACCTGATGAAAAAAGAATTATTCTTAAGATAAATCCTGAAAGGGTTTTTCACATGTACTCCTCTAGTTAGAATTAACCATATTTTGAAACGTTATTCAATATGGTCTCAAGTATTCTCGAAATTGGTATCCAACAAAGTGTTAAACTGATTCTGTAAATCCCTCTCAATGATAGGAATTATTTTTTACCCAATTGTATTGTTTAATCATATTCCCAAATTATCTCCAAATTTACATAATTATGAATTTGGATAATATTTGGGAATGTTGTTTTAAATTAATTTGTCCTTTCATAACATATGATGACAGAGGGTTCAAACAACATTGTAAAGTTTGCAATACCACTGCCTTGTCCCAAATGTGATGGAAAAATGTATGTAACTAGATATGTGATAGAGATTCAAATTCTTGAACAAAGTAGTTTACAAATTTGTAAGGTGTGTGGATTCAGACAAAAAGCACTTGATTTTAAAGATCAATTGTGTACTGTATGATGATGGTGTTAGATGTGATTTGCTGTTTTATTTTACAATTAAAACTGAAACTTTTGATTTGTGGACAACTGAATTTGATACACTTCCGAGAACTGCCCCCTTAATGCCACCAAGACCTCTTGAACCGACAATCACAAGGTCAACGTTTTGTTTTTCAGCAAATTCAGCAATGTTAGATGCTGGACTACCATGTAGAATTTCAGATGCAA
>PVMK01120414.1_pt1 | contig 27823 bp, 29 predicted proteins | sample 1853481 | NCBI WGS metagenome assembly PVMK01 (sample SAMN08533507, study PRJNA380276) | Marine sediment metagenome, whole genome shotgun sequencing project. | reverse complement strand
TGGAAAAAGTAGTTTAATTGCTGTTGAGGCACTTAAAGAAGCAAATGCAAATGTTAAAGGGATGATAGCCATATTCACATATGGTTTTGCTATAGCCGAAGAGAATTTTAACCGGGTAAACATTTCGCTTAATACACTGAGTAATTATGAAAATTTATTGTTGCTAGCTGAAAATTCTAATTATATCACAGAAAATGAGGCTAAACTTCTTTCAAAATGGAGAGAAGATCCTGGAAATTGGTCAGGATAATAATATTTTAATAAAAAAAATAAATGAACTTAACAAGTAAAAAAGTAAGAGTACAAAAATCTGCTCAAGAGCTTTGTAATTTTCTATGTGATGTAAAAAACTTCGAGCAATTAATGCCAGATAATATTAGTAAATTTGAAGTAATAAAAAAAGACGCCTTTATTTTTGCGCTTAAAGGAATGCCAGAAATTGCATTGGAAGTAAAAGAAATAAATGAACCGAATCTAGTAAAGTTAGGTGCAATGAGTGATAAAATTCCTTTCACACTTATTAGCAATATTGAAGAAGTAACTGAAACTTCATCTAAAGTAGAATTAAAGTTTGAAGGTGATTTTAATCCTATGATGACTATGATGATAAAAAGTCCTATCACAAAGTTTTTAGAAACATTGATCAATAATCTGGAGCAGTTATAATAAATAACAAAAAAACTAAAGCAACATTTTTATTTCCTTTAATTGGTAATTGGTAAGAGATTTCTCATCCTTTTCTATCAGTATTTCTCCAGCTCCTGTAACACCTCTAACTTTTCCGTTGAATCGATTTCCATTTAAATCTTCAAAAACAGAAATGATATCCTTTCTAAAGAGATGATCTTCATATTCTTTTTTTAATAAATCGTATTCTCCTTTCTCAATGCGGTTAATTCTATTAAAATAGCCTCTGAAACTTGCATAAGTACTTCATCAATACTAATTTTTTTCCCAGTAACTAATAACATAGATGTTGCCTCGGGCAAGGATTCAAACTTTTCTTGATTTACATTAATCCCAACACCAATCACAGAAGATATTATTTTACCCCTCTTTATCTGATTTTCGATCAATATTCCTGCTATTTTTTTTGAATATGACATTATGTCGTTTGGCCATTTAATGGTAATCTTTGGAAGTAGCATATTATTTAATGCCTTATTAACACCTAGAGATACTGCAAAAGCAATACTTGATAGTTTTTGAACAGGAAGATCCTTAAACTTCTTGAACACGCTAAAAGTGAGGCTTTGATGAGGCGTTGATTGCCAAGAAGCATCTATCTGTCCACGGCCTTTTTTCTGGTCAATAGCAACCACTATAGTTCGATCTTCAAGCTCTTTATTACTTACTAAATTAATTAGGTAAGTATTTGTTGAGTCAATGGCATTAAGTTTGATTATATTCACTACAATTAAAATTGTGTTAATGTAAAGTTACATAAGTGTTTCAAGAAACAAAAAAGTAATAACTTTGCACAAATTAAAAAAATTAATGTCGAATAAAGAAAAAGGAACAGATCAACTTATTACACAAATCATAAAAGGAATTGAAGAAGTTAAGGGTCAAGACATTGAAATACTTGATCTTAGAGAAATTGAAAATACAGTTTGCGACTATTTTATTATATGCAATGGCACATCCAATACACAAGTAATTGCAATTGTAAATTCAATTCAAAAAATAGTTAGCAAATCTATTAAAGAAAAACCTTGGCACGTTGAAGGTAGTAATAACGCTGAATGGGTATTGTTGGATTATGTTGATGTAGTAGTGCATATATTTCAAAAACACATTCGTGAATTTTATGATATTGAAGGATTATGGGGTGATGCGAAGTCAGTAAAAATAGAATCAACAATATTAAATAAAGAACAAGCCTAATGGCAAACGATAATAAAAAACCAGAAATAAAAAAACCAAAATTTAATAGTTACTGGATTTACGGAGCTATAATTTTAGTGTTTTTAGGTATTCAACTTTTTGGAGGAGGTAGTTGGTCACAACCAAAGAAAATTACTCAAACCGAATTCGAAAATTACATGCAAAACGGAGATGTTGAAAAACTAGAAATTGTTAACAGAAAAATTGCAAAAGTATATCTTACTCAAGAAGCTAAAAGGAAAGAAGTTCATTCTAAGAAAAAAGGAAATTCAATATTTCCAGCTAATGCCAGTGATGCCACTTATCAATTTGAATTTGGAGACCTTAAGTTTTTGCAAGAAAAAATAGAAAAAATAAAAGATGAAAACAATCTGGATACCAGTGTTGTTTTTGAAACTGACAGCAATATGCTGGGCGAAATATTAATCTCACTGCTTCCTTTTATTGTCATTATAGGTATCTGGATATTTATTATGCGTAGGATGTCATCTGGAGGAGGTGGAGGTCCTGGTAGTCAAATATTTAATATTGGGAAATCCAAAGCAAAATTATTTGATCAAAATACGGATGTAAAAACCAGTTTTAAAGATGTTGCAGGATTGGAGGGTGCAAAAGAAGAAGTACAAGAAATTGTTGATTTTCTTAAAAATCCGGATAAGTATACTGCTTTAGGAGGAAAAATTCCAAAAGGAGCAATATTAATTGGTCTTCCTGGAACTGGTAAAACACTACTTGCTAAGGCTGTAGCTGGTGAAGCTCACGTACCATTCTTTTCTCTTTCAGGATCAGATTTTGTTGAAATGTTCGTTGGTGTAGGTGCTTCTCGTGTAAGAGATTTATTTAAACAAGCTAAAGAAAAAGCTCCTTCAATTATATTCATTGATGAAATCGATGCTGTAGGTAGAGCAAGAGGTAAAAATAATTTCTCAGGCTCTAATGATGAAAGAGAGAATACCTTAAACCAATTGTTGACTGAAATGGATGGTTTTGGGTCAAACTCGAATGTAATTGTATTGGCGGCTACAAACCGTGCAGATGTTTTAGATAAAGCATTAATGCGGGCGGGTCGTTTTGACAGGCAAATTTATATTGACTTACCAGACATCAGAGAGCGTAAGGAAATTTTTGAAGTACATCTTCGTCCGATAAAAATTGATAAAAACCTGGATACAGATTTCTTAGCTAAACAAACACCTGGATTTTCTGGTGCAGATATAGCAAATGTTTGTAATGAAGCTGCATTAATTGCTGCTAGAAGTGAAAAAAAGTCTGTAGAAAAACAAGATTTTTTAGATGCTGTAGATAGAATTGTTGGTGGACTTGAAAAGAAAAATAAAATTATTAGTCCTGAAGAAAAGAAATCTATTGCTTTTCATGAGGCCGGACATGCCACAGTAAGTTGGATGTTGGAACACGCATCTCCTTTAGTAAAAGTAACCATTGTGCCAAGAGGAAAATCATTAGGTGCCGCTTGGTATTTGCCTGAAGAACGCCTTTTGGTCAAACCAGATCAAATGCTTGATGAAATGTGTGCTACTCTTGGTGGACGTGCTGCAGAGAAAGTTATGTTCAATGAAATTTCTACAGGTGCTTTAAACGATTTAGAGAAAGTTACAAAACAAGCAAGAGCTATGGTAACCATTTACGGTCTTAATGATAAAATTGGGAATCTAACTTATTATGATTCTTCAGGGCAAAACGAATATGGATTTACAAAACCCTATAGTGAAAAAACCGCTGAATTAATAGATCAAGAAATTTCCATTTTAATAGAAACACAATATCAACGCGCTATTGGTATTCTTGAAAAACATAAAGATGAACTTACCGAATTAGCCAATGTATTATTGGAAAAAGAGGTTATTTTTAGTGATAACCTTCTGAAAATATTTGGAGAAAGACCTTTTAAGAAAAAAGAAGAAAAAATTGAAGAAAAAATTAAGGAAGAAGTTGCTAATGAACAGGTGAATGAAAGTGATAAAGAAGAAAAACCAAGTGCAACATAATACCCCTTAATTTTTATCTAATTAATATAAATAGGTTAAGAAATCACCTATTAATCATAGTTTTTATATATTTGAATAATTAGTAAGCCTACAACTCCACAATAATTAGCAAATGAGCCTGCTTAAAAAACTTTTTGGCAATAAGGACAAGTCAGAGATTAAAATAAAACAATCTGACAAAAGCAGTTATTTTCCTGATGATAAAGCACCCATTGACGAGAAATTCACCTATATTTTTAATAAAAATGGCGGCAAATTTCTTTATTGTTTAAATATGGGTGAGATTCTGGAAGCTTTCAATAATATCCTAGACGAATATAACATAAGTGAATCCGATATTTATTGTATTAATAAACAATTAGCCCCAAGGTTTAACAATGCTAAATTTAATTTTGATAAGCCTGCAAACAATTCTTTTTTTCTAACTACTTGTGAGTCATTAATAGCTAATAATGGATCTATTCTATTATCATCAAATCAAATAAAAGAAAAGAAGTTAAACGAGCTTCCTGCAAGATTTATCATTTTTGCCACTACAAGTCAGTTGGTTGATTCCATAAGCGAAGGACTAAGAAAAATAAAAAATCAAAGTAAAACCCTAATCCCTACTAATATTACTACAATTCAAGATTTTGAGACCGAAAAAGAAAAGGATTTTATGAGTTATGGAAGTAGCACAAAAAACTTATATTTGTTGCTACTGGAAGACTTATAATATGAAGGAAGTAATCATTCGGTTTTTATCTGGGGTTTTATATGTTTCAATTGTTTTTATTACCCTATTTACCTCAAGAGAATGGTTTATTGGTTTCCTCTTCATACTTGCCCTATTTACCATAAATGAATTTTTAAGACTTGTTGCTCTAAAAGGATATTTAGCTTATATCATACTTGCTTTAGTTTTTTATTTTATCAGTTATAAAGTTATCAATCCTACTGTCATCAACGTATTATTAGCAGCTTCCATTTTAGTGAATCTTTTTTTATTTAGAGATGTCTTGATATTAAACAAACTTTCGCTCTTTAAAAGAAGGCGATATTTTTGTATCATTTTTTATCTTATTTCTGGTTTTGTTTTTTTGTCACTAATCCCGTTTATAGGAAATGAGTTCAAACCCAAAATTCTCATCGGTATTTTTATATTAGTATGGTCTAATGACACATTAGCTTATCTAATAGGAAAGGGATTTGGAAAAAGAAAACTAATGGAACATATATCGCCAAAAAAAACAGTTGAAGGATTTATAGGAGGAATAACAGGAGCTTTAATTGCGGGTTTTATTATATTTAAATTCACTTCCATTTATAATCTATATATCTGGTTAATACTGGCAATTTTAGTTTCAATATTAGGAACCACAGGGGATTTAATCCAATCAAAATTTAAAAGAAAAGCAGGTGTAAAAGATAGTGGTAGATTTATGCCAGGACATGGCGGATTATATGATAGACTTGATAGTATCATCTATGCCAGCCCTTTTGTTTATGCTTTTTTAACACTAATAGATTATGTTTCATAGAGAAGGATATAAAATAATTACTATTTCATTTTTATTATGTGCAGTAATTAGTGTCACCGCTCATTTTTTGATTGACAATCAGTTAATTGAAAAAATTACCATATTAACCTTCTTTATTTTATTACTACTAGTATTGCAATTTTTTAGAGATCCTGAACGAAAATTCACTCATAACCCTAACCATATTCTATCTCCTGTAGATGGTAAAGTAGTTGTGATTGAAGAGGTTATTGAAAAAGAATATTTTAAGGATAAACGTATTCAGATATCAGTATTTATGTCACCTTTAAACGTGCATGTAACTCGTTATCCTATAGGGGGTAAAGTGGTTTATAGTAAATACCATCCCGGTAGGTTTCTAGTGGCTTGGCACCCTAAATCTTCTGAAGAAAACGAACGAACAACAGTTGTTATTAAATCTACAGTATTTGGAGATATATTACACAGGCAAATAGCAGGAGCAGTTGCAAAGCGAATTGTAAATTATTCCAAAGAAGGGCAAGAAGTAGAACAAGCAGATGATAGTGGTTTTATAAAGTTTGGGTCAAGAGTAGATATTTTTTTACCTTTAGGTACTAAAATTAATGTATCAATTAATCAAAAAGTCAAGGGAGGAATTACCGTCCTTGCACAAAAATGACTTCAGAAGAGTTAGATATCGCCTTTAGAAAAGCTGTCAAAAGCATTAATGCTCATAATGAACCTTTTCCAGCAGATTTGTTATTGCGTCTTTATTCTTATTACAAAGTTGCTACTAATGATCATGAAACACCCAGTAGTAGAACTCCCTTAATTAATGCCTTTAAAACCAATGCCCTTTTTCAAACACAAGGATTAAGTGAAAATGAAGCAAAAGAGCTTTATATAGAATGTGTGAATCATTATTTTATATACAGAAAATAAATTTATAATAATACAATTAGCTCATAATCAGTTTATTTGCTATATTTGGAATTCCTCCCACAATTATTAAGCGTTTTTTTTAAGAAAATCAAATCTAGTCTACAGCTAAAATTAATTATTTATACTCAATGTTTAAATAGTTTATGTAAACTCTCGTAAGAACTATTTGATAAAATTTTCTGGTTATACTAAGCTTAATAAAGAAAAATGTTTATTAAAAAATGTGAGCGTTGCGAAGAATATTATGGGGATAAAAACAAAATCTGTTCCAATTGTGGTTTTGAAAATGATAATATCGAAAAAGGAACAAATGTTAAAAATTTTATAGGACTATTAACAATAGGTGTTGTAGTCTCGTTTTTTTTCAATATAAAATCTTTATTGGGTTCAAAAATTAAAAATACGCATCACAAAACTATTAATAAACGAATATTATAAAATTACACTAAAAAGTATGTGATAAATCAACTTGAATCAACAAATTCAGCTACTTTTCCTTGTCTTTGTAAAAGAAAAAAGCATTTTAAAAAGATTTCTGATTCCAAATACCAAATAAATTCTTGGGTTGAAACTCAAAAAACTACGCTACCAGATTATTATAAAATAACTACATTTGTTGTTTAATCATATTTTACTATGATCATTCATCATTTAGGAAAAAACAATTCCATTTTAAATAAATTTATTGCAGAAATAAGAGATGTCAACATTCAAAAAGATTCACTGCGTTTTAGAAAAAATATTTCTAGAATTGGAGAAATTTTAGGTTATGAATTGAGTAAATATTTGTCCTATAAAACAATAGCTATTAAAACTTGTTTAGGAACAAAGGATATAAATTTACCTGTTAATAAAGTCGTTATATGCTCTATTCTAAGAGCTGGTTTACCTTTACATCAAGGATTATTAAATTATTTTGACGATGCCGAAAATGCTTTTATTTCTGCTTATCGAAATCATACAAATAATGGTTCAGATTCTGATATTGTGGTAGAGTATTTTGTAACTCCTTCTTTAGAAAATAAAACCTTATTATTGGCAGATCCTATGTTGGCGACTGGGCAATCTTTAATTGCAGTTTATGAAGCCATTAAAAAACAAGAGATTGCCAAAGAAATTCATTTGGTTTCCGTAATAGGATCTACTGATGGCATTAATTTTATTAAAAATCATTTTCCAGAAAATACGCATTTATGGATTGCTGCGATTGACAATAAATTAAATGATAAAGGATATATTATACCTGGATTAGGTGATGCTGGTGATTTGGCATTTGGAGTTAAGTTATAAAAAAATAAAAAACTACCCCTACATTAAGCCCTCCAAACTTCTCTTTAATGTTGCTATCTTAGCTAAAGCATCGGCTTCTTTTTGACGTTCTATCGCAACTACTTTTTCCGGGGCATTGTTTACAAATCGTTCGTTTTTTAATTTACCCTGAATACTCTTTAAAAAGCCTTGTGTATATTTTAGTTCTTCTGTTAGCTTCGCTATTTCATCTTCCACATTTATCGCTCCTTCAATAGGAATAAAATATTCATTAGCTTTTACTCTGTATGTTAATGCTTCATCTAATTTTTTATTAATATAAGCGAGGGATTCAATGTTTCCTAACTTTTTAATTACCGCATCAAAAGAGGTGGATACTTTTAAATTATTAATTATAGAAAGATTGATAGTTTCTTTAAATGAGATGTTTTTTTCTTTTCTAATAGTACGTATTCCTGAAATCACATCAGTTGTAAAATCAAATTCCTTGATTATTTTTTCGTCATATTCCTCTAATTTAGGCCAGCTTGAAATAATTAAAGCTTCTTCTTTTGTTCGTTTAGTAATATGCTGCCAGATCTCTTCAGAGATAAAAGGCACAAAAGGATGCAATATTTTTAAATTATCTTCTAATATAGAAATTATATCTTTATAAGTTATCACCGAAATTGGCTGTCCATATATGGGTTTTACCATTTCTAACAACCAAGAACAAAAGTCATCCCATACCAATTTGTAAGTTGCCATCAATGCATCACTAATACGATATTTACTATAATGATCTTCTATCTCTACTAGTGATTTTTGGAACTTATTTTTATACCATTTTATGGCAATCTTAGCTGCATCTGTTTCTTCTTTAGTTTTAGATACTTCCCAGCCCTCAATTAAACGATAGGCATTCCAAATTTTATTTACAAACCCACTCCCCTGTTTACATAAATCAATATCGAACATTAAATCATTTCCAGCTGGAGAACTCAACAACATTCCAACTCGTACACCATCGGCTCCATATATTTTCATCAACTCAATAGGGTCAGGAGAATTACCTAAGGATTTACTCATTTTACGGCGTTGTTTATCCCTTACAATACCTGTTAGATAAACATTGGAAAAAGGTTTTTCGCCTCTGTATTCGTATCCTGAAATAATCATACGCGCTACCCAAAAGAATAATATTTCAGGTGCAGTTACTAGATCGTTTGTGGGATAATAATAATTTATCTCTTCATTCTTGGGTTCCAAGATTCCGTTAAACACACTTATGGGCCATAACCAAGAGGAGAACCAGGTATCTAATGCATCTGGGTCTTGTCTTAAATCTTCAATTGTTAGAGACTTCTCGACTGCGTTCGAGGTGACATGGAGTTTTTCTTGAGCTAACTTTAGTGCTTCTTCTTTGGTTTCGGCAACTACAAAATCTTCTTTACCATCACCGTAATAAAATGCTGGGATTTGTTGTCCCCACCATAATTGTCTTGAAATATTCCAATCCCGAACGTTTTCCATCCAATATCGATAGGTATTTATAAACTTGTGAGGAACTAGTTTTATATCTCCGTGTAAAACGGCTTGTAAAGCAGGTTCGGCTAATTCTTTCATTTTCAAAAACCATTGATCACTTAATTTAGGTTCTATTACCGCTCCAGTACGTTCACTGGTACCAACTTTATTGACGTATTCTTCTATTTTTTCAATTAGAGAAAGTTTTTTCAATTCTTTTACAATTTCCTTTCTAACCACAAAACGGTCTTTCCCTTCATAGTGAAGTCCAAAACTGTTTAAGGAAGCATCATCATTAAAAATATCAATTACTTCTAATTTATGTTTTTCACCTAGTGCTTTATCATTTTCATCGTGAGCAGGAGTTACTTTTAAACAACCCGTGCCAAATTCCATATCTACATAATCATCTTCAATTATTGGAATAACACGATTACATATTGGTACAATGGCTTGTTTACCCTTTAAATATGTAAAACGTTTATCGTTTGGGTTAATGCAAATTGCAGTATCTCCTAAAATAGTTTCAGGACGAGTTGTAGCTATAGTTAAGGTATTGTCACTTCCTTCGATTTTATATTTTAAATAATAAAGGTTTCCTTGCTGTTCTTCATAAATAACCTCTTCATCAGATAAGGTAGTTTTTGCCACAGGGTCCCAATTTACCATTCGGTAACCCCTATAAATTTTACCTTTATTATATAAATCTACAAACACTTTAATAACAGATGCGGACATATTATCATCCATTGTAAACTTGGTACGTTCCCAATCACATGAAGCGCCTAATTTTTTAAGTTGTTCAAGGATAATTCCACCATGTTTATGTGTCCATTCCCAAGCATGTTCTAAAAATATCTCGCGTGTTAAATCGGATTTTTTAACCCCTTCATTTTTAAGTTTTGCAACTACTTTTGCTTCGGTAGCAATAGAAGCATGGTCTGTACCGGGTACCCAGCAAGCATTATAACCCTTAAGGCGTGCTCTTCTAACTAGTACATCCTGAATAGTATTATTTAACATATGCCCCATATGCAAAACACCCGTTACATTAGGTGGTGGTATTACTATAGTATATGGCTCTCTTTCATCAACTTCTGAATGAAAATAGCCTTGATCCATCCAGTAGCTATACCACTTATCTTCAACATTTTGAGAATTATATTTTGCTTCTAAAGCCATTTTGGTCTAATTTTTGAAAGGTAATGTGCAAAAGTAGGTATATCTGCAAGATTATAAAAGTGAATAATTTATTTTGCATATGGATTTAAAGTTATCTATTTTAGCAGTAATAAAAACCCCTATATTATGAAAAAATTAGCCATTGTAGCTTTAATAGCATTGTTCGGTTTTACTCAAGGAATTAATGCACAAGCAAAAATTGAATTTAAAACTGAAACCATTGATTATGGTGATATCGCAAAAGGAAGTGATGGAGTTCGTGAATTTGAATTTACTAATACTGGTGACCAACCGTTAATCATTTCGGAAGTAAAGTCAACTTGTGGTTGTACCGTACCTAAAAAACCGGAAGGTCCTATTGCTCCTGGAGAATCCAATATTATACAAGTTAAATATGATACTAAACGTATTGGTCCAATAAGAAAAACTGTCACTGTTTATTCTAATGCAGAAGAACCAATTATATCTTTAAAGATTAAAGGAAAAGTGATGGCTGATGGAAAAAGCGTCTTAGAAAAAACTAAATAATAAATTTCTAAATTAAAAAAACTGGCTTCAAATTATATTGAAACCAGTTTTTTTATAACATCTCTTTTAGGTAAAACTTTTTTGTAAAAATAGCTCCGTTTCGTTTTATCTTCATCGTAATTTTTTTATTGGCTTTGGAAGCAAAAAGTCCTATTATATCTTGTAATTTATAACTGTGAGTTTCTTTTCCATTAATCGATACTATTTCGTCTCCTTTAAATATTCCCGCCAATTCAGCTGGTGAATTTTCTCTAATTTCTGAAACAATAAATCTTGGAGCTAAATAAAAATCATACACCGATTTTAAAGGTATACCAGTGGTACCATCAGAATTTAATTCATTAATTGAACTACGTTTTTCTCTAACCAAAACTACTCCATCATGTATTAACGTTAATCCACTCATATTGTAGTGAAAAGGAGCTTTGAATTTTCTATTCCTTTTCAATGATATTTTTTGATTTGGATAATCCATAATTACAGTAAATCGTTTTAATATATCCCCTCCTAAACTACCGTCACGTTTTTCAAAAAATTTAATATTTTCCATAGACTCTTTATTAGGAAAAGCAACTTTTACATTTTTCAACATAAAATCACCTATCTCAATCTTTTTTAATTTAGAGCGTTTGCCAAATATTGAACCGCTTAAGCCTTGTCCTAAAAAATCATCAAAATATTTTTTGAGAGCCCCATTTACTATGTTTTTATCATTAAACAACCATATGGCATCACTCGATCCAGAATCTATCAATAATATAACTTCTTCAGTTATGTCCGTTGTTGTGACATCTAAATTTATAAAGGGTTTTTTATTTTGAAATGTTAGATTAAATATTTCACATTTTTTACATTTCTTATATTGGTATGTTTTCGGGTTGTATAGAGTTAACCTTTTTGAAATATAGTTGGTTTTTACAATTAAGTTTTTAAAAAAATCATATCCTACAATTCCATGTATTGGAATTCCCATTCTTGTAGAAAGATTAAGAGATTTGTCAAATATCACATATACAGTATGATTAACATCCATAGCTTGTCCAATTTTTAAGATGTTATTCTCACTCTTTAATGCTGTGATAGTCCCTCCTTCACCTAATCCTCTTAGTTTTATAGTTTTTGAATTATTAAGTTGAATAGAATCTATTTCGGATAAACTAAACACAATAGTTGAGCTTACACCAGTATCGAGTAAAAATGTATATGTAGCACCATTAACTTCTACCGGAATTACAACTAAGTTATTAATTAACTTAAATGGAACTTTATCTTTTTCAATATAATTGGGTAATGAAAATCCATCCTGAGAATATCCTTTTGTGATAAAACAAAATAGAATTCCAAAAAGAAATAAAAAGCGGTTTATATTTAAAGTTGTTTTCAATACTATCAAGATTTTAAAAATACCAAAAGAGAACTAAATACAGTAAATTTTAAGAAATATTTTGCAACTTTGTTATTCAAAACAAATATTATGCCTTCAATATCATCAAAAGGAAAAAATATGCCGGAATCTCCTATTAGAAAGTTGGTTCCCTTTGCTGAAAAAGCCTATAAAGCAAATAAAAAAGTTTATCATTTAAACATTGGACAACCCGATATCAAATCACCAAAAATCGCCCTTGATGCTGTAAGCAACAACACTTTAAGTATACTCGCTTACTCACGTTCTGAAGGCTCACAAGAATACCGAGATAAAATTGCAGCATATTATAAGAAAAATGACATTCTAGTTAAAGCTAATGATATTATTGTTACTACAGGTGGAAGTGAAGCGCTACTTTTTGCTATGGGTACCATTGCAGATCAGGGAGACGAAATCATAATCCCAGAACCGTTTTATGCTAATTATAATGGATTTGCTATTTCATCTGGAGTAAAAATTGTTCCTGTTATATCTAAAATTGAAGATAACTTTGCACTTCCTCCAATTTCAGAATTTGAAAAACTGATCACTCCAAAAACAAAAGCTATTTTAATTTGTAATCCTGGAAATCCAACAGGGTATCTATATTCAAAAGAAGAAATCCAAAAATTGGCAGCTATTGTCATTAAACACGATTTATTTTTAGTAGCTGACGAGGTTTATAGAGAGTTTACTTACGATGGTTTGGAGCATTATTCTATTTTACAAGAAGAAAGTCTTGCAGAAAATGGAATCATTATCGACTCTGTATCAAAACGTTATAGCATGTGTGGAGCTCGTATAGGATGTTTGGTTTCAAAAAACAAGCAAGTAATTTCTACTTCCCTAAAATTTGCTCAAGCTCGATTAAGTCCACCAACATTTGCACAAATTGCCAGTGAAGCAGCTTTGGAAACTCCTCAAAGCTACTTCGATGAGGTTATAGTAGAATATAAAGACCGAAGAAATACACTTATAAAACATTTAAAGGAAATTCCTGGGGTAAAAGTAGGAGTCCCAAAAGGAGCTTTTTACTGTATTGTGGAACTTCCCATAAAAAATAGCGATGATTTTGCACAATGGCTTTTAGAGGATTTTGATCTTAATGGAGAAACTATTATGGTTGCTCCAGCAGCTGGTTTCTATTCTTCTCCCGGAGTTGGATTAAACCAAATACGTATAGCTTATGTCTTAAAAAAAGAGGATCTTATTAGAGCTGTAGAAATATTACAAATGGCCTTAAAACAATATCGAGATTGATGCAGATTGAAGAAAATAAATCCTTAAAAAAATACAACACTTTTGGAATAGATTGTACTGCTCGTTTTTTTGCTTCAATTAATAAAATAGAAGAGCTTAAAGAAGTCCTAAACAATCAAATTCATCAAAATATTTTTGTTTTAGGAGGCGGGAGTAATTTGTTGTTTACTAAGGATATTAATGCTTTGGTAATACATATTAATATTAAAGGCATTAAAATTGTCGAAGAAGATGAACACCATGTTTTACTGAAGGTTATGGCTGGAGAAAACTGGCCGGATTTCGTTCAATATTGTATTGAAAGAGATTATGGTGGTCTTGAAAATTTATCTCTTATCCCTGGCAATGTGGGTACTACTCCCATTCAAAATATAGGTGCCTATGGTGTTGAACTAAAAGATGTTTTTGAATGTTGTAATGCTATTTCCATACATGATTTTACAGAAAAGGAATTTTCCAAAAAGGAATGTCAATTTTCTTATCGTAATTCAATATTTAAAAATGAAGCAAAAGGAAAGTATATTATTACTAATGTGACTTTTAGACTTACGAAGAAAAATCATAAAAAAAATATTGATTATGGTGCCATCCAACAAAAATTATTCGAAAATAAAATAATAAATCCAAGTCTTAAGGATATTTCCGATACAATTATAGCTATAAGACAATCAAAACTTCCCGATCCGAATATGATGGGCAACAGTGGTAGTTTCTTCAAAAACCCAATTATAGATCTAGTTTTTTTCAAAGAATTTATTAAAGAGAATCCTAAGGCTCCATTTTATAAAATTTCAGATTCGGAAATAAAAATTCCTGCAGGATGGCTTATTGAAAAAGCAGGTTTTAAAGGAAAACGGCTTGGTGATGCTGGTGTTTATAATAAGCAAGCATTAGTTTTGGTTAACTATGGGAATGCTTCTGGTCAGGAAATTTTGGAATTGGCAACAATAATTCAAAAAAAAGTGAAAGATCTTTTTGGAATATCCATTGTTCCAGAAGTGAATGTGATCTAATCCAAAACAAACACCATATCTATAATATGAATTACTCCGTTTGTGCCAATAATATCACTTTTTCCAATTGTGGATTTAACGCCATTTTTATCTTTAATTATAATATTATTTGCATTCATTGAAGCAGTTAGAGTAGCTCCAGACAAGGTATTCAGTTTATATGTACCCCCATTATTTTTTATAGCTTCAACTAATGAAGAAAAGTCCATATTTCCCTCTATTATGTGAGTATTAAGAACATCTTTTAAAACCTCCTTATTTTTGGGGTTTAATAAGAATTTCATTTTTTTATCTGCAATATTATCAAAGGCTTTATTAGTAGGAGCAAAAACAGTATAAACTTCTTCATTATTTATAAGCAAATTTGTCATCTCAGCAGTTACCATGACTCTAACAAAAGTTTTCAATTCTGGTGTATACATCAGATTAATTAACACATTGTTCTCCTCACTAGTATTTTGAACTGATGAATTAGGGATCTGCTTAATTGTTTTTATTTCTTTATTAATAGTTTTTTTTATGGGTTCTTTTTCAGAAGATCCTTTATCATAGTTGTCATTGGGATCATTTTTACAAGAAAATAAAATAAGAATAAAACAAAAAACGCTAAAAGTACGATGTATAATTTTCATAAATAAATAAATATTAATTCCTGCTAAAATTACTAAAATTGAACCAAATTCAGCAAGAAAGATTGTACTTTTGCACTTTAATTCTTTGCTATGAAAATCGTTTTAATAACTATAGTTTTATTGCTTTTGGCAGTTGCTGGTATTGCAATAAAAATCTGGGGTAAAAAAGATGGTAAATTTGCTGGTACTTGCGCTAGCCAAAGCCCTTTTTTAAATAAAGATGGAGAATCTTGTGGCTTTTGTGGAAAAACACCGGATCAGTTTGATTCTTGTACCGAAGAGCATCAAGATTAATTAAACTCTTTTTATGGTACTACTATTTATGCTTGCTATTGTAGTACTAGTGAATTGTCTTTATTTTTTATTGTTTTCTAAGATTTCTTTTTTACAACATTCAAATAAAAAAAAGAAAGAATTTTTCCCAGTTTCATTGATTATTTGTGCTAAAAACGAATCTGAAAATTTAAAGGCACATATTCCTCTTTGGTTACAACAGGAGCATCCCAATTTTGAAATTATTTTAATTAATGATGCATCTACTGACAATACATTAGAAGTTATGGAATTTTTTTCTGAAAAGAATACCATCATTACTATTGTCGATGTAGAAAATATCGAGGCTTTTTGGGGAAATAAAAAATACGCTCTTACCCTTGGAATTAAAAAGGCTTCAAACCAGCGAATGCTATTTACAGATGCTGACTGTAAACCTGCATCCAATCAGTGGTTGCAAGAAATGTCATCTCATTTTAGCAAAGAAAAACAACTTGTATTAGGTTTTGGTGCTTATCAAGTATTTCCGGGGATTTTAAATAAGTTGATTCGGTTTGAAACTCTAATGGCTGCTGTCCAATACTTCTCTTATGCAAAAGCAGGAATTCCTTTTATGGGTGTAGGTAGAAATCTTGGGTATACAAGTAAACTATTTTACGATAATAAAGGTTTTATATCCCATATGAATATTCCTTCAGGAGACGATGATTTATTTGTTAATCAATCAGCAAATAAAAATAATACAGCACTATGTTTTTCAAAAGATTCTTTTACATATTCCATCCCTAAAAAATCATGGAAAGCTTGGTTTTATCAAAAAAAAGACACATAACTACTGCCAAATATTATCAATTCAAGCATAAATTCTTATTGGGATCTTACTATGTCTCACAACTTTTATTTTGGGTATTGGCAATTGCCACTTTGCTATTATTGGACTGGAAAATACCCTTGGTTATTATTGCCTTTAGATTTCTTATTCAATTTATCATAATTGGTAGAGCCGCTAAAACATTCAATCAAAAAGACCTCATACCATTACTTCCTATTTTGGAACTTTTTTTAGTGTTCATACAATTGAGTATCTTTATTTCCAATAGTATTTCAAAACCAACTTCGTGGAAATAAGTAAAAAAGAAATTTTAGAGCTGATAAAAAAAGCAAAAGAAGGATCTCAAACTGCTTTTAATTTTTTACTGGATTATTATTGGAATGATGTTTATGGATTTCTATTAAAAAGGATTAATAATGAGTATGAAGCTGAAGACATTACAATTGAAAGTTTTTCAAAAGCTTTCGATAAAATTGACACTTTTAATGAAAAGTTTGAATTTAAAACTTGGCTTATAGCTATTTCAAAAAACATTCAGATTGATAAAAGCAGAAAGAAAAATGCGGCTATTCAAATACAATCAACAGATGCATCAGACGAACAAGTAAAAAAAATACCTGATGACTCTCCCACTCCTGAAGATAAATTAATTACAAAACAAAATCTTGTCGAATTACTACATTATATTAAACAGTTAAAGCCTCATTATCAAGATGTTATAAACTTACGATATTTTCAAGAAATGAGCTATTTAGAAATTTCAGAAAAATTGGGAGAACCACTTAATAACGTAAAGGTTAGATTGCTTCGTGCTAGAAAACTATTAGCAGAAATTATTACTGAAAACCATACTAATTGAAACTTTCCATTAAAAAACTGGGGCCTGGGTTCCTATTTGCAGGCGCAGCTATTGGAGTCTCTCATTTAGTTCAATCTACTAGAGCTGGAGCTGACTTTGGTTTTGGATTACTTTGGGCTTTGCTTCTAATAAACTTGGTTAAATATCCTTTTTTCCAATTTGGTCCACGTTATGCTTCTGCTACAGGTGAAAGTTTATTGGAAGGATATCATAAAATGAGTAAATGGGTATTGTAATATTATTAGCATTTAGCTTTTGGTATCTTAGTACTTTATAAAAATATTTATAGGGTAATCTTTGTATCTTTGCCAGCAATTATGAGTACAAAAACCATAGAACCTAAAAAATTTGCTCCAAAGCCAAAATGGCTTCGTGTAAAACTCCCAACAGGTAAAAAATACACCGATTTAAGAGGATTGGTAGATAAATACAACCTCAATACAATTTGTACATCAGGGAGTTGTCCAAATATGGGTGAATGCTGGACAGAAGGCACGGCAACCTTTATGATTTTAGGAAATATTTGTACCAGATCCTGTGGTTTTTGTGGAGTAAAAACTGGAAGACCATATTCTGTAGATTGGAGTGAACCAGAAAAAGTCGCTCGTTCTATTAAACTGATGAAAATAAAGCATGCGGTGATAACATCGGTAGATCGAGATGACTTAAAAGATATGGGATCCATTCTTTGGGCAGAAACAGTTAAATCTATCAGAAGAATGAATCCAAATACAACATTAGAGACCCTTATTCCAGATTTTCAAGGTGTGACTAGAAACTTAGATAGAATTTTAGCAGTACATCCAGAAATAATCTCTCATAATGTGGAAACAGTACAACGGCTATCTAGAGAAGTTAGAATTCAAGCCAAATATGAACGTAGTTTAGAGGTTTTAAAATATTTAAAAAAACAAGGAGCATCACGTACAAAAAGCGGAATTATGTTAGGATTAGGTGAAACTCCAGATGAAGTGCTACAAACTATGGGAGATCTAAAAAATGTTGGAATAGACATCATTACAATAGGTCAATATTTACAACCTTCAAAAAGACATTTACCCGTTAAAGATTTCATTTCTCCTGAACAGTTTAACGAATATAAAGAAGTTGGTCTTAATATGGGGTTCCGTCATGTAGAAAGTGGTCCCTTGGTACGTTCTTCATATAAGGCACAAAAACACCTAACTTAACAGTTACTAATTATGGAAAAGACTGTTAAAATTGGTATTAATGGATTTGGACGAATCGGTAGAACTCTTTTTAGATTACTTCTTAACCATCCAACCATTAAAGTGGTGGCTATCAATGACCTTTCGGATTCAAGAACTTTGAGTCACCTTTTAAAATATGACAGTATCCACGGTGTCTTAGAAGAAGAAATAAACCATTCAGAAAATAAGATAATAGTTGCGGGTAAATCCATACATTTTTCTTCTTTTGCTAAATTAGAAGATATTAAATGGGGAGATATTGACATAGTAATAGAATGTTCTGGAAAATATAAAACTCGTGAACAATTAGAAAAACATATTGCTCAAGGGGCTAAAAAAGTAATTTTATCTGTTCCACCAATTGATGATTCTATAAAAATGGTTGTTTTAGGTGTTAATTCAACTATTTTAACTTCAAAAGATACTATTATTTCTAATGCATCTTGTACCACAAATAACGCTGCTCCTATGCTTAAAGTTGTCAATGATATTTGTGGCATTAAACAAGCATATATAACTACGGTTCATTCTTATACAACAGATCAAAGTTTACACGACCAGCCCCATAAAGATTTACGAAGATCACGTGCAGCGAGTCAATCCATTGTACCTACAACAACAGGTGCTGCAAAAGCATTAACAAAAATATTTCCAGAATTAGATTCAGTTATAGGGGGCTGTGGAATAAGAGTACCTGTAGCAAATGGATCATTATGTGATATTACAATTAATGTAAAAAAAGAAGTTAGTATAGAATCCATTAATGAAGCTTTTAGAAAAGCATCTGAAACAAATTTCAAAGGCATCATTCAATATACCAATGACCCCATTGTTTCCGTGGATATTATTGGAAATAAACATTCATGTATTTTTGACTCAGAAATGACTTCAGTAATAGGAAAAATGGTAAAAATTATAGGCTGGTACGACAATGAGGTCGGGTATTCATCGAGAATTATCGATTTAATCCTACAAATATCTAGGAAATAAGTATATTTAGCGTTGAAGTATGAGTGGTATATGAGTAATATTTTAAAAAAATACCTGTCAATAATTCCTCTATTAGTTTGCCTCTTTTTTTCGTATAATGTCTATACACAAGAGGTGAAACAGGACACTCTTTCACTTATAAAATATTATCAAAAAGAAGCAAAACAAGCTATTCTTATTCAAGATTTTGAAGCCGCGATTAATAATCTCACTGAAGCTGGAAATTTGATAACTCCCTCAAATGATAACATTTTAAAGGCAAGTATTCACCTAAGCTTTGCAGAATTACAATATAACTTACATGACTACAATAAAGCAGCTTCAGAAACAATAAAAGCCATTACGTATTTAAAGAAAACGGATGATGAATTACAATTGGGGAAAGCAAATAATTTATACGGATTAATTCTTATAAAAACTAAGAATTATAAAGAGGCTGAAAAATATTTAAAGGAAGCGGATACTTTTTTTACAAAATTGAATGATGAAAAAAATCAAGCAATAACAATATTAGCATTTGGAATTCTTGAACTTGAAAGAGGAAATCCAAAAGTTGCAATTAATTATTTTAAAGCTTCCTTGCCACTTTTAAATTATTATAAATTGCATCACCAAGAAGCGGAAGCTTATCTTAAAGAAGCAGAAGCTTTTTTAGAATTAAAAACAACACAACAAAACTTTGAAAATTTATATAATGCTAATGCTGCTCTTGAAAAAGCAATTACAATAGTAGAAACCAGATCATTTCCAGAATTAAAGATCGAAAGTTATAAGATTTCCTCTCAAATAGCAATAAGAGAGAACAATCCTGCAGAGGCTGAAAAGTTGTTTAAGCTATACACACACAAGAAAGATTCAATTTACAACTTGTATCTAAATGCAATATCAAGAAGTGCTGATTCTAATACAAATGTTGGAGATCTTAACGAAATAATAGCCTCACAACAAGATGATTTAGACGAAAAACAAAAGTCTATTAATTTTGGTAAAATGACTACAGGCTTGAGTGTTGCTTTAATTATTATACTCTCACTTTTAGCACTTTCGTTATTCAAAAACAATAATCTTCGTGCGAAGGCAAATGATCTATTAAAAGACAAAAATATTGAACTAACTCTTTCTAAAGAAAAAGCTGAAAGAGCTTCTCTCGCAAAAGCTCAATTTCTTTCAACTATTACCCATGAATTAAGAACACCTCTTTATGCTGTCACAGGATTAACCCATTTATTATTGGAGGAGGACCCTAAACCAGACCAGAAGGAGCACTTAAATTCCTTAAAATTTTCTGGTGAGTATTTATTATCTCTTATTAATAATATTTTAGATTTAAATAAACTTGAAGCTAATAAAGTTGAAATAGAAAAAACGGCTTTCAGCCTTAAAAAACGTATTAATGATGTTTTAATTGCTCTTAAAAAAACTGCCGAAGATCGTAAAAACAGTTTACTATTTGAATATGATGAAACTATCCCAGAAAAATTGATTGGAGACCCCTTAAAACTTTCTCAAGTTCTTATAAATTTGATTGGTAACTCTGTTAAATTTACCCAAAATGGAGAAGTTACTATTCGAGTTCAAAAAATTGAAAGTTCAAAGGATAAAGTTAACCTCCACATCGAAATAGAAGATAATGGCGTAGGTATATCAAAGAAAAAACAGAAAAGTATTTTTGAAACTTTTAACCAAGGTTCTCTTCAAATTAACAGAAAATTTGGTGGTTCAGGACTAGGTCTTTCTATTGTTAAAAATCTACTAGAGTTAATGAATAGTAAAATTTATTTAGATAGTCAACTTGGGAAAGGGTCTAAATTTTGGTTTGATATTTCTTTTAATATTTCCGAAGAGGATCAAGAAGATCAAAGCCAAGATAAAATTAGGTACGAGATTGATTATGCCTCTTTAGAAAACGTTTCGATACTTGTGGTTGAGGATAACAAAATTAACCAAATGATCACTAAAAAGATTCTTGAAAAGAATAAAATGGTTTGCCAAGTAGCAGACAACGGTATGGACGCTATTAAAATGGTGCAAGAAAACAATTTTGAAGTAATATTAATGGATATTCATATGCCGGGAATAAGTGGTATAGAAACCACTCAAAAAATAAGAGAATTCAATAAACAAATTCCAATTATTGCCTTAACTGCTGTAACAATTGACGAAAATTTGGATGAATTTTATAAAGCTGGATTTAATGAAATAATCCCTAAACCATTTAAACCTGAAGATTTCTTTGAAAAAATTTATCGATCTCTTGAAGCAAGTAAATCTCCAATTGATTAATTATCCTTGCTAAAACTTTCAATTTCATCAATAATAAATTCTTTAAAAAATTCCTCTTGGTTTTTTAATATAATTGTCTTTATTGGTAAGTAATAAATTGCAAATTTTTCTAATTTAGGTTGTAATCTTACAAAGTCTTTTTCGGTAGTTAGAATGATTTCTTTTTCTTTAAGTTGTTTTATATCTGAGGAAGAAAAATGATGATGATCTGGATACTTTTTATGTTCAAAATTAAATTGATTTTTCTTTAGAAAGTCAACTAATAGTTTTGGGTTTGCAATTCCTGTTACCAATGTAAACGTTTTGTTTTTAAGATAGTTTAATGAAAGTGTTTCAGTAACTCCATAAATATGTTCACCATATCCAATTTTTGAAAAATAAATTTTCTGGTATGAAGTTAAGTTAAGTTTAAATTGTATTTCTTGTAACTTTGCATAGGCCACTTTTTCTGGACATTTTGTCACCAAAATTAAATCTGCCCGCTTAGCACCTCTCTTAGATTCCCGTAAATTTCCAGTGGGAAGAAGATTATCATTTATGTATAAATCGCTGAAAGTAGTTAACAAAATATAAGTTGAAGCCTTAACTTTTCGGTGCTGAAATGCATCATCTAATAATATTACGTCAGCTCTAACTTTTAGTTGATCTATTCCTTCTCTTCGATCTGCGCAAACTGCTACGGTAACTTCTGGAAATTTTTGTTTAAATTGAAGTGGTTCATCCCCAACATCTTTTACAATACTATTTATTAAAACTTCTCTATATCCCGTAGTTTTTCTTTTATATCCCCTACTTAGTACCGCAACTTGATAATCCTTTTTTAGAAAATCTATCAAGAATTCTATCATAGGAGATTTTCCTGTTCCCCCTGTAGAAAGATTTCCAATACAAATTATTGGAGTTGAATAACTTACGCTCTTAAACCAACCCTTATCATAAAATAAATTACGTAAAAAGACTATGCCTCCATACAACCAGGAAAAAGGAAAAAGGAATTTCCGAAGAGTATTCATGAATTGAATTTTCACATTATAAAAAATAATGTTCGTTTCATATAGCGAAAATACAAATTCTCTTTAAAACGGGAATCTCATAATTATTATTTATAAAACGCATAAACTAGTATCTTTACTGAAAATAGAATGTATGAAAATAAAAGAGGTTATTTCAATATTAGAAGAATTAGCTCCATTGTCCTATTCCGAAGAATTTGATAACACGGGTTTATTGGTTGGGAACAAGAATACTACAGTCTCAGGAATATTAGTAACATTAGACACATTGGAAAGTGTGGTAGATGAAGCTATTTCCAATAATTGTAACCTAATTGTCAGTTTTCACCCCATTATTTTTTCTGGGTTAAAAAAACTTACCGGCAGAAATTATGTAGAACGTGTTGTTATCAAAGCAATCAAAAATAACATAGCCATTTTTGCTATTCATACTGCTTTGGACAATTCGTGGAATGGGGTTAATGCAATGATTTGTGATAAACTAAAGCTTGAAAAAAGAAAGGTTTTAATTCCAAAAAATAATACTATCCAAAAACTTTTTACTTATGTTCCTGTTGAAAGTGTAGTAAAAGTACGTGAAGCCCTTTTTAATGCAGGTGCTGGAAATATAGGTAATTATAATAATTGTAGCTTTAATATAGAGGGTACCGGAAGTTATAGAGGGAATGAGGATTCCAATCCAGTTGTTGGTGAAAAAGGTGAAATTAGATATGAAAAAGAGGTGCAAATTGGCGTAACTTTTCAGAAACATGTTCAGTCTTCGGTATTAAAAGCATTATTTAAATCTCATCCCTATGAAGAGGTTGCTTATGAAGTTACAACCTTGGAAAACAAAAATCAACAAATAGGTATGGGTATGATTGGTGAGATTCAAACCCCACTTGATGAAGAAGATTTTTTAAAATTTCTTAAAAAAACTATGAATACCAATTGTGTTCGACATTCAAAATTAACTAAAAATCTAGTTACCAAAGTTGCAGTTTTAGGGGGTAGTGGAAGTTTTGCTATAGATATCGCAAAACAATCTGGTGCTGATGTATTTGTGACAGCAGATCTCAAATATCATGATTTTTATAAAGCAGAAAATAATATTCTTCTTGCAGATATTGGTCATTATGAAAGTGAGCAATTCACAAAAGAACTTTTAATCTCTTTCCTTAATAAAAAAATTAGTACTTTTGCAATCATTTTATCGCAAATAGATACCAATCCTATCACCTATTATTAGAATATGGCAAAAAAAACAGAAATCACTGTAGAAGAGAAGTTAAGAGCTTTATTTGATTTACAACTTATCGATTCCCGTATTGATAAAATTCGAGATATTCGTGGTGAACTTCCATTAGAAGTTGAAGATCTTGAAGATGAAGTAGAAGGAATGAATACACGTCTTGAAAAATTAATTGATTCTGTAGAGGTAATTGAAAATGATATTTCTAATAAAAAAAATCAGATAGAAGAAGCTAAAGCTCTCATAAAAAAATATACTAAACAACAGGATAATGTTCGTAATAATCGTGAATATAATTCTATAAGTAAGGAAATTGAATTTCAAGATCTAGAGATTCAATTAGATGAAAAACACATTAAAGAATTTAAAGTTCAGATTGAACAGAAGAATGAGGTAGTTGAAGAAACTAAATCTCGACTTAAAGAACGTAGGGAACATTTAAAACATAAGCAAAGCGAACTTGACGAAATCTTAGCTGAAACAGATAAGGAAGAAAAAGCATTGCTGAAAAAATCTAATACTTACGAGAAAAAAATTGAAGAGCGCCTTATTAATGCATACAAAAGAATACGTGTTAACGTAAAAAATGGTTTAGCTGTTGTAGCAATTGATCGTGGAGCTTCTGGAGGATCCTTTTTCATTATCCCACCTCAAATACAGATGGAAATTGCAAGTCGTAAAAAAATTATTACAGACGAACATAGTGGACGAATCTTAGTGGATTTGGATTTAGCTAATGAAGAACAAGAAAAAAAAGAAAAACTTTTTAATAAAATGTAATCCAAAAAAATATAGATATTAACAAAATCTTCATTTTTTTGAGGGCTTTTTTTATTTGGCAAAGAAAGGTACTTTTGAGGTATACGTCCTATAAAAATATTTCGATATGAAAAATATTATTCTATTCACATTAGTTACTTTCCTATTTGTTATTCAAGGAGCTTGTCAACCATCAAATAAAAAAACCAAGGAAATTGAATCTAAATCCCATTCCAAAATTTCGGGAGAGCTAACTCCTGTTCAAGTTGAAAGTCAGGACGGTCTAAAACGAGCTTATTTTGCCAGTGGATGTTTTTGGTGTGTAGAAGCAGTTTATGAAAGTGTAGAGGGCGTAAAGGAATCTATTTCAGGTTATAGTGGCGGTCATACAGATAATCCAACCTATGAGGACAGCAATACCGGAATTACTGGACATGCTGAAGCAGTTGAAATTATTTACGATCCAAATATTATTGGTTTTAGTCAATTGATTGATGTATATTTTGCATCCCAAAATATCACTCAAGTAAATGGACAAGGACCCGATAGAGGGTCACAATATCGATCTATAATATTTTACCAAAACGAAGAGGAAAAGAAAATTATAGAAGAAAAAATCGGTTATTTAAACAAGCAATTAGGTGATAAAAAAGTGGCAGCCGAAGTGATACCTTTTCAGAAATTTTGGATTGCAGAAAATTACCATCAAAATTATGAAGAACTTCATCCTGAAAACCCGTATATTCAGAATGTATCAATTCCGAGATTGAAACGATTTCAAGAAAAACATCCAGAATTACTTAAAGAAAACACAAAACATTAATTTTTTTTTAGCTCTGTATTGATTTAAAACTTTGACAGAGCATCTTAAATCTTACGCGCTTTAAGCTCAAAAATTAATGGATACAATTTATTTGGGAGCTCGAAAAATCCATCTTTATTCTTTTTTAAATTAGGGAATATATCATAAGGAGAAGCATTGTGTTCATTGAAATATTCAATGGTTAAGCCTACTTCTATTAGAGAGTTTAATACTTCGCTTAAACTGTGATTCCATCCATACTCCTTACTCACCATATTGGATTTCGGATTAGCATAAGTTCCTTCATATTCCTCATAAATGGCTTCCTTCTGCATATAACCATATTCTAATTTTGGAGGGTTTGTAGAATAATCAAACATCCATGCAATGGGATGAAAATCCACTATATAAAAAACACCACCCAGATTTAGTCTTTCAGAAATCATCTGTGCCCAAGGTTTTAAATCAGGCAACCAACCTATAGTACCATAACTTGTAAAAACAATATCGAAAGTTTCTGAAATAAACTTAGAAACATCAAGGACATTACAACATACAAAAGTAGCATCTAAGCTTAGATCTTCATTGAGTTTCTGAGCCAATTTTATACCTTCTTCCGAAATGTCAATTCCGGTACATTTTGCTCCCATCCTACTCCAACTTAAGGTATCCTGCCCAAAATGACATTGTAAATGCAATAATGATTTCCCAGAAACATCTCCTAAAACATCTAATTCGTAACTTTTCAATGAAGATGTTCCTCTTTTAAAGCCTGCCATATTGTAGAAGTCGCTTGCAACATGAATGGCAACTTTTTTATTCCAAGTCTCTCGATTAGTATCAAATGCTTTTTTTATGTCCATTACTAATTATTTTTTGGTTAAAAACTGGAAAAGTGAATTGGCTTTGTAAACAAATATAAATTCCTATTTTTGTTTGAGGTTAAAATTAACAATTTTGATGTTTGAAAACAACTTAGAATACGCTAAAAAACTAGACCAACAGGATTCCTTGAGAAGCTACCGAAATAAGTTTTATATTCCTACAAACAATAAAGGTGAAGAACTAATTTATCTATGTGGGAATTCCCTTGGTTTACAGCCCAAAAATACTTCAGAATATTTACAACAAGAGCTGGAAGATTGGGCAAAATTTGGTGTTGAAGGTCATACCGATGCAAAAAATCCTTGGCTACTCTACCACGAATTTTTAACTAATTCTATGGCTAAAATTGTAGGAGCAAAACCCAGTGAAGTTATTATAATGAATAGCTTAACTGCTAATCTTCATTTTATGATGGTTTCGTTTTATCAGCCTACAAAAACTAAATATAAAATAGTAATTGAAAGCGATGCTTTTCCTTCAGATAAATATGCAGTGGAAAGTCAGATAAAATTTCACGGATTCGATCCAAATGAAGGACTGATTTTGTGGAAACCACGTGAAGGCGAAGAGTTATGTCGATTTGAAGATTTAGAAATGATATTAGATAAACAAAGTGATGAAATTGCTTTATTGATGATTGGAAACACTAATTATTATACAGGACAATCATTTCCATTAAAAAAGATAACCGAGTTAGGACACAAACACGATTGTATTGTAGGTTTTGATTTAGCCCATGGAGTTGGTAATATTCAACCTGATTTACACGAAAATGGAGCAGATTTTGCCGTTTGGTGCACCTACAAATATCTCAATAGTGGTCCTGGAAGTTTAGGCGGCTGTTTTGTTCATGAACGACATGCAAATAATCCAAATTTAAATCGTTTCACCGGATGGTGGGGACATAACAAGGAAACGCGTTTTAATATGCGCCATGATTTCGATGTTTTATCTGGTGCAGAAGGTTGGCAACTGAGTAATCCCTCTGTTCTATCTATGGCAGCTATTCGTGCTTCTTTGGATGTATTTGAAGAGGTTGGAATTGAAAATCTTAGGGAAAAATCGGTGTTGTTAACAGGATACTTGGAATATTTAATTGAAGAACTTAATGATTATAGAATCAATATCATTACCCCAAAAAATCGAGATGAAAGGGGATGTCAATTGTCCATTCAAGTTAAAAGTGCAGATAAGAAACTACATACTCAACTAACCGAAGCCGGTATTATCAGTGATTGGCGCGAACCCGATGTAATTCGTGTTGCACCAGTCCCTCTTTATAATAGTTTTGAAGATGTGTTTACATTTGTAGAGAGATTAAAAGAAGTGTTGAATTAAATAATGCACTCAATAAAAAAAATCTGATTTAAATTCATGAATACTAAAGAAAACATATTAATAATTGGTGCAGGTCTATGTGGAAGTCTTTTAGCATTACGATTAGGACAACGTGGATATTCTGTAAAATTAGTTGAAAAACGACCCGATTTAAGAAAAGTAGAACAAGACGCAGGGCGTTCAATTAATTTGGCATTTTCAGATCGCGGAATGAAAGCTATGAGAATGGTGGGCTT
>PVMK01118153.1_pt1 | contig 27829 bp, 26 predicted proteins | sample 1853481 | NCBI WGS metagenome assembly PVMK01 (sample SAMN08533507, study PRJNA380276) | Marine sediment metagenome, whole genome shotgun sequencing project. | reverse complement strand
ATAATATCATTATTAGTCATATTATCTATTTAGATTTGTTTGATAAGACCTTCTCCATCTTAAAATCATCCATTATAAACCCCCCTCCAATGTCTGTAATACTCGGTCCAATATTTTTGAAACCTAATTTTTCATAGGCACGTATTGTATTTAGGTTGTATTTATTCACCCCTAGCTGTATTTTAGAAAGCCCTGATTCTTTTGCTATATTTGCGACAAATGACATTGCCGTTTTTCCGATTTTTTTTCCTCTAAATTTATGAAGTACATAGATCTTGCTTAAAAATATTACATTTTGTTCTTTATTAAAAGATAAATATCCTACAGATTCTTTATTATAATTAATTAAATAATAAAAAGAACCACTTTTAATTTGATCTTTCATACTATCAACCGCCTGGTATTTATCCAACATATATACCACCTGATCCAATCCTATAATGGGTACGTAATACTCATGCCAAATAGTATGGGCAAGTTGTTCTATAAGAAGAAGATCTGTGGTTGATGCTGCAATATTTATTTCAATCATTTTGATATGTTATTCTATACACAAATTGTGGTTTAACTATTTTGTTGTCCAACCCCCGTCAATAAGCATGATATCACCAGTAATAAGAGAGGCGGCATCTGAAGCAAGGAATACTACAGCCCCTGCAACCTCCATCGGTTTTCCAATTCTTCCCAATGGAATTCTATCGAGAACACTTTGTCTAAAATCCTTATCCTTAAGCCATGGTTCAGTACCAGGTGTTTCAATAAATGTTGGCGCCACCGCATTTACATTGATATTATATTTAGCCCATTCAGATGCCAGGTTTTTGGTTAAATGATTTATGCCGGCTTTGGTCATACAGTAGATCGACTCATCATCCAAAGCTATAAAACCAGCCTGTGAGCTCATATTAATAATACGACCTGAGCCTTGTTTGATCATCTGCTTGCCAACAGCTTGTGCCGTAAAAAAGGTACCCTTTAAATTTAGGTTGATGGTGTAATCAAAATCTTCTTCTGTTACCTTTTCCGCAGGATTGTCTGGTGCAACACCGACATTATTCACTAGAATATCAATTTTTCCAAATTTATTCACAACATTTTTTACTGCGTCATTGATCTGCTGGAGACTGGATACATCCATTTGTAAACGAATCACTTTCCTCCCCATATCTTTGATTTCCTCCTCCAGCTCCTTTGCGGAATTGATGTCTCTTAAACCTAAGCCAATATCTGCACCAGCATGTGCTAATGCCAAAGCACAAGCCCTCCCAAGCCCTCTTGCAGCGCCAGTGACAAGGGCAACTTTTTTTGTAAGCGCAAAATTTGGATATTGTTTTTCAGGTTCTTGCATATATCTAAAAATTATTTAATCGTTTAATTTCATGACCAAGCACAAATATTCTAAATTGATTTGGTAATTGAGCTCTATTTTTTTGGAATGTTAATATAATAAAGATACCATTTTAAAGAGTTTCTTTTAACCATTTATAAAATTCTCGATGCCAAACCAATGAATTTTGATAATCCAATACCCAATGATTTTCTTCCGGAAAATAGATGAGTTTGCTTTTTATCCCTTGCAACTGTGCTGCTTGAAAGGCCTCTAATCCTTGGCCAATTGGAACTCTGTAATCTTTCCCCCCCTGTATGATCAGAATAGGTGTATTCCAGTTCTCTACATGTTCTACAGGATTGAAAAGAGTATAACTTTTTTGAGCAGCCGTATTATCTTTTTCCCAGTAAGGACCTCCGAGATCCCAATCCACAAAGAATAACTCTTCCGTAGTTCCGTACATGCTTTTTTCATTAAAAATACCATCATGTGAGACAAACGTTTTGAATCTATTTTCATGAAAAGAGGCTAGATAAAAAACAGAATACCCACCATAACTTGCTCCAATACATCCAATTCTATCATTATCTACATAGGATTCCTTGGAAAAATCGTCAATGGCGGAAAGATAATCCCGGATATTTTGACCGCCATAATCTTTGCTGATCTGTTCATTCCATTCCACTCCATAACCAGGCATCCCTCTTCGATTTGGAGCAATAATAATATAACCGTTTGCAGCCATTAGCTGAAAATTCCACCGATAAGAATAAAATTGACTCAAGGCTCCTTGTGGTCCACCTTGACAGTACAACAAGGTTGGGTATTTTTTATTCGGATCAAAATTAGGTGGATAAATAACCCAGGAGAGCAGATCTTTGCCATCGCTTGCTTTTGTTATTCTTTTTTCAATTTTTCCGAGGGTTAATTTATTATAAATATGCTCATTTTCATGTGTCAACGATTTCATTTTGCCATTTTTCAGATCAACAATATAAAGTTCGGGAGCATGATTCATATCTCTCCTTGAAACAACCATTTTATTCTTAGCCTGCCCAACGATTCCATTAATATCAAACTGACCTTCTGTTAATTGCTTTGGTTGTGTAGATTTTGAAATTTCAATTTCAAATAACTGAACTGTCCCCAGGATCGGTGCATTGAAATAAATTTTATCTCCGTTAGTACTCCAAATAAAACTATTTACAGTCCCGTCCCAATCTTTGGTAAGATTGATATCATTTCCATTTCTACGAACAATAATATCGTTTTTATCTGCCTCATAACCATCTCTTTTCATTTGTAACCAGGCCAATTCCCCTAGGGTAGAAAAAGCAGGAGCCACATCATAACCTTTATTGTATTCTGTTAGATTGCTCGTTTTTTTCGTAATTAGATCATATTCGTAAATATCTGAATTCGTACTTACGGCATACTCCGTTCCGTAACTTTTTTTAGAAACATATAGTACTTTTTTACTATCAGGGCTCCAAATATAATCTTCCTCTCCGCCAAAAGGTTTTTGCGGGCAATCGTAGGGTTCTCCTTTCATTAAATCTATTTCACTATCTTTAGATTTTATAAACAGATGACTAAATAGGCCATCTTCCCAGGTGTCCCAATGTCTATAGTTCAAAGACTCATAAATTTTGACATTTGACTCAGGTACATCCTTATAGTAGTCTTGAGCAATAACCGGTTTTAGTTTTACATCTTTGGTATATATTTCATACTTGCCATCCGGTGAAATCAATGGATTAGCGATAAGATCAGAATAACTTTTTATCGACTTAGGTTCACCACTATCAAAAGGTAAAACAAAGATCTCTTTACTTTTATTATTTTCTTGTAAGTCTACTACTGAAACCGTGTAAACTACACTTTTTGAATCATCGCTCAATCCAACAGCAGAAACTCGTTTAAGTGTAAGAAGCTGTTCAGGAGTCATAGCATTTTGAGCAATCAGAACTGAATTTATCCCAAATAACAGGAAAAATATGTACGTTTTTTTCATCATATAAATTTTTCATAAAGTTATGAAACGAAAATGAAAAATAGGATCAATTATTTCACAAAAGAGAATGATTATAAGGACTGCTCTGGATTCTCCATTATGTTAATATCTGTCACCCAAACAGTCAGGCGACGGACATCTTATAGCATACAATCAAGCAGATAAAAATACCTGTCCTACTTGGATAAATCTTTAAAAAGTAAATGAAATTTGCAACAAATAATCGATAACAATTTCTTAATAATAGGGATTAGAGATCACTATAGGCTAAATCATTTTAAGATAGAGTTTTCAACAATCAATGGATAAACATATCCTGCACCATATTCTTTATCCAAGGATACAGTTCCTTCAAAGGTTACAGTGTCACCCACTTTTACTTCGGTTAATGTTGTAAATGTAAGGTCTGATTTTCCTGCATCATTGCTGCCATCTTTTAGATGTACCCAGTTTCTATCCATAATATTTTTGTTGACCTTGACCACTAGCCCTCGAATGAGCACTTTTTTATTAGCGTAATGAGTTTTGTTTTTATAGAGTTCAGCTATGATAATTCCTCCTGGCGCAGGTTCAATATGAATGTCCTCTTTCAGTACTTTTCCTTTTGTTTGTTTTAGATGTATTGAATCTGAAGGATTTTTTTGTGAAATTTGCGGAGATAAGCTAATATTTTCTACAAATAAGATCTCTTCAAATACCCGGTCTAATTCTTTGCTTTTAAAATTATTCATCAACAGAGCATTTTTATAATAAATAACATCTTCAACTTTGGTATCTGTTTTACCAACAGCCATCCAATAGTCCTGATTACTTTCAGTTACCAATAAAAAGCTATAGCTACCCCCTTGAATTACCTCTTTAACTTTTACTTTGTGTACGGAAGAATTCTTAGCTAAGGGAGAATACGCTTCTTTGTCGTTTTTACAAGAACTTATTAAAATAAAACCTGTAATTATAAAATATAATAATCTCATTATCTATAATTTTAATCAAATATTTAGGTAACAAAAGTAGAGTTATTAACTCAATAGAAATATGACATAAGTTAGTTTTCGGATTTTTAATCCTAATCTAAGGCCTGGCTTCCAGGATCAAATTAAAAGGAGTTTCGGTTGCTTTTCTATAACTGCTGAAACCACCGGAAATGATCGTTTCTTCTAAACGTTTTTCTCCTGCCTGAGCACCCAATGCCAATCCAACTTCCTGATTAAGTGAACAAGGGACGCATAACATTGTTGAAAAAGCATAAAAGGCCCTGCCAACCGGGTTTAGGTTCTCTGCTAAGGAACCTTTTGCAAAAGGTTCCACTATCATACAAGTCCCATCCGGTTTTAAAGCTCTTTTTACGTGAGCACAAGCTCCTACCGGATCGCCCATGTCATGGAGGCAATCAAAGAAGGTAATAAAGTCATAATCAGTTCCTGAAAAGTTCTTGGCTGTTGCTAGTTCAAAAGTTACGTTATTAACTCCTGCATCTTTCGCTCTGGAAGTAGCTTTTTCAATGGATTTATCATGAAAATCGACTCCTAAAAATGTAGAATTGGGATATGCCTTAGCCATTATTATTGTTGAGGCCGCATGCCCACAGCCGATGTCTGCAACTTTAGCGCCATTTTTTAGTTTTTCTTCTACACCGTCTAAAGATGTGATCCAACTGGAAGTCAGATTGTCCTCATAGGATGGGCTAAAGAACTTTTCTGTACCACAAAACAAACATTTATTATGATCTCCCCACGAAACACCTTCACCGGTTTTAAAGGCTTGTTCTATTTTTGGTTCATCCATGTAAACGGAAGTAATTGCATAAAAAGCACCTGTCATAAATACAGGACTTTTTCTATTGCCGAAAACTGCAATTTGCTCAGGGGACATAAAGAAATTTTCATTTTGAATGTCATATTGGATGTATCCGGAAGCAGCTTGTGCGGATAACCACTCTCTTATATATCTTTCTGCAGTATTTGTTTTTGTGGCAAGTTGCTGGGAAGTCATCGAACCTGATTCTGCAAGAGTTTCATAAAGCCCAAGTTTGTCACCAATAATTACCAAGGGTCCATTTGCAGCAGCGCCCATTTCGGTCACTACTTTTCCTAATAAGTCGTGTAATTTTTCTTCATTTAATTCCATAATTAAAATATTTTTTATTTCCTTTTATATCATAACCTCACTAATTTGAATAATAGGTTTAATATTGGTGAAGTTGGGTAGATCAGCCATGATTGTTTCTGCGTTTGGCCCAAAAGAGTTTTCAAAGCTCTCCATGGTATCGAAGTATAAATTTCCCATTGCGGCAAAGGGTGCGGGTGAGTTAGGAGTGCCACCCCCTAATCCATTTTCAACTGTTGCACCTATTACGGCATCCCCTAATAGTCCTCCCACCATGGGAACGTGAGTGTTACTGTAATAATCCATGTCAAATGTTTTGCCATCTCCATTTGGGTATAATATGCTTACCTTTATCGTACCTTTTTTCATAATTTATGTTTTTTAAACTTTATTTTTCACTCAGTTGTTTTAAGTTTCAATAGGGGCTTATTTCCTTTTACGTTGTTTCCGAACAACTAAAGAATAAAAATAACAGAAATAAGATCAGTAATTTTCTCATTTTTTTCAATTTTAGAATTAAATAAAGATGACTTCACTGAGTGACATTATAAATATAATTATCCTTGAAATCAATTACAACGAACTTAGGACGAGGGTAGCTAATTTCTGTCCGAACATGCTATTTTTATTTCCCAATGAAAAATTGATGAGTTGCTAATTTGTGATCTTGTTCATCTAGATAGAGGTTCTAAATACAATTTCACCTAAGGCATTGGAATATTTGATAAATTGACTTTTATCTTTCAATCGAAAAGAATTCCCAGAGGAAGAGCCTCGAGGATAGATGGTTCCATAAATTCTATATTCTGGGTTTTCCAAAAAAAGTTGAACTTTAAATACTGTTCTTAAATTGATCAGATACCCATTGATTTAAATTACCCAGACCTTGGAACTCATTTTTCAGAGCATCAATGTCTTCTACTGCTCTAAAATTATTTTTATTCATATAAGCAAACATTTTACGCAGATCTTTGCCCATAACCATCAAGGTTATAATGCCGGGTAATTTCTGATACGTGATCTTCTTGTTTAGTACCTGTGAAAAAATTTCTGCAACTTCACCTAAGTTTTTTTCATCGGTGGCAATGGTAATTGTTTTATTTTTATAGTTCTCCGGATTTTTTATTACCTGAGCTGCTATTTTACCTATATCATCTGTACTGATGTATTGTTGTATTACATTTTTATTCAAAGGCATTACCAACTTTCCTTTTAGAATTCTTTTAGTGATCTCAGGGTTTAAGAAATTCTCATTGAAGGAGGCAGGTCTTAAAATAGTAAAGGTGATATCATTTTGTTTGATATATTCTTCTAACTCATTTTTGCTGTCGAAGTGGGGGACTCCTGTTTTTAAATCAGCACCCAAAACGGATGAATATACGATATGTTCTATGCTATGTTTCTTAGCTTCGGCAATAAACATTCTTCCCTGTTTTATTTCATTTTCAGCTCCTTGCTCCATCGCTTGTACAAAGAATACAGTATCTATATTTTCTAAATAGGTATTATAAGAAGATTGATCATCTAAATCTCCTTCTAATATCTGTACTCCAATCTTGCTAAGTTCCTTAGCCCTGTCGGAATTTGTATTTCTTGTTAAACCAAATACTTTAACATTTTCATTTATCAAATTCCGAGCAACAGCTCCTCCCTGTTTTCCTGTTACACCGGTAATCAATACATTTTTTACTGTTTCCATGGACCTAACTTTTTAAATTAGAATAATGGTGTTTTATCTCTTCAATTAATTACCCGCTCATATTTCCAAAAGAAGTAAATTATGCAGGTTTTTTGAAAAAATCACCTATAAATATAGGAAAACCTGATCAATACCCGTTCTTATCCTTTGAATTTCAGCTATTCAAAACAGAAAAGGATGTTGTTGATGCCTTTATCAGTAGCTAATCTAAAGCAACTTTATAAAAAGATGTAATTTTATTTATTTCTTGATAATTTTATTTTCTCAGGGAATTGGTATGCTGTAGACAAATCTTAGAGATGCAATAAGTCCATCATGGAAAGAAACGTTTTTTTGCACTCTGTCATCACCAATACTAATAAGGGGTAGACTGAAATCAACCTTCTGATCTGCCTCATACTGTGCATAACTTCTGCCAATAGCATATCCTAACCTTCCTTCGATATAAATATTACCAGCAAGTCGATATCTGGCAAACAGAGTTTCGTCAATACTTTTACGTTCCAAATAATCTCCTTCATAATCAACTTCTCCCAAACGGTAGGTAGTAGTTAAACCAAAATGACTTAATCCAACATTAAGTCGATCACTTATTTTGTATTTTATTTTTGCGTAAACGGGTATCAGCCCGGTAATAGACCAGCTATCATTTATATGCCAATTCAAATTTATCAGAGGAACCAGATAAGGGCCAAAGAACTCCTGATTATACATTGCTCCAAAACCCATTTTCAGTTTATCGCTGAATAATTTTTCATACAATACCATTCCTCCGTATTGGAAATGAGTTCCATCTATATTATGAAAATCTGACATTAGTCTTGGTGAAAAAAAGATCTGAAGAGCACGACCTTCCGAAAATTTTTGAACCAATCCAGTACGCAGAATAATTCCGTGTACATTAATTGGATTGACAATATCTTTTGGCATTTCTTCATTGTCAGAAACATGGAAGTAGAAATAGTTCACACTAGTATACCAAATGGATTTCTCCGAAATTTTGGCCGGGGCAACCAAGCCTGCCATGAAACCAACCTCTTTAGCTTTTCCGTCATAAATAGAATCATAGGATGAGGGAAAGCCATAACGACCTGAAAAGGTAAGAAGGTCAATCGTTTCCTGGGCAGAAAGTGCCATGCTAAAACATAATGCAATTGTAATTGAAATAAAATATTTCATTTATAGTATGGGTTTATGTGTTTTGGTTATGCTCAAGCATTTTTGAGTATAATGATATTGGAATGAAATATTTTTTAGTGAGGATAGCAACGGCAATATATACAATTACTTTTAAATTCCGTGTTACTGTTGTTTATTTTCACCGATAGGTGGCAATTATTTTTTAAGGAAAGAATATTTAACGTAAGCAGGCAATCACAACCACAATAATGCATTCGAAAGTTAATTACAAATATAGCTAAGCCTACAAAATCTTTTCATACAGTTTTTAATAGAAGGTATTAAGTTCTATAAAAAGATTGATATTAAGTGTGGCGTGTAAATGACAATCAAGTAATTATATATAGGGTAAGTCCATAAAAAAAAAGAGCTGAAATCTCAGCTCTTTTCACTTGTTTAATTTTTTGTAATCATTTCCTTTTGTGAAATAATTGATTAAACCTGCCCGTCAGGCAGACGGGTTTATTCATGTTCGTTTCATACCATTTGAAATATTATTTTTCCATCAAGGATTGACTGTAGTAGGCGTTATCACCGGTTATTTTCCCTTCGTCATTAAAATCATGAATTAAAAATAGCGGAAAGACTATTTTCTTTTTATCGGATTTCCTAATCATTCTTACTTTCCACCAGGACTGTACCACTTTGGCATCACCTAGTTCATAATTTAGATAATCCGGATATCCTTGAACATCAATACCTGTAATCTCGTAATTCTCCAGCATTTTTTTCATGCCTTCCTTCTCTTGGTCCAGTGTCAAACTTTTTGCTCCCGGTAGCATATGGATATTTCTAAAAGTTGCTTTTTCATCGAAATAACTGTAAAAAGTATCCATGTCATTGTTCTCCAGTGCAGCCATCATTCTTCTTACACTATTAATATTGTCATGATGATTATAAATGGTTCCGTTTTCTCTTGAGCCATAACTTTGTCTTAATTCTTGCCATACAGTACCATTACCGTAATGAATTACCATTGTAATTTTATTGTCCTTATTTACCGTATATAAACGGTGTACCTGCATGTCAATTTTGACTCCCGTCTTATTATGAACTCCTTTCATAGTATTCCAGGTTTGTACCCAAACAACATCTTTTTGATCTTCATCTTTATATTCTATAGCATCAGGATATGCTTCTCCGGAACGTTCTATGCTTAAGTAAGCTACATTTTTTTTCCACCAGTTTACATTTTTCATAGTACGTTCTTTGTTCCAGGGCTTGGCATCTTTATTAGATTCTGTACCATTCCAAGATTTGAAATCATCTGCTAAAAAGCTGCCCACTTTTTCAGCATCGCCCTCAACAAATGCTTTTGTCATAGCCTCTACGACATCGATAGCCGGATGATCAATGTAAACAGTTCCGTTTTTTTTTCTTTTGTGAATAGGAAATAATGGTGAAAACCATCAAACCGAGTAGTAGAATTTTTTTCATTTTTATTTGATTTAGGTTATAAATAGGTTATTGTCATTACTAATAATCATTATATTTTCGATGAATTTTTACAATAGAAGATTAGTAAAGCTCAAATAAAGGCTATTCCATATTTAAAACCCACAGACTTAGGACGAATGGGTAGTATTCTTTTCCGAAGGTGCCATTTTATTTTTCAAAGGAATGTGGAGTGTATATTTATTTAGTTAGTATCTTCTATAAATGTGTCTCTAATTCGTCCACAAATATGATAAAGATCCAATGGTTAATGATTGGATTAATTCTTCCTAAGACGTCTCTTTGTTATTAATTTTTTTAGCTTAGTGAGAAGAAAACATTGATTTTAGTTTAAATCATCAGGATTGTTCTGTTTCCTCTTCTGAAGATGGACCATCCTTAAGTGGTTCTTTATTTTTTTTTTTGCATTGCTTTTTTTACTTGCAGAGGCTTCCGAATTCTTTGTGGGTTTGGGCAATATTTTTGCGTCTTGAAATTGATTTGGCAGATCCTTGATATGAATATCTTGCTGTGGGAAAGGAATTTCAACACCCATTTCTTTAAATCGGTTATAAACGTTAATTGAAACTTCACTTTTTGCTTGTAAACCAATCTCATAGGGTACCCAAAAACGTAATTTAAAATTCAATGAGCTATCTCCAAACTCACTGAACAAGGCCATTGGTGCCGGGGTCTTTAATGCATCTTTATATTCATTTGCAACATCAGAAAGAATTTTAAGGATCTCGTTCGGATCTGATCCATAGGTTGTACCAATCAATATTTCAACACGTTTTATATTGTTGGAAAGAGTCCAGTTGATGAGGTCGTTGGAAATTAAATTATTGTTAGGCACTACGACTTCGGCACCATCAAAAGTGCTTATAGTAGATGAGCGAACGCCTATCCTGCTAACCGTTCCAAGCAAATTATTAACTTCCACTGTATCACCGGGTAAGATCGGTCTCTCAAAAACTAAAATTAAACCCGATATAAAATTGGAAACAATACCCTGTAATCCAAATCCAATACCCAATCCAAGCGCTCCTGCCATTAAATTAAACTTACTTAAATCGATACCAAGTGACGAAAGGGCTAAAACAATACCGAATATAATAATGAAATACCTGATCACCAAAGAGATAGCAGCAGGAATTCCTTTTGGTACGTTTAAAAATTTAAGAGAAACGCCACCATCATCAAAAAGGAATGAAATAAAACGTGTGATAAGGTAGGAAACAGTTAAAATTAAAATAAAGGTCAAAATTGCACCGACTGTGAAGGTGATAGTTCCCATGTTATAGGGTTCCGTAAAAATATCCGTAAAATAATCGGTTAGAGGAGTTAATAGATCCACCCCTCGAAGAAAAAACAGGATCCAGAAAACAAACGCGAATACACGGAGCACTTCCAATGATTTTTTTTCAATTGCAAATTTTTGATCCGGATCAACTGATTCCCTCTTACTAAAATGTCTGTGAATTAAACCGGTAGATACTCCCCCAAATATCATTAAAATTATGTAAAATATGATCGTAATTATACTACTCTGTATATTTATTTTTAAGGTGAGGTCTGTCAGATTGGTATATCCGAGTACATTGGATACGATCGAGATAATACTTAATAAATAAATTAGAGGAACTGCATGGATCAATAACAGACCGAATTTACCTATTTTCATTTTCCTCGTTTTAATATAAGGATAAGTAAATCGGAATAAGAGAATGATCACAATAAAAGCCTCCACCAAAAGATAGATTCTATATTGAACACTGCTAAACCAGACATAAGTTTTAGCCGTATCTAAAATGAAGAATAAAACTACAAAGTAGGTTATTTTTTTAAACCGATTGTACATGTATGGTTGCAACAATGGGATGGAAGCAATGAGTATTAACAGTATTAAGGAGTCACCGAATAGTGTAGGTGCATTGTGAAAAAATAATTTCGCAAACACTAAGGATAAGAAAATAATACTGGCTAAAGAGTGATTTAACACAATGTCTTTGGCATTTTGAAGATCGCCATCCTCCTCGTTAAACGGAAATTTAACATAAGATCTTTTTAGTAATAAGAACAAGGAAATAAGCAAGGCAACTACAATCACATAGAGATAAATATCGCTTTCGCTAGTATCAATAAATGAAAAAATTCGGGAAATATTTTCGGAAACTGACTCTATTTTATCTTTTTTGATCTTATTACTAACTGTTTTAAGCGAAGTTTTCCAAAGAGGGGCGTGGCGTAAGTAAAATAAATCGTAAGTCTCTGAATATTTTAGAGCGTTCAGGTTTTCAATTGCCTTATTTATAACCGTTTTTTGATTATTAATTTTGGATTCTAGCCTTAGAAGTTTATTGCTGGCATCAACGTAAGATTTTTTTGATTTTTTTACCTTGTTCAGAATAATTTTTATGCTAGTTGAAATTTCCGGTGGAACTTTTTCTTCTATTGCATGCTGATAAGTTAATTCCCAGGTTTTTTCTTTAAAGGAAATTTCTTCGATCAACCTTAAATTTCTTTTTTCAGAATCATTAACTGTAGATTCCCAATTGTTCAGATTATAATGTTCAGCATTCCACTCCCTAATAAGAATATTTATTTTTTGACGGTTCGGATTTGATTTGATAAAATTATCTGTTCGTTTTTTCCGTTTTTTGACTAATTGTATGTAGCCGGGTAAAAGAGAGTCAATTTGAATTATGCTACTGCTTGGTAGAATTTTCTTATCTGACAACCTGATTGCTTCGTTGGTTTCCTCAATTTTCTGAATGATTTTAAGAACAGGTATAGCCTCTGGTTTTACAACCATCGATGAATCGATTACAATTCCTGTTTGTTTTGCTTGCGAAAATGAAAAAAATGGAGCTAACAAAATAGCGATCAGCGTAATTTGTCTAAAGAATAAATTGAATTTATCTTTCATAATTATTTATGGTTGATCATAAATAGCTAAGATAGTATTTTTATTTATTTCAAATTTAAAACTATCGGCTCTTTGGGTGGAAAGTCTTCTGACGGTAACGCCCTGATGTTATAATAATAGAAAACAAATTAAGAAGTAAGAAGAAAGATATACATTAGATATTCAAAAGGGCAAAAATTATACTTGATGCCATTTAAGGGGCTGGTCAGAGTAACATTCTTGGCAGGCTGATTTTTAATTGATATGATAGATAAGTTCTATACTTGTTACCTCCTTTGGCTATAATTGGTGATTATAAAAAAAGAGTTGCCCCTTGAGTCAACTCCCTTTTTTATTCACATCAGATGTTTAAATGAATTTTCCATTTTCATCTGTTTTAACTCTGATACGTTCATCGCCATTTTCAAGAATGAGTTTATATTGTTTTTTAGTAAGACCTCTATCTTTATGATAGCTAACTAGGTAGGTATCCTTGTAAATTTCCCACCCTGGAAATCTTTTTTCTACAGACTTCTTCACAGCTTTAGGTGGTTGAATATTTACAAATTTCTCTATGGTCCTAATAATTTTTCCATCCTTATCATAAACCGCTACAATTCTACCTTCAGGAATATAAAAAGAAACATTGTAAGTATCGTATTCATCCTGATAAATATCTGAGTTCTTAAGATCGTGGTTTGCTACTTTTTGTTCAAGTAACCTAACAGGAACAGGGGCTGCAGCATTGTCAATGCTGTTCAAGTATTTATAGTTCATTGCGTGCACCTCGATTTCGGGTAACATTCCTTCATCAACAACCTGAGCAATAGCTTGAATGGTTAACCCAAATTGGGTAGTTAATGCGATTACAAATAAACCTAGGATTATTTTTTTCATAATTAATAATTTTAGATTAGACACATTTAATAGATTAGAAAACTCTAATGATTTTGATATAATAAAACCTATTGAAAATAATTATATTCTAAATTTTTAATTTATTGCTCATTAGAGCTTGTAGTTCTTGATATTAATTTAGAATGTACATAAGGATTAGAATTTATATTGACAATATAAATTTATGGACATTTAAAATTAATTAATATAAAAATTAGTTAAATTAATTACAATTTTGAATCGATTGATTGCAATTTTGATGCAAATAATTGAAATTTCCAAAAAAGCTATTTTTTAATGGATTAAAATCATTTTTTTTACCTTCCTGTTCAATAATTTCTTTGTGATTTCTTATAAATAGATAAGCCTGATTAAATTTGTTTTAGGTCACATTCAAAAATGATTAATAAATCAATTCACTAGTTTTTTATTAGTTCAGTATATACCTTTTTCATTATCTCAGTTTTGCCTTCATTTTCTGCTACAGCATTCGTAGTAAACATCATGACACCACTTGATTTCCCTTCTAATCCTGCTCTAAGTACAATTTCAAATTCTTCATTGCCAATGATATTTGAATCATTATATGCTTGAACGATGGGCCAAACTTTTGGATAGGAATTATAGCTTATTGAAAGTCGATTACAAAACCAATTTATATTCTCTTTGACCCAATCGGGATTTCTTCCCATTCTTGAATGGTATACCATAGGTGAAAATACATCGATAGTCTTTTTTAGCAGATCATAGTCAAGTCCAAGAATACGGCGTCTGGCTCCATTAAATTCCTCATCGTTCCACGGGCAATGATAAAGACCCAGTAGAGCCTGGGGTCTAATTTTTTTGATGATGTCTTTCATTTCGAAAGCCCACCTATAAATTACCTGGCATCGCCAGTCACGCCACGAAGTATCATGGTTACTGAGTATCCATATTGCCTTCTCTGAGATCGTGCCTTTGGGAATTTCTATTCCTGAATCTACTGAAAAAGTATCAAGACAATGGTTGCAAAAACAGGTTTCCGGTAAGATGGGTTCAGGCTCTTCAAATTGAGCGTGCCAATGAACATAATCCATCCATACACCGTCCAGATCATATTCTATAAGTAGATCTCTCAGTTGATCAAAACGATACTCACGGAATCCTGGTTCGGTTGGACAAACACCCATAAACCAGGATGCCGCCTTTACTTTTTCACCTTTCTCATTAATTGCCCATGCTTCCGGGTGTTTATCGACATAATTTTTACCGTTCAAGGTGGCAAACTCGGCGAAAACTTTTAGGCCCTCTGATCTGGCCCTATCTATCATTTCATGATTTATTGAACCGCTGTGAACAAAAATGGCATTGATGCCTAGCTCGTCGAGTTTCAATCCTTTATCCCAAAAGGGTTTGGGATTTCCATAAACACCCCTTATCTCAACAACTTTGTTAGGTACTTGGTCGCAAGACACAAATGTAATTAAACCTAATATTATAAAAATCAGGGTATTAAATTTGACTCTCTTAGAGTGCTTAAATTTTTTATTCATGATACATTTTTTATAATTATTCTATTTCTTTATCAAGCTTTCTGTTTCCCAGAATTGAAATTATTATATAAAACAGGAAGATCAGGCTTATTATCAGCATTATTATAATAAGTTTTTCAAATAATTGCTCGTAGGTTAATCCCGGACTTTGGAAAATATTATATTTTGTATAAGTGAATAAACTACCCAGTATGATCATTAAAAAATAAATTAGAACAATACTTTTTAGTTTAAGTTGTCTTATAGGGATTGCTCCAAAATATAGTAGAGCACTTAAAAGAAACAATGAGTTTACTGTCAGGATAACAGCTATATCCTCAAATTCACGTATCGCTTGACCAAGTACAAATTGGCGATAGAATATAATTCCTACCATTGCAATAATCGTTAGAAAGTACATTATGGATATTACTTTATTGGCTACTTGCTTATTTCGTTCATCCATATTTAGAAACGGTTTTTTATTATTTGTTTTCATCCCAAAATAGATCGTTTAATGTTTTGTTTAATACTCTAGAAATTTTGATACAAAGATTTAATGTTGGGTTGTATTTACCCTTTTCAATTAAACCAATTGTTTGCCTTGTTACATCACATAGATCAGCAAGTTCTTGCTGTGATAAGCTGTTCTCTACTCTTGCTAATTTAAGTTTTAAGTTTTCCATAGTATAAAGGTAATATAAATATTCCATTATGCAATATATATATTGCATTATTAATAAATATTTAACTTATGATTTTAGACGCCTTATAAATTATCACAGGACAGGTTTGTGACAGCAAAGAAGTGTCTATTTACCAAAAATTCATATATAGAAGGATGAACTTAATTCTATAATTTATATCGATAAAGAGAACTTGAACCTTTTTTATAAGGATATTTCCCGGTAGTCCAGTAAAGATATTGCTCCCTAGTATCCAATGTACAATTAGACGTGAATTCAGGTGTTTGTATGTGTGCTAAAAGTTTTCCCTTAGGGGAAACAAACCATATTCCATTATAGCCCGTTAGAATTATTAAGCCTTTCTTTGAAACGGTCATACCATCAAAAAAGGGCATCGAAGAAGAAACGGTTCGATCAACTATACCTTTTGTGTCAAAGAAATCTACCGATTTGATAATATCACCTTCCTTGTTTAATTTATAGGCTAATAATCTTCCGTTATCAGTATCTGCAATATATAAATATTTAGCATCAGGAGATACCGCAATCCCATTAGGCCTTTTAATAGAATCAATCATAAGTTCAACTTTGTTATTTTTCAGTTTGTAAACCCCATTGAACGGAAGCTCTTTAAGGTTGTCATCATCAGTATTGATCAATCCATAGGGTGGATCCGTAAAGTATATAACACCTGTTGAACTTAACACAACGTCATTTGGGCTGTTGAATTTTTTTCCATTATAATTTGTCACATAATCAGTTATTGATCTATTGGATTCAGGGTTGACAATTTTACCAATCTGTCTTTTTGTTTTATTTGTTGATGCATAATTTCCCTGCATCAGAAGCAAATCTCCTTGATCGTCAAGCATTAATCCATTTGCGAATCCTGAAGGCTCTAACCAAATTGAAAGGCCTTTTGTGTCATTCCAATAATAAATTTTATTTTCGGGGATATCGGAAAATAAAAGTCCATTTAAGTCATCAACCCAAACAGGACCCTCTAGAAATGTTTTGTTGCTGACTATTTTTTCAATTTTATTTTTACCGGAAAAATAAGTTTCAAATTCTTCATTAAAAACATAGAGCTCAGGAAATGTGATATTTTCTTTTTGCTTAAGAACGTTACTATTTTGTGAGGTAATTATTGGGCCGGTAAATATTGCAGAAAGGAGCAAAAAATAAAGTAGGTTGTTTTTCATGATCGGGTTATTCGTGTTTTGTACTTTTTAGAATGATAAAGTTTAATAGCAAGTTAATAGCTTATTTAATCCATTTATTCGCATTATATTTTAATTTTATGTCAGTTTGTTATGTGAACTTCTAGTTCGATCTCGATCATAAACTCGGGTAGCGCAAGTTCTTTAACTCCAAGCCAGGAACCTGTTGGAAATTGTTCTGTGTAAATTGTATTGCGATATGTTGCATGTTCAAGAAATAGAGGCATGTTAGTGGTAAATACATTTTCAACAACAACATCATCAAAGGTGCATCCAAAGTGCTTTAATATTTTGTCAAGATCATCATAGCAATTTTTCATTTGTTGCAATAAGTCTCCTTTAGCAGTTGGGTTTCCATCATAGTCCATACTAACGGCTCCTGATATTTTGATATCATTTCCAATTTTTACGGCATGAGAATATCCATAGGCTTTTTCCGTTTCTGGGCGTAGGAGAAAATATTCAGGATTTTCTGTTTGAACGGTTGGCTCTTCTTTCACGTCGTTTGGACTTTTTTGGCAACTTTGTATAGTAAAAATTGCAGTAATAAATAATGCTGCTAATAGTTGGGTTGATTGGTTAAATGATCTTTGCATAATTAATATTTTAAGATTAACAATATTTTTGGATGCCCAGAGAAATAGGTAATTTTTTTGAAAATTTATTAATGCAATAAAGAAAAACCAATCTTTGAATCAAAACAACTGATTTAGGACGAAGAGTGTGTTATTCTTTCCGAATGGATACTATTACTTTTCCTAAAGAAAATTCGAATGACTATTTTGTAATAAAAAATATCGGAACAAAACGAAAAAGATTGTAATCCTTTTTATTGTGCGAGCCAATCCTTAACATGCTATGCAATTAATATTTTAAATGCACTCAGAGTGAGCCTGAGTTCAGAAATTTAATAGACTCCAAGAGATGAGTGCTAAGAAACACATATTATAAAACAGAGAAAAGAAGAAGAACGGTTATAATAAGGATCGTGATCGATGATACCCCAATTGGAACCCAAACGGGTGCAATCCAAGGGCGAGGTATAAGAAAAAGAACATCAATTGTTGTTAGTTTAGAAGGCCATTTGATCAAAATATACAGAGATATATAATAAAACAGATCCCAAAAGGCAAATGTCCAAAGAAATACAATTATTCTATCCAGCCATGTTATACCAACCAGAATAGCTATTATTAAGAGCATGACAATGGTAGCCACTTCCCTTGTTTGTTCAATAAAAATATACTGTTTTGAGAAATTTTTTAGCAAATCATTGTTTGTTTGAGAATTTGTCACTCCAAATATCTTACGCAAGTAAACAACTACTACTACTTCTAAATGAGCCATGGCTATACCAAAAACAGCTAACAATAAATACTTTTCTATGATTAATTATTTTCTTTTTATCGACAGCAGATGATTTTTATTATAGACCGTATTTTACCGCCTTGAGAGTTTAACACAGCTGTTTCTTGTTAAAATTATACAAATAAATATAAAATATAGAGTGATACTATTCTGTGATATATTTTGTACAACCCTAATTCAGAAGGAATTATATTATTTATCCTTTCTGTATTCAATTTTTTCCAATCTTTATTTAAAAGGATCCCATACTACGAGGATTAATGCACCATTTTCTGATTCAAACGGACCGTGTTCATCACCTGAATAAAATATTTGGTATGATCCCTCTGGAAAATTTTTACCATCGCTGGAATATTGACCTTTTAACACAAAATGTTGCTCAGTAGAGATATGTGAATGAGCTCCCATTTTAAATCCTTTAGGTAATTTAAGCAGTACTGTTCTATAACTGTTTTCATCTCTAAGTACCTTTATTTTAGTGCCTTCAGGATAATTATCAGCGTTTTTCCAATCAAAATTCTGGAATAAGTTTACAATGTTTTTCATGCTTATGATTTTAAATTATTGAATAAATATTTTAACACTTTTATATAACTAGCATTAATTGATATTTAATAAAACTATCATTCACATAACTATAAAACAATGATATGTATTAACAAAATGACTGATTGTAATCAATTTAATTGATTAACACTTCGGGTTTCACTCAAAGTGAAACCCGATGTAAATAGACTTCTTTTTCATATAACTTATAGAAGTCATACCCTTCTATGTCGTTGGCAGGAAAATAATTAGAAAAATATACGATTGCAATTTTATTGCCCACATCTAAGGTATAATAAGAATTTGCCGCACCTGACCAATAAACAGAATTAGCAGGTCGATTATCATTTTCATCGGTTTCAATAAACCAGCCAAATCCCCAACTGTCATTATTCATTTGATCAAATTGCCCTCCGGTATAACCGATAATACCACCATTTTCAAATTGATCAAGTTGTGGTTTAATTCCATCCGGTAGATTATCGTTTAACATGAGTTGAACACTTTCTTTATTTAACAGTTGACCTCCATCATATTTGCCATAGTTAAGCATGCAGTTCAAGAATTTTAAATAATCACGTGGTGAACCAAATAAACCACTTGCACCTTTATAATTTGTTTGGGGCTTTTGAGGAATACGCGTCCAGGCATTAATCGTACCAATAGAATCTCGTCCACCCAGAGTTACTATTTGCTCAGATAAGTTTTTAGGCACATTGAACCAGGTTTCATTCATCTTTAATGGTCCTGTAATATTTTCTCTGAAGTAAGTTTCAAGGTCTTGCCCACTTATTTTTTCAATAACCTTGCCTGCCCAATCCAAACCGGTTCCATAAGCAAATGACGTGCCCGGTTGAAAAAGCCTCGGTTTGTCTTCAAAATCCCAGCTATCAGGTTTGAAGTTATAGAGCTTTTCTGAAAATAAAAAAAGTCCAAACCCTGATGTATGATTTAATAATTGTCTCAATGTGATTACTTCATCACTTTGAACAAGTTCACCATCTTCTCCCAATATAGGAATGGACACCATTTCCGGCATTAATTCATTTAAAGGGTCATCCAATCCAATTAGGCCTTTTTCAACTAGCTGTAATGCCGCAACAGAAGTAATGGCTTTGGTCATTGAGTAGATCCTAAAAATATTATCCTCAGACACAGTTGTCGTTGAATCCTCCCAAATAGAAGGTCCGAATCGAGACCAGGTTGTTCTGCCTTCTGTATCAATAGTGCCCATGATGGCCGAAGGTATTGAACTGGTTTCAAAATATTCCTGTAATCTGCTATCAGTTGATTTTGTTTGTTTTTTTTGACATCCGAAAATTATAATGGATAAAGAGAAAAATAAGATGAAGTTTTTCATAATGTTAAAGATTATTAAATGATTTGTCACTGCTAACCTCTACTATTCTATCAAACGAAATCAAATTGAATGTTAAAAAGTTTTTCATTCAGAAAGAGAATAGACCGTAATGTTCAATATTCTGTATTAGAATATAAGCTAAAATTAAGTTGTTATATTTTGTTTCAGCTCTACATTTAATTCAAAGAAGGGTAAATTTGATTCAGAAATTGGCACTGCTTGGGATCAGAACTTAACAAGAAGTTTAATGAAAATATTTGTAGTAGATAAAATCATGCCTATAAAAGTAATGCCAGAACATCTTTAAATCTGCTCATCTTTTGAAGTAACAACTTCCTTGTAAAAGATCAAGATGTACTAGATATGCTTTTAATTATTAATCTCTTGGGACAGGAGCAAGTTCACTGCTTTCGTAATATCAAATTCCTATATCGTCCTGAGGAGCCATATCCCGCCCAGATTCCTATTTTTTTTGATTTTGGTAAAGTTAACCTGTCAATTGACAAAACAGGTTCGGATAGTTCATGTATAAATACTTCTATTTTTTTATTCGTTATTTTGATTATGGCCTTGAACCAACTATCGGGATCTGGTGGGTTTGGAATCTCATCCTCAAATTCTCCGGTTCTTTCTTCTCTTAGTTTTCTCCAGGTAAATTCGGGATGAAATAGGTATTGAACCATATGGTCTTTTCTTATTTGTTCTTCAGCCACAAAGTTAAACGGACGGAAATAAATGGCTTCATAAGTTTCGTTATTTTGAATATTAAAAGCTATCCCGATGAAACTTTTACCCGGATTATTTTCACCTAATAGTTCAACTTCTATTATGCCATTATCAAATTCAACATCTTCTAATATACCCAATCCATCACTATTATTTGCGTTCATTTCCACTGCATTTTCGTTATCCGGATAAACTGATATGATTCGATTCACAATCTCCATTTTCTTATTTTTTAATTCATTGGCCAGATTGATCTGCTGTTGGCCAAAGGAATTGATATATGCCAGTAAAAGAATCGCTAGAAGCACATTTATTCTATATTTTTTCATTTTGCTTTTGTTTTTAATTAGTATGATAAGAATATCTAATCTACTTATTAAAGATATGAATTATTCTCAACTTTTGACACCGGTATAATTTTATAATGGTTTGGATTGAGCAAGAGCCGTCTACTCCCTCAATTATCTATTCGTGCTAATAACCGGTTGGTTCTCACATATTTTAATCTAATAAATTTTCCTTAAGCATATCTATTTTTTCTTGAGAAAAGTCGTTAGGACCAATCTCAAGTGCCTTCGTAAAAAATTCAAGCGCTTTGAGTGAATCTTTTTGTGATAAATAATAATCTCCCATAGAATCATATACATTTGAACTTTTAGGGAAATTTTGAATGTTTAAATTAAGCGCTGCAAAGGAAAGTTCGAATTTTCCTTGGCTCATGAAATTGTAGCCTAATCCATTCATCAATTGTTCATCAGGTAAAATAGAATAGCCAAAATGATTGGACACATCTTTATAATGAGAGGTAACTATATTAATCAATTCTTCGGCCGTGGCCTTCGAATCAGGTGAATAAAACTTACCCAGTTCAGTAAAATTATACCAAGGGAAAAGAAAACGCAGAGCATCGTATTCTGCAATCAAAGGTACGCTACCGTGATTGTCATTTTCATAATATTTCCATCCGAAAAGGAAGCCATTATCATTTTGTAGTTCTGTAGATTTCACAAACTTCAATATTGATCTTATATGCTCAGTAGATACAGTCGTATCATTATAAACCTCATTAATTCCCATGCCTTCATCCAGGGTATTTGCAATACCAACATAAAGTGCTCTATTATTGAATATTGATTTTGTTAACACTGTATCTGCCGTCTTCAGAACAACAGCATTATCCCACCAAATACTGGGGTCAATCGCTATATAATTATTAAATAAGTGGGGTCGTGTCAATAAGGTATTTATTACGGTTAAACCTCCAAGAGAATGACCAACATAAGTTCTGTAAGGTGTGGTCGGATATTTTTCATTAATATATGGGATCAATTCATTTTCTATAAAATCATTAAAATTTTCGCCACCACCGGATTCCTTTAACCAGGAATCATCACTTCCAAACGGATTTTTTTTCATAGATGTTGGAGTTAAATCTCTTGTTCTGTTTGTATTAGGAATTCCAACTATGATCATTTCAGGAACCACACTGTTACCGTTGGTAGTACTCAATTGTTTTATCATTCCTGTAACCGAATAAAAATGACCAGGCCCATCTAACAGATATAATACCGGGTATTTCGTTTGACTAAATACACCATTACTTCCTCCTGGTACATGAACCCAAATTTTTCTGGACTCATTTAAAATACTGGAATGGATACTATCTATATGACCAAAGACTATTTGATCTTTTATTTTTACCAAATCCTTGGAATTTTCTTTTTTCTGACAATTTAACAGACTGAGAATAATAATTAGGAATAAATATTTTTTCATAATGTTAGATTTATGCCATAAAGAAAACCTAAACTCAAGTCCTAACCTTCCTTGTTAGGACGAATAGACCTTAATTGTTTCCGAAAGGGTTGTTTTATTTTTCTAAGAGAATAGGAAGATGACCATTTTGTGACCAAGAATATGTGGCTTTATGTTTTAATTTGCTATCAAATTGTTACTCACTCAGGCTTTCACTATAAGTGAAACCCTGAGTGAGGTCAAGAAACAACCTCCACAAACAAACCTACATCGGTTTTATTTACATTGGCCAAATTATTCTTTGTTTTTTACTATAAGTTGGTAGAAATTCAACTTCTTTAATGGTTTCCCTAATTCGTTTACCATTATGATAAAAATCTAATTGATATCGATATGGTCTATTCTTTATTGATACTTCTTTATGCCCATAGTACTTTTTCCTGAGTTTAACAGCCATAGCATCCTTGTTTATCGTTTTATACATATAAGGGATAAATGTCAATCAGTGACCAAATCGCGATAAGATTTTTAGCCAATGTTGGTGGTCGTTTTCAAACGAATAATCTTACTAATTTCAACACTGGAATATTCAATATTTATGTTTGGATGATCCTCTTATTCTAAGGAGACTAATCTTCAAGCTTATCACCAATAAGATTCAAAATATCATTTATTGAAGCAAGATGCTCTTCTTCCTCTTCTAATCCGAATTTTGCAAATACCCACATTTGACTCATGATATTCTCAATCTCGAAGGATTTAAACACATTCTTATAATCTGAATTGAAAGAACTTCGGGTAATAGATCTATCATTAAACATTAGATTTAATCTATTTTTTCTGCTAATTATTAGATCTAAAAGGGGGTCTAATCTCGAATATTTCACTTCCAAAAATTTTAAATTTAGTTCGCTTGCATCATTTGCCTCATCAAGGAATGAAGTTAAATATGATTTTAATTCCTGATTGCTTATATAATCAAGTTTGCCTGACATGATAATTGAGTTGAGCTTTCCAGTTCTAGGATTATATGTCCATGTCAGTACGAGATCATTAAAAAGAGTATCTAAAACCGTTTCTGATATTTGACTTATATCTTTATCAAATAACTGAATTATTGTATGGGCGGCAGCAATATTTTTTTTATGAGCTTCAATTACATTAATCAATTGATCTCTGTTGGCTCTCATTTCGCCTTCTAAACCTTTTAAAAATTCGACTTCAATTATTCTTACTTTTCGTTTTTCATTCCAATTATTAATACTTAATGCAATCAAAATACCGATTACTACAAGCAATATTTCACCAATGGCATACCTCATGTACTTCATTGGTTTGTTGTCATCTGCCATTTTTTTACGTATTTTTCGAAAGAATGGAATCATGAAGAGTAAATACTTAATTAATCTTTATAAATATAGGAAAACCTAATTAACTCTATTTTCCTTCACTAAATCACACTTGAAAATCCATCAAGTGACCAAATCGTGACCAAGAATATGTGGCTATATGATATAATCTACTATCAAAAAAGGATTAGATTGATTGTAAATATTTCTTAAATAATTGATTGAGTCGTTGCCCCAATGATTAAGGACTCCTCTCAATGACTTATTTATTTATGTTACCTCAACAAATAATCCATTATCGGTGTTATTGACTTTGACTATGTTGTTCTTTTATTGTTTCTGAAAAATACTGATAATCCTATTGCTAATAATAATATTGATCCCCCAACCACTTTAACAACGAACATTGCTTTGTCCTCAACATTTTTTGTAGGTATACATGATAGGACAGTTGCTACCAATGTAGTTGAAAAACCAAAAAATGTTATAAGCCAAACATTAAATTTATTCTTTTGAAGAAATTTGAATAATCCTTGTTGATCATTATTCTTTAATAAATGTTTTGCAAAAGCTGCAAACATATAAAGAAATGGTATAAAATAGAGGACAATAGACATGTCTAACAATATTAAAAAGGCCTCTTCGATTGTGGAGCCTGCAGTAGAACTCAAGAATAATATTGATATTACCATGGCTTGCATCACGATAGATGCTATTGGTGATCCAAATTTGGGGTGAACTTTTGCAAATGCAGGTGGTAAATAGTTGTCTAAACCAATCACAAAAGGTACTCTGGCATTACCAGTAATCCAGCTTGCAAAAAAACCTAACGCGCTTAGTGTAACAAGTAAAGCACCAATAAAGTCTAAACCAAAAATATTTAGTCTAGAATTAACTTTGTAAAAAGCTTGTGCGACTCCATCAATGATTCCTATTTCACCATCTGGGATAATTATCAATAACATAAATGTACCGACAATATAGATCAGTCCTACTATAATAGAAGCATAAAATATAGCCTTTGGAATATTAATCCTCGGATTTTTTATTTCACCGGCCATTATAGGAGCCAATTCCAATCCTCCGAAGCAAAAAGGAATTAAAGCATAAAAAGGAAGCAATTCGAAATTTGTCAAATCAGGAATAAATTTTTCGAAGGATATTGTGCTTTGACTACCATATTGTATCCCATAGTAACTCCCAAAAATAAACAATAATGTAATGCATATCCAAGTTGCAATTCCACCAATATTTTGAATCCATTTGGCCTTTTCCATACCTATAATATTAAAAATAGCCACCACCCATATTATCACAATTCCTAAGAGGGCATTATAAAGTGAATTGTTACTTAAATGGAGGTATTTATCTCCAAATAAATAGAGTGCTGGTATGGTAATTAACATTACAACTGTTGCTAACCAAACAATATTACTAACCCAATAACTCCAGGCTGCAATATAACCGTGAAAATTACCAAATGCTTTTCGTATCCATAAATAAAATCCCCCTTCCTCTGGCATTCTAGCATTTAATTCAGAAACCATTAGCCCGCTTGGAATTAAAAATGTAAAGATGCAAATTAGGTATAATGGAATACTTGAAAATCCTAGTTGGGAAACTTGTGCTAAAGTTGACAATCCAACAATGCATACAATATTAAACAAGACAAGATCTTTAAGTTTAAGTGCTTTGTGAAGTCCATCAATTTTAGAGATATTTGTTTTTTTTCTCATGAGAAATGAAGTTAATTTTTTTATAATAGTTACTGTTTTCTATAAAATAGCATTAATCATTTAAATAGTTTAGAAAAACAGGTTCTAACTTTTAAAGCAGAATCTAACTATCAATCAATCATCTGACTAAAAAGAGTGTATTGTTTACCTTCTGCAAGTCCATTTTTTCTATAAAAACGTAATGTTTTTTTGTTTAAAGATGGTGCTATTAAAAAATAATTTTTTATAGATAATTTCTTTAATTCAATTCTAAAAGTATTCAATAATTTTGTACCAATATTTTTATCTCTGTAAGCTTGAATCACTGTAAATAAATCTAAATATACGAGCTCTTTTGTCAGATAATATCCTAAAATTAATCCAACAATTTTATCTTTTTCTTCAGCTACAAGAAAAATATGATTCAAACTTTGTTCAAAAGTTTTGAAATCTGGAAACTCTCCATCTGGCATTTGAAATTCAGTTATCCTACTAATTGTTTCGCACTGTTTAACATCACTAATTGTTGCTTTTCTAATAATCATTAAAATATTATTTAATTGGACAATAAATTTTGGGTTATCATAAATAGAAGGTTCTACTCAATTTCATTAGATGATAGTTCAGTTAGTATGATTTCAAATATATAAATTAAAGTTCAAAGTCAAGAAATGGTCACTGTTCAATTAGTTCGATATGAAAGTTAAAAAAGTTGAAGTGACCAAATCGTGACCAAGTTTATGTGGCTATATGCTACAATCTACTACATAAAGTCAATAAAAAAAGAGGGCAGAGCGTAAAGAAAAGGTTTAGTAAACCTTTTTAGTGAATGAGCCAGGTGGCACTTTGGCAGTAACTCCTATTCTAATAGTTTAAGATTCCCAAGTTTCCCATTTTCATGGGAATGACACATTAGGTTAGACCAATTCTACAAATAATTCTACATCGGTTTTATTTACTGCAGCTAAATTATTCTTTGTTAGACCTTTAATAGTCTTATTCCACTTTTTGTTGGACAATCCGGATTGGATTTTTAAGTCATTTAAAGGTATAGGAGAATTGGATTTTAATAGTTTTAATACGACTTTTTTTTCGTCATTCAATTCAATTGCCCGTGCGGCTCGCACCTTAGGTTTCATTTGGGGAAAGAATATCTTGAATATCCTGAAACCCATATAAACACTACCCTTAAGGAGTATTTAAGTAAATTCTCTGACGATTATATGACCATAACTGTGATGTAATCTGCTATAATCTACGAAATGAATTTCTTTATTCATGCTAAAATCACTTGGTTTTTAACTCAGTTCTTTTTTGTCGTGTCATTTTAAATTATCCAATTACTTAAATGTATAGAGCGTTATTTTCAGAAGTAATGAAAACAAGTAATTAGCCATAGCGATTGTTGGTAGTTGTTTTCATTTTTTTATTTGAGTTCTTCATCTATTAACTCTATAATTATTTCAATTTCATTAATTGCCCGATGATATATTTCATCCTTTTCAATCATAATTCCCATCATTGAAATAAAGTGATTTTGAAAATCAATTCCAAAAAGTTCTTCTGGTTTTCGAACTGAACGGTCAGAAAATTTAATGGTTTTTTGTATATCCAAATGAGTACCACTCATAATTACTTGAAAATGTATCTTTTCCATTCTGTTCATGTAAATATATGTCTCTTCTAATCTCTGAATTTGTTCAATTATATCTCTATTTTTCAATAGCTTTAATTCACCACTATTTACTAGATTTTGATAAATATCACTGCTTCTGTTATAATCTGAATATTTGTAAAGTTTTAATGCTATTTTTCCAAGTGTATCGATTTTACTATGGTCATTTTGTTCTATAACCTGCTCTGCAAATTTGTACTGTTCATAATACAAATTATTGTAATCAATAATACCGGAAATTACATTTTTATCATCGTTAATCTGACGTTTGATATTCTTGTAAGAAGAAATTTCTTCTCTCTTTTCAATTCTTTTAGTATTCCAATTGTTTATTTGCAATGCCAGTAGAAT